>Ga0114958_10000083_pt1 | contig 75535 bp, 61 predicted proteins | sample C_130208_EF_Meta_FD_89577 | JGI IMG/M metagenome (GOLD analysis project Ga0114958, IMG submission 89577) | Freshwater microbial communities from Lake Croche, Canada to study carbon cycling - C_130208_EF_MetaG | ecosystem: Environmental > Aquatic > Freshwater > Lake | place: Lake Croche, Canada...
AAAATAATAGAATATAGTTGTAAAAAGAGAAAAATTGGTTTATTTTTAATACTGAACCACAAAACTAAATTTCATGAGAAAATCTGATCTCATTAATCAAATATCTGACAAAACTGGAATACCTAAAGTGGACGTTTTAGTTACTTTGGAAACGATGTTTAAAGAAGTGAAAGAAAATTTAGCAAACGGCGAAAACATATACATACGTGGCTTTGGCAGCTTTATTACTAAAAAAAGAGCAGCAAAAATTGGCCGTAATATTAAAAAGAATATCGCAGTAGAAATTCCTGAACATTTTATACCTGCCTTTAAGCCAGCAAAAGAATTTGTCAACGAAGTAAAAAGCAAACGTAAGTAGCTTACCTTTGCTAGAAATTGACCCACTTTGAAGAAACCTCAATTCATTGCTATTGTAGTTGGCCTATTGTTATTTGGCCTAATTTATTTTTTTGTTCCAAGAACTAAAAATAAAAAATTGGCTTCCTCGAACGAAGTAGCTGTTAATCAAGGTGTTACTTCTGCATCTATTATAGAAGGTGCTAAAACTTCATTAACAGCAGATCAAAAAATTTCATTACTAAGTATTGAAAATCAATTAAATACGAGTAAAAAGCAGTTGGACAGCATTCATGCCTACCAAGCTTTGGCCCAATTTTGGGCAAAGGAGATGCAGAGAATAGAACCATATTTATATTACACTTACAGTGCTGCTTTGTTGGAAAATAATGAAAAAAGCCTCACTTTTGCAGCCCAGCAGTTGGTAAACAACTTTACCAGCCCGGACGCACCGCCTGCCCTTCAAAATTGGATGGCTAGTAATGCAAAAGTTCTTTTAGAGAAAGCATTGGTTTTCAACCCAATGAATGATTCTGCAAAAATAAATTTAGGAGCTTGCTATTTGTTTGGAAATATTTCAGACAATCCAATGCAAGGAATTCTAAAGGTCAAAGAAGTAGTGGATAAAAATCCACACAATCTATATGGTCAACTTATTTTAGCATTGGGGGGGAAAAAGTCTGGTCAATATGAAAAAGCAATAGAACGTTTTATAATCATATTAAATGACGAGCCGAATCATATCGAAGCCATGGTACATTTGGCAGAATGTTATGAGTTGACCAATCAAAAAACAAAGGCCATTGATTGGTATACCAAAATTAAAAATTTGGTTAACAATCCAGCAGCAAGAGAAGCAGTATCTAAGCGAATTCAAGAATTAAAGAAATAACATTACATAACAAAAATTATTCGACATGCCTTGTGGTAAAAAAAGAAAGCGTCATAAAATTGCGACGCACAAAAGAAAAAAACGTTTAAGAAAAAATCGTCATAAGAAAAAGAACAAATAGTTCTATATCGTTAGACAAGCGTATTTGAAATTTAAATACGCTTGTCTTCTTTTCAAATTGCACACCACTTATCTACTAAGCAACTTTACCTTACCTTTTCCTTCCTATGTAAAGTGGTCGTGTTTCTAAAAACATAAAACAGCAGCTTGCTATTTTGTCAGCTACCTGTTTTAAAAATAGTTGCTATACGTGAACAAAGAATTAATCATTAACAGCTCGGAGAATGGGGTTGAAATAGCCCTATTAGAAGAGAAAAGATTGGTAGAGATCCACAATGAAAAGAACGATGCTCGCTGGTCTGTAGGAGATTTATACCTTGGGAAAGTTAAAAAAATTATTCCAGGATTAAATGCCGCCTTTGTAGATGTCGGTTTTGAAAAAGATGCATTTTTGCATTATACCGATTTAAGTCCTTACATAAAATCGATTATTAAGTTTACACAGTTGTCCATGAATGATGAAAATCATTCATTTGATTTTGCTAAATTTCAGGCAGCTCCAGAAATTATTAAGACCGGAAAAATAAGTGAGGTGCTCAATGGCAAACCTACCTTATTGGTACAAATTTTAAAAGAGCCCATTGCTGCCAAGGGACCTCGTCTAACTTGCGAATTGTCCTTAGCAGGAAGGTTTGTAGTATTAACTCCTTTCAATGAAATTGTAGCCGTATCCAAAAAAATACATTCAGGAGAAGAACGAAAAAGATTACAAAAAATTTTAGAGGGGGTACGTCCTAAAAATTTTGGAATTATTGTGCGCACTGCTGCAGAAGGGAAAACCACTGCTGAATTACATGAGGACTTACTCACCCTAACACAAAACTGGAAAAACATTCAATCTAATTTGAAAGGCGCTTTGCCTCCAGCTAGAATTATGAATGAAGAAAGTAAAACCAACAGTATTTTAAGAGATTTGTTAAGCGAAGATTTTAATAAGATTGTGGTGAATGATAAAAAAATATATGATTTAACACTTAGTTATCTTCAAAGAATTGCACCTCATAAAACAAATATTTTAAGTTTATACAGTGGTGATCAGGAAATATTTGATCAGTATGGAATTACCAAACAAGTAAAATCTAGCTTTGGCAAAACGATCAACCTAAATAGTGGCGCCTACTTAATTATTGAACATACCGAAGCTTTGCACGTGATTGATGTCAATAGTGGATTTAAAAGTGTGGGTAATAACCAAGAGGAAAACGCATTACAGACCAATTTAGAAGCAGCAGAGGAAATTGCCAGACAATTAAGACTCCGTGATATTGGAGGCATCATAGTCGTCGATTTCATTGACATGAAATTGCCGGATAACCGAAAAAAAGTGCAGGAAGCCTTGGAAGCACATATGAAAACAGACCGAGCCAGGCATTCCATTTTATCCATATCCAAATTTGGATTATTACAAGCAACAAGGCAAAGAATTAGACCTGAAGTAAATATAAATACCTCCGAAGATTGTCCTGCCTGTGCTGGTTCCGGAAAAATAAGTTCCGCTTTATTGTTAGAGGATGAAATGGAGAAGAAACTAGCTTATTTGGCTACTCACGGCCACAAATCCTTAATTTTAGTAGTTCACCCAATTATTCATTCCCATCTAACTAAGGGGCTATTTACGAGCATTATAAAGCGTTGGAAAAAGAAGTATAAAATTAAGCTAAAATCACAGGCCTCGAATGCCAGTCATTTGGTGAAATACCAATTTTTGGACGAACAACAAGAAGAAATAGTTATCTAACTATTCATAGTATTCATACCACCTTATTTTGAGGCTCACGGAGTTCTTTAGTGTTGTGACATTATATAGTTGTTACACAACGGGACAACTCTATAAAATAAAAAAAACTCCCCCCGATTTATCGAGGGGAGTTTTTTTATTGATTTTAATTACGTTGAGGTAATCTAATTATAAAGGTGCTTGTTCTATTTTTTGTAAAATCAATCTGTATGCACCTAAGTCACCACCAATTTCAGCAGATAAAACAATTGACAATTGTAATTTTCCAGTACAAGAGAATGCGTAACCTGATCCGCTCGTAGCAGTAATTGCACCGGATTCATAAAACGTATCATCCTCAAAAATGGTTTCGTCTACACTAACCACACCAGTTTCCGGATCTATTTTAATGATCAAATGATTAATGATGGGTAATGTAGCTATTGAATTACCAGGCCAAGCTCCGCTAATGTCTAAAGTGTTTGGCTCTGGTCCATCAGTAATAACAACTGTTTGACCAACTTCATTGTCTTGCCACTCATCTTTAATTACAGTATAAGTACCTGCCATAGAAGAGGTATAAGGGCAAATAACTAAACCAGTGAATACAAAGCTCGCATTGTAGTTTGGTCCACCATTTAAACCGGATCCGTCATTGGTTCCTGTATTATTTACATCATACTGTTTGCCTGATTTAGTAAAAATTTTATTGAAAAAAGTATAAGCTGCTCCTGGTTTAATGCTATCAGTAGATATACCAATCGCTGTAGCTAATTCAGCGCCATTAACGGTTAAATTAATTGAATCGCCCTCATAAGGAACACTTTTTACTTTTCTCCATTTTGTACTGTCGTAATCGGAGCTAGCAGAAGCCCATATCTCAACATGATCTATTGCTTCGCCACCAGAAAACTGATGAACGGTTACCCCAACACTAGAACTGGCTATTGAATTTAGATTGAAGTTCTCACTGATGGTTTTGTTTAAAATCAAGTAAGAACCCACTCCAAAATTATTGATGGACGACAATGGATTTATCGGGCCATCTGTTTTTTTACAAGAACTCACTGCAAACAGGAGACTGCAAAAAACTATCGAATAAATTATTTTTTTCATACAATTCGTGATTTAAAATTTATTTAATGAAGTCATCAGGATTATTATCCCAGAAAACTTTATTTGCAGCAGTCCCTGATTTTTGAGCAGGGGCATTTGAGTTTCTATTAACAAATACAGATGGATAGTAAAAAGATCTAGTAAATAATCCTGGATCTTGAACACCCACAACAGGTTGAACATTTCTAGGACTACCCGTTCTTCTTAAGTTATTATAGGGCTCTACTCCATTTCCCCAAGCTGCAATCATGTATTCTGACATAATTATGTCTACCTTGTCAGCAGTAGTGTTTGCATGAGAATAGATAGAGTCTACTAAATGTTTGTAATTTGCAATTTGCTCTTCATTTGCTAAAGCAGTGCTTGGAATGGCAGTATTTACATAGCCAATTTCAGCCATAAATCCTACTACTTTGTCAATTGATTGACCAACAGCTATCCCTAAATGTTCTTGTGAAGTCCCTTGACCAGTTACCCCTAAAGCTTCAATTGCTTCCGCTTTTAAGAAATTAGTGAAAGATGATAACCAGATAGGATTGATACCGTTTCCACCAGCACCCATACCAAAAGCTACTTTTTCGCCTTGATTGAAGTCAAATTCACCAGCTGCAGGGTAAATACCTACTTGTGTTACATAAGATCCATCTGGGGGTCCACCGCTATTATCACCATGATCTCTTCCAATATACCCTGTACCCACTACACAAAATGGTGTTTGATCTGGTACGTGCGGGAACCAAGCAGGATAGGTTTCACTCTGCACATTTAAATAACAAGGTTCAGTTTCAGAATTTGCCCAACCAAAAGTTAGTGCTTGACGGTAAAAATAATAACGCAATCTTGGATCACCATTGGTGATTACTGCCGAAGCAGTTCTACCAACTGCAACCGTTCCGTCATATTTTTCTGCGGCCACTTTCCAAATAAAATAATTAGATAAATATCCACCACCACCATTGTCATTGTAACCACCATACCATGGATGTCTACTGTCTGGTGAAAGTATTTTAGAATATTTAAATACAAAGCTTTGTGCATCTTCATTGATTAAATCATCTTCAGTGATCAAGGCTTGTACTTTATCCTTTACATCTGTTACCAAACGTTCTTGCATGTAAAACTTTAATTTTAAAGTTTTAGCAAGGGTTACCCAATTTTCTACAACACCATCATAATACAAATCAACTTTTGGTGCAGCTGCCGCTGCTGGGTCATTTAATTCTGTAATGGCCGAATCTAAAAGTTTAATCACATTAGCGTAAACATCTGCACCATGGTCAGCTTTAGGTGTTTCATTTCCAGTTCCTTGAACTGCTTCTGAATAAGGTACGTCACCAAACTGATCTACCAATGTTCCTAAAGTATAGGCTTTTAAAATTCGAGCAATACCAGATTGAATGTATTTTTTTTGACTAACCGCCAAAGGAATCATCGCATCTGCATTGGCCAAAATGCCTGAATATGCAATGGTCCAAATTCCATCGAAACCAGCTGGTGTAAATCCATTGTTGTACTTTGGTCCACCCCAGTAAGATTGACGGGACAATCCAGCACCATTTGAAGAAGCTGCATTTTGAAAACTATTAAAATTCATTTGAATAGTGTTTAAATACAAGTCTACATCGGCTGTTGACATGCTCGGATAATTTGGGTTATCGAGAAGGCTATCTAGCTGTTTGGTACAAGCCGTAAAGCTGGTAGCAACTAGCAATAGCCCAAAAACAATTTTTTTATATTTCATAATATATCTTTTAAAATTTTTAGAATGTTACTTTTACGCTTACACCATAACGACGACTAGATGGACCAGTAAGCGCTTCATAACCACGACCATTTCCAACCCCAGTTGCAGAAGCTTCCGGATCAAAATGAGTGTATTTAGGGAAGTTAGGCGCTAAGTACCATAAATTGGTTCCAGATAAGCTCAATGATAAGGATCCAAAAGGAGTGGTTGTCAAATATTTTGCTGGCAAATTATAAGACAAAGCAGCTTCTCTAAGTTTTACAAAAGTGGCATCGTAGATTGCACTCTCATTAGGTGCACCGTTGGTAATACTATTGCCATAGAATGCTTGAGAGGCAGAGATTTGAATGTTATTAGGTTGCCCATTTTCTAATACTCCAGGAAGAATTAATGGTAATAAACGATCAAATTGAGTATCTGCAGTAACACCACGACCAATTAAGGCTGCAGCTGTTCCTGAATACATTTCTCCACCCACTGAATAATCCCATTGCATTTTAAAGCTTAATGCTTTGTATGAAACGGTATTGATACTTGTTAAACGGTATAAAGCATTTGGATCTCCAATTACTTTAATATCACTACTAGCTATGTAGTTTCCATCTGCGCCTACTAATCGATTTCCTTTTTCATCTTTCTCAAAATAGTTTGCCACAATTACCCCATAAGGTTGGCCATTTTGAGCAAAAGTACCTTGGTTAGAGTATCCGGAAATTCTGATACGTGTAATATCAGCAGGAATATTGGAAACCATACTTCTATTTAAGGTATAAAGTACATCGGTATGCCATCTCCAATTTTTATTTTTAATGACATCATAACCCAAAGCCAGCTCAATTCCCTTATTTTCTACATTACCCGCGTTTACTTGGGTAGAGGTAAAACCAGTTGATGGATCTAAGTCACGAGTTAAGATTTGATCATTCGCCACTTTTTGGTAAAAAGTTAAATCTAAACTTAAACGACTGTTTAAGAATTTACCTTCCACCCCTAATTCCTTTTCATTTAATAACTCTGGTTTTAAATTTGGATTCGGTAAGAAACTAGACAATGAATTGTAATTAACATTGGTTCCACCTGCTGTGGTAAATATTTTCGTTCCAATAACCAACGCATTACGTGTTGAATAAGGATCTGGGAAATTCGCACTGGTTGAATAACCAACTCTTAATTTTAAATAATTTACATATTTATTATTTTTCAAAAACTCAAGCGCTGAAGTAGGTATGTAAGACAAACTAGCAGAAGGATAAAAGATACTTCTGTTGGCTGATTCTACTGAAGAAGCCCAGCTATTACGACCACCAATGGTTAAATAAGTATAGTCTTTGTATCCAACCGTACCTTGAGCAAAAATACCCAAACTTAAGTTGGAAGTTTTATAGTTTAGCTCACCGCCTGCTTCACCAGTAGTAAGATGAGAAACGAAGTTGCTATGATTCATTAATCCATATACCAATTGTTCTGTACTTCTTAATCCAGTTTGAGAGAAATCACGACTTCTTGAATTTGCACCCGCATCCACATTTATTGTGAAGTCTTCGTTTATTCTTTTGTCATAATTCAATATCGCACTGTGGTCCCAAATCATATTGTTCGCTGTACTCGTGCGCAACAAACCTAATGGTTGGTAAACCCCTCCTTTATTAGAAGAGTAGAAGTTAAATTCAGAATAACCATCAAAACCAGTTCTATAGGTTAAGTTTATCCCTTTAGCAATTTCATATTTAGCAGAAACTTGACCATAAGTTCTGTTGGTCTTATCTCCTGTAAAGGTATTGTACAAATTCCAACGTGGATTTTGCATACCATTGTCATTTCTATAATAAATAGAAGAATGATTAGAAGGTAGTTCATAAGGTAACCCCATTAAATCCATAGAAGTTGGGGTAAACATGGTATTACCAAAAACAGAAGCATTTACTGGGTTGTTACCATAACCATCCGCAGTAGGAGGAGAAACCTGATCGGTAAGTGCAAAATTCACCGTACCGCTTACTGTAATTTTGTTGGATAATCTTGCATTACCCCCCATTCCAAATACATTTTTAGTAAGTCCGTTTCCAATTACATACCCTTTGTCATCTGTATAGCTATAACTAACATTGAAATTGGTATTTTCTGTAGAACCCGCTAAGTTAATAGAGGTATTGTTCATGGAACCTTTTCTAAAAAATTCAGGTACGCTATTATAATAGTGCACATAGTAAGGAGCATCTTTAAATTGAGGATACTCAATATTCCAAGGCTCTCTATCATAAGGATGATGTACCACTTGATTGGTCATCAAACCTCCCCAGTTACTAAAAAATGCGATCCCTACTGAGTTATCAAAACCACCACCATACTTTTTATTGTATTCAGGCAATATTGCTTGAGTAGTAAATGAAGACTGAGAAACAGTCACTTCTGTTTTTTTCTTTATTTTTTGAGTAGAACCATTCTTCGTAGTAATTAAGATTACCCCGTTACGTCCTGCCTCACCATATAATGTAGTCGCACTCAACCCTTTTAAAACGTTTAAGTTCTCAATGGTGTTAGGGTCTAAATCTAAGAAACGACTTGGCGTTTGGTTACCAAAATTAAAGTTAGAAGTAGAGTTGGTACTTGCATCAAAAGGAACTCCATCCACAATAAACAATGGTTGAGAACCTCCTGTGATGGTACTAATACCTCTAATATTAATATTTGTACCGGATCCACTAAGACCACTTGTACTTAATATGTTTAAGCCAGGTGCTTTACCGCTTAATATTCTAGCGACATCAGTTTCAGCACTCAATTCTAATTGATCTTTACCTACAGAAGATACAGCGTATCCCAAGGCCTTTTTTTCACGTTTGATACCTAATGCTGTTACAACGACCTCACCCAATTCTTGGCTAAGATTTTTAAGTGTAAAATTAGTTACTGATTTTGCTGGCGATTCCACTTTCTGGAATCCTATGCTTGATACTTGCAAAATAGCACCAGTTTTAACACTGATTTTGTACACTCCATTAGCGTCAGTAAGTGTTTTGTTTTTTGTCGAACCTTTCTCAGATACGAGTGCTCCTTCAACAGCAGCTCCCTTGTCGTCTGACACTTTTCCAGTTACATTTGCGTTTTGTGCAATTGCAGCTTTAAAAGAGAAAAATGCAACAAACAAACACCATAGTAGTTTTTTTCTCATGTTGTTGTTTTAAATTTAATGATTACGAACCCCAATACCAAATGGCATTAAGTACTTCAAATTTATTATGAAATTGTTAAATTAGAAAATTTTTTTTAACATTTCTTAAACAAGGAGGTAATGATTTGATAAAAATTCAATTATATTATATTATTATTAAATGCATAATATATTATTGTTAAATAAATTGCGGCAAATACTTGTAAATAATTGCGCATTCTCCTTATATTTATAATATGAGTAAGTCTAAATCGGCTTTTTTTTGCAACAATTGTGGTTATGAATCTACCAAATGGGTGGGGAAATGCCCCTCCTGTAATGAATGGAATACATTTACGGAGGAACTTATTGATAGTGGCAAGGAAAAAGTAGATAGTTGGGAAGGTTACCACAACAATCAAAAAGGAACCCAGGTTATTTCCATCAACGAAGTAAATAGTTTAACAGAGAAGAGAATAGATAGTTCCGACCCAGAATTGAATCGGGTGCTGGGGGGAGGCATTGTACTGGGTTCTATTGTTTTAGTAGCAGGGGAACCTGGCATTGGAAAAAGTACCTTGTTTTTGCAACAAGGTTTAATGATGAAAGATCAAATAGTTTTGTACATCAGTGGAGAAGAAAGTATTCAGCAAATAAAAATGCGTGCAGATAGATTAAATTTAAAAAATGAGCATTTTTTCTTACTCACCGAAACCCATACCGGCCCTATCTTTAAAGCCATCAAAAAATTAAAACCAACAGTGGTTATAGTGGATTCCATTCAAACTTTAGAATCGAATTTAATTGAAGCGGCAGCTGGAACTGTTTCCCAAATAAAACAAACCGCTGCGGAATTTCAAAGATTCGCCAAAGAAACAGGCACACCCGTTTTTTTAATTGGACACATTACCAAAGAAGGCACCATTGCAGGTCCAAAAATTTTAGAACACATGGTGGATACCGTCTTGCAATTTGAAGGAGATCGACATTACGCTTATCGTATGTTGCGAACCCTAAAAAATCGTTTTGGAGGAACCAGCGAATTAGGTATTTATGAAATGACCGGGGAGGGAATGAAAGTGGTGAACAATCCATCTGCTTTTTTAATTGCCCAAAGAAATGAATCATTAAGTGGCAGCACCATTGCTGCTTCCATGGAAGGAATGCGTCCCTTATTAATTGAAGTTCAAGCACTTGTAACACAAAGTGTATATGGTACCCCTCAAAGAACGGTTACTGGTTTTGACTTAAGGCGACTCCAACTATTACTAGCCGTATTGGAAAAACGCGGCGGTTTCGCTTTTGGCATGAAAGATGTTTTTGTAAATATTGCAGGTGGATTAAAAATTGAAGACCCTTCCTTGGACTTGGCCATTATATTGTCATTGCTTTCTTCTTATGAAGACATCCCATTGCCCCAAGGAATTTGTTTTGCAGGTGAAGTTGGATTGAATGGAGAAATAAGAGCAGTTAATAGAATTCAACAAAGAATTGCAGAGGCAGAAAAATTAGGATTCGAAAAAATTTATATCGCCGGATTTAATAGTAAAGGTTTAGATACAAAAAAACACAGGATTGAAATTGTAGCCATTGAAAGAGTAGACGAGGCATATCAATTATTTTTTTAGTGTTGCTATTCTTTTACGATAAAGTAGCCATTTACCTTCAAGCTTTCTTACATCTATTTTATCCACAACTATGTTTAGAATGTGGCTCAGATGGACTTTCAAAACAGGAAGTATTGTGTTCTAGCTGCGAAAATAATTTACCCTACACCGATTTTTTTAAAATTGAAAATAATATAGTAGAAAAAGTTTTTTGGGGCAGATGTAAAGTAATGGCGGCAGGGGCCGCTTTGTTTTTTACTAAAGATGCCCTAGTCCAATTGTTAATTTTTGAGTTAAAGTACAAACAAAATAAAAAAGCAGGTTGGTTCTTAGGTAGGATTATTGGAACCGCCATTGAAAAATTAAACCCCTATAATTGTATTGATTTACTCATTCCAATTCCTATCTCTCGAGCTAAAGAAAGGCAAAGAGGCTTTAACCAATCGATGGTCATATGCGAAGGCATTCTACAAATTTTACCCGCATTAAAAATTGCACCCCTATTAAAGAAACAAAAATCTAGCCGCAGTCAAACTTTTAAAGGAAGGCTGCAAAGAAGCGATCCCATTGGCCATATGTTTGAATTAGTAGAGACCGTCCCTATTAAAAGTGCTAATTTGCTCTTGGTAGACGACGTCATTACCACCGGGGCAACCCTCGAATCGGCTTGTCAATGCCTATGGAAGGGCCAACCCCGATCTGTTTACATTGCTGCCGCCGCTTATACTATCTAGTCCGTTTATTAACGAATAATTTGTTATTTTTAATGTATAAAACCTATTTATGAAAATTATTTTAAGCACTTTATTGATGGCCCTTAGTGTTAGCCTAGCTGCTCAAAGCATTCACAGTTTTAATGTAAAAAGTATCGATGGCAGCTCCATCAATTTAGCTAAATTTAAAGGTAAAAAAATTCTTATTGTCAATACGGCATCTGAATGTGGTTATACTCCTCAATACGAAGCATTAGAGAAAGTATACAAACAATATAAAGATAAATTAGTAATCATAGGATTTCCTTGCAACCAATTCGGTGGACAAGAACCTGGTAGCAATGAAGAAATAGTTGCTTTTTGTAAAAAAAATTATGGAGTTACTTTTCCATTGGCTGATAAAATTGATGTGAAAGGAGACAACACGGCTCCTATTTATAAATGGCTTACACAGAAAGAAAAAAATGGCGTATTAGATGCAAGCATTGCTTGGAATTTTAATAAATTTCTAATAGACGAAAATGGTAAAATGATTGCTTATTTCCCGAGCAATGTGAAGCCAGATAGTGAAACTATTTTGTCTTATTTGAAATAATTTTACAGCCTCCCCATTATAAACTATCCATTATCTTCGTTACATGTTATTAAATGAGGTAATTGGACAAGGACCATTAAAGAAACAATTGGTTCAGATGGTACAACATCAAAGGCTAAGTCATGCCTTATTGTTTGTTGGCCCAGAAGGTTCAGGCGCTTTGCCTTTGGCCATTGCATTCGCACAATATTTGGTTAGTATCCCTCCTGGGAAAATATACAGCCCGGATGAAATTGCTGCCTTGCCTGCTTATCATAGAGCGAGTAGTTTAATGCATCCCGATTTGCATTTTTCGTTCCCCTCTATTTCAGAAAAACCAGGACAAAAAAATTTAAGCGCCAACTTTATAGAAGCGTGGAGAGAATTTATAAATATTTATCCGTACGGAAACGCCTTTGATTGGCTACAGTTTATTAAAGCAGAAAACAAACAAGGAAATATTAGCGCAGACGAATGTGCTGAAATTATAAAAAAGCTTTCCTTTAAAAGCTTCGAAAGCGCTTATAAAGTTTTAGTGCTATGGATGCCTGAATACCTTGGCAAAGAAGGAAATAAATTATTGAAGTTAATTGAGGAACCACCAGACCATACTATTTTCTTATTGGTTGCTGCCAATGAAGAAAATATTTTGCCCACGATATTAAGCAGATGTCAATTTATTAAAGTGCCTCGCCTTTCAAAAGCAGAAATCGAAGAAGCTTTAATTTCCAAAGGTAAAATTGAGCGGGAAAAAGCATCCCAAATTGCCTCTATGTCCGATGGAAATTACCGAGAAGCTTTGCACTTATTACAACATAGTGATGCCGATTTTTTAAGTCAAATTAGAGAGTGGCTTAACGCAATACTTAAAAATGGTCCCGTAGCACAAATGAAATGGGTTGAAGATATGAGTAAGCTGGGCCGGGAACCTCAAAAGCAATTTTTGAAGTATTTTAATCACTTATTAGAACAAAGTATCCGCTTAAAGGTACTGGGTAACGATCTTCCCTTAGACCCTGCTTTAAAAGATTTTGCCTTGAGAATTAATAAAATTGCTGGAGTGGGACAAATGGAGGCCATCGTTCAAGAAATAGACAAGGCCACCTATTATATTGAACGCAATGCCAATGCAAAAATGCTATTTATGGCTTTAGGCATCAAGTTCTATCATATCATTCAGAACAAAACCTTAATTTTGACAGAAGCATAGGTCGTGGAATGGAAAGAAGAAGTTTGAAACCAATGCGTGGTATTTTATTCATTAACTGTAGAATTTAGACTATATGGGATGTGGATCATGTGGAACAGGAAAACCTAACGGTTGTAAAAGTAATGGAGGTTGTAGTACTGGTGGCTGTAATAGGCTTAACGTACATGATTGGTTGCGCGACCTACCAATTGATGATTTGGCAACTCAATGCAAAGTGGTTGAGGTTAGTTTTAAACAAGGCAGCCGAAAAGAATTTTTCAAAAACACGACTTCAACCCATTTTGAAAAAGGTGATTATGTAACGGTAGAAGGTGTCAACGGATTTGACTTAGGCGAAGTTTCCTTAACTGGTGAATTGGTTAGAATTCAATTGAAAAAAAGAGGGACCGATGAATTTAGCCCTGAAATGAAAAAAATTCTAAGGCTTAGCAACGAAAGAGATTTAGAAACTTATCATATAAGTAAAGGCAGGGAAGCAGCCATGTTAGCCAGAAGTCGTGCCGCAGCAAGGGACCTTAGGTTGGCCATGAAGTTAAGTGAAGTAGAATTGCAAGCAGATGGTAAAAAAGGTACTTTCTTTTATACGGCCGATGACCGGATCGATTTTAGAGAATTGATTAGAACCTTTGCAGGCGAGTTTAAAGTGAAAGTCGAAATGCGCCAAATTGGTATAAGGCAGGAAGCTGCAAAAGTGGGTGGTATTGGAAGCTGTGGCAGAGAATTATGTTGTAGTACTTGGTTACACGATTTTAAAAGTGTCAATACCACTGCTGCACGTTATCAAAATTTATCGATCAATCAAACAAAATTAAGTGGCCAATGTGGTCGTTTAAAATGTTGTTTAAATTTTGAACTAGATACCTACCTAGATGCATTACAAGCTTTCCCAGATTATGCGGATACTTTACAAACCGTTATGGGACAAGCTTTTTTAATTAAGAAAGATATTTTCAAAAATTTAATGTGGTACACTTTGCCTAATAACACAAAGCATTACCCACTAACCATTGACCGAGTAATAGAAATAAAAAAATTAAATAAGCAAGGCATTGCAGTAGAAGAATTACAAGCAGTGGAATTGATTGTCGGAAAACCAAAAGAAGTAGAACCTTCTTTTGTGGATGTCGTTGGACAAATAAGTTTAAGAACTTTAGAGAAAAATGATCGCCGCCGTAGAGATCAACAAAGAAACAATAACGATCGTAGGCCCAACAATGGCCCAAGGCCAAATAATCGCCCTAGACCGAATAACAACAACAATGGTCCTAGCAATAATAGACCTGCTTAATTTGGCCTAAATTAGAAGATGGAAATTATTTTTTTCCTTTTTTCAAATTAATCAATACTAAACCATGCTTGTATTTGGCGCCATACTTTGCCATCGCTTCAGGGCCTTTGAATACATACATCGATTCTATTAATGAAGAATTAATTTTTACCACTTTCGCATAAGGAGTTTCTACTCCATCTATCAAATAGGAGGGTAAACGAGGATCACTTTTCTCTGTAATGGGATGATTGGGTGCTTGTGCTTGCACATTAAATAGGAATAAAGAAAATGCAAGTAAAAAAAATATTTTTTTCATTTTCAATTTATTTAAATATTAAATTTTTTAAAAAAATTATTTGTTATTGCTTAAATATATAATTTTTCTAAGGCTTCGTTGGTAAAGTCCATTAATTTTTTTACATATTCTGGTGAAAAATTAAATTCAATACCTGCTGCATGATACAAATCTGGTAATGTTTTAGTGCCACCCAAACTTAATGCATTCATATAATTTTCTAAAGCAACATTTGGATTTTTCTGATATTGCATCCACATACCAATAGCGCCTAATTGTGCAATGCCATATTCAATATAATAAAAAGGAACTTCAAATAAATGCAATTGTCTTTGCCAAGAAATGGCTCTAAAGGCATCTAAGCCGGTATAATCGATGCTATCGGTTGAAAATTCTTTGGTAATGGCATTCCAACTAGCTGTTCTTTCTTGAATACTATGATTTGGATTTTCATAAACCCAATGTTGAAATTTATCTATAATAGCAATCCAAGGAAAAATGGTAATGGTTCTTTCTAATTGATGTTCTTTGGCTCGGTTTAAATCGGCTTCGTTTTCAAAAAATGATTGCCAATGATTCATCGTAAATAATTCCATGGACATACTAGCCACTTCTGCAATTTCCATTGGGTACTCTTTAAAAGCACTAAGTTGCAAAGGATGCGACAAAAAAGAATGAATGGCGTGTCCCCCTTCATGTACCATCGTAGTAACGTCACCCATCTGTCCTGCTGCATTCATAAAAATAAATGGTGCGCCAGATTCAGCCAAAGGACAATTATATCCTCCGGGTGCTTTCCCTTTCCTACTTTCTAAATCAAAATGTTTTAATGAATTCATTTTTTTCAAACACTCTGCAAAAAAAGGATTCAATTGTTCAAAACAGGCTACCGATTTTTCAAATAAATCTTGCCCATTGGTAAATGGTCTTAATGGCAGGGTACCTGCGGGTTCTGCTTCTGTATCCCATGGCTTTAAAGTAGTTAATCCTAATTTCTTTTTTTTACGTGCATAAATTTTATCAATCAAAGGAAGTACATGCAATTTAATAGCTTCATGAAATTGAAAACAATCTTCTTTAGTATAATCAAACCTACCTAGTTCCACAAACTTATAATCTCTATAGTTAGCAAAGCCTGCATTCAACGCTATTTGATTGCGCTTCTGCACTAAAGAAGAAAATAAATCATGCATTTCATTTTGGTCTTGTAAGCGACGCGCACACACTTTAAGATATACTTCTTCTCTAACCGACCTATCGGCATCTTCCAAAAATTGAGCTGCTTGTTGTAAAGTATATTCTTGCTCTCTAAAGGTAATGGTCATTTTACCCGCAATGGTCCCATATTGTTGTTGAAGCACACTTAGTGCTGCTTGTATTGGAATATTTTCTTCTCTAAAAAGTTCTATATTTTTTTTAACTGATCTTAAATAAGTAAAATATAATTCTTGGTTTAATTCCTTGGTGTAGGGGCAGTTAATTAATTTTTTATTAAGTGCATCTGCATAGGGCTGCATTTTGGGTTGAATTTCCATACAGAAATAATTAAACGCCTCTTCCAATGATTTATCAGTGGTGTCACAGGTCATTTTTATTTGTCTCCAACAGGCATCTTCACTTATAAAGGCCTCTAATTCGCTCAAATCCAAAAGCCATTTCTCAAGTGTTTCCACTTGGGTAAGTGGACGTTCCAATAATTCTTTAAAAAAGGATTCAATACTGATCCAGTCTGTTAAAACATAGTCTTTAGGTAAGTAATGGTGTGGCAATTTTTGAATGTCGGCCGTTCTTGGCATAAGATGAAATTTTAAGAAGCAAATTTACTACTTTTACACACTTCAAAAGCGATTAAAGTGTCCGATACCATTCACTTACTTCCAGACCACATTGCCAACCAAATTGCTGCCGGGGAGGTCATACAAAGACCTGCTAGTGCAGTCAAAGAACTATTAGAAAATGCAGTTGATGCGGGTGCTACTGAAATTCGCTTATTGGTGAATGATTCTGGCAAAGCATTGATTCAGGTAATTGACAATGGCAAAGGAATGAGTCCAAAAGATGCACAAAATGCTTTTGCCCGTCATGCTACGAGTAAAATAACCACCATTGAAGATTTATTTCAGATAAGAACTATGGGATTTCGTGGAGAGGCTTTGGCTTCTATTGCTGCGGTGGCTCAAGTTAGTTTAAAAACCAGAAGAGCTGAAGATGAATTAGGTACTAGTGTAGAAATTGAAAATAGCAAGGTTATAGAGACCAGTTCGGTGGCTTGTGCAATAGGTACTTCAATCAGTATGAAGAATTTGTTTTTTAATGTCCCTGCTCGCCGCAATTTTTTAAAAAGCAATAGTGCAGAATTCAAACACATTATTGAAGAATTTACTAGAGTCGCTTTGGCTTTTCCAGAAGTCCAATTTAATTTAACCAGCAATGGGCAAGATGTATTTCATTGGGAGGGAGGAACCTTTAAACAAAGAGCCATTCAGGTACTGGGAAATAGCTATCAAACAAAATTAGTAACCGTGGGGGAGCGAACAGATTACCTGACCATTACTGGATTTGTGGGCAAACCAGAGACCGCTAAAAAAACTAGAAGTGACCAATATTTTTTTGTGAACCGTCGTTTTATCAAAAGCGCATATTTGCATCATGCTGTGGCCAATGCATTTGAAGGTTTAATAGCAAAAGATAGTTTCCCAAGTTATTTATTATATATTGACGTTGATCCCACTCAAGTAGATATCAATGTGCACCCTACCAAACAAGAAATTAAATTCGAGGATGATAAAATAATTTACGCATTTGTTCAGGCAGCTGTAAAACATGCTTTGGCCCAATTTAGTATTGCCCCTTCTTTAGACTTTTCTTTAGACGCATCTATCCAACAATTGGATGCCATTCAAAAACCTTTTACTGAAGCGAATGCCAATTCAACTGCAAGCCAATCATTATATGAAGGTTTTACTAAAAAAAATCAAGCTCATTTTATCTCCAAATCTGAAAATACTGTACACCAAGATTGGAAAAGTTTTTTTACTACCCTTCCCCATTCAGAAAATACAGCAGGTCAAGAAGGAATAGAAAACACATTTATTGTAAAATCGTCCTCCATGGGGTTTTATAAGGACGGGAGCCCTTTGCAAGTTAACCCAGAAGCAAGCTTACTTCAGTTGCATCAAACCTTTATTATTGCGCCAAGCCATAGTGGATGTATTATTCTACATCAACAATTGGCCCATGAACGAATTTTATATGAGAAATTTCAAAAAGCAAGTGCACATCCTCATGCTACACAAAAAAGTTTGTTCCCTGTTGTTTTAGATTTGAGTGTAAGTGACGCCATTTTATTGGAAGAAATCATAGAAGACCTTGCCTTAATTGGTTATGAAATTGAAGCATTTGGTCAAAACAGTTTTATCATACAAGGCATTCCTGCCGACGTAAATGCGGGCAATGAAAAAAATGCAATTGAATTGTTATTAGAACAATTCAAGCATTTTAGTGGAGAAGTCAAATTTAGTAAAAGAGAGAAATTAATCCGTTGTATGGCACGTCAAATGGCCATCAAATCGGGACAATCTTTAACGCAAAAGGAAATGCATGTACTGATTGAAGAATTAAGTGATTGTGATATACCCAATATTACTGCTTCAGGCGCGCCTACTTTTGTTGAATTAAAAGAAGATTATTTAAATGGGTTATTTAGTAAATAATACACCCCATTTAGTAAGCAAAATCATGCGCTTCCCTATTAGTACTGTTTCATCAAGGTAGTTAAGTATTTTTCTACTGCTTTCCGAACCAAACTGGAGGAAGGGCTTAGGTGATTCGCTACCAGGACAGAAAAAATTAGCTCAGTTCCTTTATGGGTAATAATATAGCCACTGAGTGCCACTTGATTGCCCAAAGTACCCGTTTTTGCATAAAGCACGCCTGGTATGTTTTTGTAATAAGCGCTTAAGGTACCTTCCCCCCCTTTTGCAAAAATATTTTTTATTCTAGCTAGACCAAATTCAGCTTGCATTTTTTGGAGTAAGGCTACAAAGTTTTCAGGGGTGCTTAAATTATATCTGCTCAATCCACTTCCATCTGCCCATGCTGTTTTTTGAGGTAATAAATTTAAATCATTTCTTAGCACCACTTCCATCATAGCGGCTTCATCTATTTTATTTAATAACTGTCCACTGGCCATGAATAAAATTTGCTCTGCAAAAAAATTATCACTTCTATTCATCATTATTTTTAATAAAGAATCAGTAGGTGCCGTTTTTAAAAATTTGGATAAAGTTGAGTCCCAACCCTTTTGAATGAACAAAGGAAGTTTTGGGTGCAAAGTGTCGGTTATTAATTTTTGAGTTAAAGTATAAGTTGGATCCGTAATAAAAGGTACTTGTTGAATCTTATCTTTACTGTTTTTTTCTGTAGCATAAAAGAAATTCTCATGTAAATTTCTTTTCCAAACGCTATACTTCATGGGTACCTCTTGCCCTTGCACAAAATAATTTGGTTCAACAAGGGTCCCGTTTTTTGAATCGGCAAAAGTGACTACATTGCCATAAATGGAAAATCTACTTCTTTCTGGTTGATAATCCTCAGCATAATCATCCCAGGCCCAACCCTTGCCATAACTAGTAAAAGAATCGGGTGAAGTAGGCAAGCACAATACCACTTGCTTGTTGGTATTTTTAATAATATTTGCTACCGGTTGAAAAAGGAAATCGGGATGTAAAAAAGTAGGATCTCCCATGGGTAATAAAAAAATGCTATCAACATTTTCTTTTATTTGCCAACCGGGAATTGAATCATTTAAATATTTCATGCCTAAATAACAAGATAGAATTTTAGTGTTACTCGCAGGCGTAAAATATTTATTACTTTGATACCGATCAATCCAAGTTTGATTGGTTTGATTGTAAACAGCGGTACCAATATGAGCTCCTTGTAAGGAGGGGTCGTTTAATAAATTGCGTTGTGCTTTTTGTATTGAACAAGCGCTAATTAAACTACAAAAAAGGATATTAGTAAATAAGGGGATTTTATTTATTCTCTTTCTAATGCTCTTAACCATCTTTCTGGAATTTCGTTATTGGAAGCTACTAAATAATCTTTATAACTACAAGGAGCCCATTCATTATCGTGCGTTTGCATCCACCATCTGCCCGTACTTTTACTTTGCAAGAAATTGGTTTCAATATCGGCAAAGGCAATATGAAATTCTTTAAATTTTTCTGAATCAGACAAAGGAGATTCTTTTTTTCCTTTCTGAATACCATCCAAAATATACCAAATCATTTGCGCCATTTGAATAGCTGTTATATGATTGATGTCTAATTCTGCTTGATATCCAAAGAGGCCAATCGTACTAGTTTTCCAACTCATTCCTGCATATTGCATTAGTATCGAAGCTTCTTCCCCATTAAAACCATTGGGTGTAATGGTATTGGCTGGCGCTTGTGCATTTTGGATAGCATTAATATCAAAACTCATCATATGACTATCTCTAATCACCGGCTCCATTTCTTCGAGGTCTTCCCTTACCTTCCCTAATCTAAAACAATCAAACCTTAATTTTTCAATGGTCTCTAGCATTTGAGGATGCATAAAATAACTTTGAAATCCGATATGTGCATAGTGATTTAAATGATTGGGTAAGCCTGTAAATAGTTCTTCTAAAAAGTGTTCCGAGGGAAGTCTTGCTTCTAAATCTAAATCTATTTTCGCGTCTACCATTACTGCATTAACCAAAGTAGGAATAGAAGTGTACGCATGATATTGGGCTAAAGTTAAATCGTGTGAACCCCCTATAATCACTATTTTTTTATTTTGTAGCAGTAATTCAGAAATAACAGTTCTTAAAGCAGCATAGCTATCTTGAATGGATTGCCCCAATTTCACATTTCCTAAATCAACAATATTTACTTTAGTATGCCAATAATAAAGTGAATATAAGGCCGATCTTATACCATCTGCTGCTTCAAATCCATTTAAAGCATAGCCACCACCTCTAGATTCTCCAGCACCTATAATTACCAAATCTGCTAAGGTAACATCTGGAATTTCCCCTTCATTCACTTTAATATGCTTGCCCAATTGGGTATCCCGATAGCCTTCATCTTTTGAGATGAGGTCCAAGTTAATAGGGTCAAGATAGTCTTTGATAGCGCTTAAGTGCATGGGTAAGTGTTAACTAATAGAATTAACGCTTAAAGCAGGAAAACATTGTTCAAAAAGGAGCTAATATTGAAATTTATAGCCCACCCCTCTAATAGAAATAAAAAGGACGGGGTTTTTAGGATCTAGTTCGAAATATTTTCTAAAATTTAATATAAAGTTATCGATGGTTCTGGTATTGGGAAAAACATGATAGCCCCACACAGTTTGTAAAATTCTTTCTCTTGTAATAACTGTATTTTTATTTTCAATCAATAACTTTAAAAGCATGGTTTCTTTTTTTGTTAAAGTTATTTTTTCGCCTAAACTATTAATTGCTTCTAGTGATTTAAAAAATAGTGTATTGCCAGAAAATTGGTAAGTTTCTATCTGAGCTGGTTGATGAATGGCAGTAGATTTTTGAATCAATTTTGATACCCTCAATAAAAGCTCCTCTAAATTAAAAGGCTTGGTTAAATAATCATCCGCACCTAGTTTTAAACCTTGAACCCGGTTGGCACTTGTATTTTTGGCACTAAGTATAAGTATAGGAGTGGTAATATTATTTAATCGGGCCGTTTCAGTAATGGCAAAACCATCTAATTCAGGTAACATGACATCTAAAATAATTAAATCAAAATGCGCTTGTTGTAGCAGCTTTAGGGCATGAGGACCATCAAAAGAAGAACTTACTACATAGCCTTCCATTTCTAAATTTAACTTTAGTGCATCATGTAAGTGCTCTTCATCTTCTACTAACAATATTTCAAATTTTGCCATATTTAAAAATTGGTAAAAGTGACTGTAAAAATACTTCCTTGATCCTCATTGGATTGAACTTGAAGGCTAGCATTATGAAAATCGGTAATTTTTTTACACAAATAAAGCCCTAGTCCAGTTCCTTTGCTAGCTCTCGTAGTTTCATCGCCCACTCGATAAAATTTTTCAAATATTTTTTCTCTATCCTTCACAGAAATACCAATCCCTTGATCTTTGATAGCTAAAATAATTTTTTGATTTTCCAGTTTCAAGTCTATATCAATAGGTAAATGAGCCGGTGTATATTTGTGTGCGTTATCTAATAAGTTGTTGACTAGAATTTGTATTAACAATTTTTCACCTTGAATGAAAATAGATTGTTCTAATAATGAATTACAAGGACGTAAAGGAAAGCGTTCCTGAAATGATTGGATTATTTCTTTAACTAGTTTTGACAAGTCTATTTCTTGCTTATTGGCTTCATACTGGCCCATGTCTAATTGGGAGGCCAATAAAATATTGTTAGACAAGGTGTCTAATCTTTTTGTTTCTTTTAGGGTAGCCTCTAATAACTTATTTTGCTGTGCAGGATCTAAAGTTCTTTTTAAAAGTGTTTCAATATTTAAATGAGAAATGGCAATAGGCGTTTTTAGTTCATGTGTTACCGCCATCATAAAATTTTGCTGTTGATTTGAATAACGCAATTGCTTCAATAAAGATCGATAGACATAAATTGCGCCCAATAAAAAGAGAAATAGAAAAGTGAATCCTTCGCCTATAAATTGTTTTGTTTTTCGTAGTTGAAAATCCTGAATAAATTTTACCTTTTGTTTAAGTGCTTGATCGTTCAACTGAATAGATTGAAATTTAATAGCTGCAATTTCATTATTCTGTCGCTGTAATGAAACGTACCACCAAATAAATGCTGCAATCATGTAGGTTAAAAAAACCCAATAAATAAAGCTTACTAATTTAAGTTTATTTATTTTAAATAATGGCCATTTCATAATTTTACCTTTTCAACTCTAATGCCTGTTGATAAAATATTTTGCAGTGGATCTTCTCGCATGGTATGCCGAATGGTGAAAGTGGTGATCCCTTTCTTAAAATGGGTAGGGGTATTAATTAATGGGATTCTTTGGTCAAATACGTCATCCATCCCAGACCCCAACCACCCTTTGGATTCATCTGCCAAATTCAAATTTAAATTTTGAAGGGTAGCAGGATTATTTGGTGTCTTTATAGTTAGTTCTAGCCAAATATTTTTATAATGATAAGCATTGTGATGTCTAATAACAAAATATACTTTATACAAAGCAGCGGTATCTGCAATGTTAAATTGATAGCTATTACCATCTTTACTAGACCAACTGTGTTCTGGGAACGTAGTGGTTTGTTCGAAAATGGGTATGGTTTGACAGCTTGTTAAAAACAATCCTATTAACATAAATAAACCAAGTCCATTATTAATTAACCCCTTCATTTTACAACACGTTTAAAATTTGTTCTTTCGCTTTTTCTAATTCGTCTTTCATTAGAATAACTGCTTTTTGTATATCAATATCATTCGCTTTAGATCCAGTGGTATTAATTTCTCTACCCATTTCTTGCAAAATGAAAGATAATTTTTTCCCTTTGGATGCCTCTTTTTCTTTTAAAATACTTTTAAAATAAACACAATGATTGGTGAGTCTTACTCTTTCTTCAGAAATGTCAATTTTTTCAATATAATAAATCAATTCTTGCTCCAATCTATTGTTATCATATTTATCTACCCCTACATATTGCTCTAGTAATTTAACCAAGCCCTCTTTTATTTTTGTTCTTCGATTGGGTTCAAATTGCTCAATTTGTGCTTGTTGCATTTCTATAGCCGTAACCCTTTCTAATAAATCTTTTTCAATACTTTTTCCTTCCTCTTCGCGATGTTTAATTAACAGGGTAATGGCTTCTTGAAGTAATTGGCTTAATGAATTCCATTCTTCCGCTGACAATACTTCATTACTTGAAGAAACCACATCGGGCAATTTTAACAAAGTACTTAATATATTATCTTTCCCAATACCTAACTCGTTGGCCAATTCAATAATGGGCTGATAATATGATTTAGCCAATTCTTTATTAATACTCACTGGCTTAGCTACTCCATTTGATTTAATTGAAATTGTACATTCAACACTACCTCGAAACAAGGTCTCATTTAATTTATTTCTAATGTCCACTTCAAAAGGTTTCAGGGAAGTGGGTATATTTAAGCGCAGGTCAAATTGTTTGCCATTTAAGGACTTTATTTCTACTAAAAATGTTTTGTCTTTAAAAATAGCTTCTGAACGGCCATATCCAGTCATGGAATGTAACATATTGATACCTGTTTAAATAGTAAATAAAGGTATTAAATAATAGGCAAGCAAAAACATTTTTTAGAAATCGATCCCTACCCAATTCTTTTTACGAAGCTGATATTGTTCAAAATCAAAACTATACAATTTTCCAGGTCTATGATTTACCTCTGCTTCCATTTCATTGGAATCAATTAAGTAGCCCATACTGGCAAACTTTTTCCTAAAATTACGACGATCAAGTTTAGTGTCTAAAATAGCCTCATAAACATTTTGTAATTGCCTTAATGAAAATTTTTCGGGCAATAAATTTAAAGCCAACGGGTGCTCTTGTATGCGCTTCTGTAACCAATGATAGCAGCAATCTAGTATTTCTTTATGATCAAAAGCCATTTCCGTAATTTGATGTACTGGATGCCATTTTAAGTCATTGTCTGTTACTTCTAAAGCGTGGTGTTTAATGTTTAAAAGCGAGGCATATACCGTAGTAACTACCCTACCACCGGGATGTCGGTTGGGTTGGCTAAACGTTTGAACTTGTTCTAAATACACCTTTTTCATCCCGGTCCTTTCATGAAGCACTCTATTGGCAGCGTTATCTAAATTCTCATTGCTATGAACCTGATCTCCTAATAAAGATAGTTTCCCATTAAATTGCATCAAATCACTCTTAATTAAAAGTACTTGTAAGGTGTTTTCTTCAAAGCCAAATAATACACAATCTACAGTTAAAGGTACTTTAGTATAGGATTGAACCAGTTCTACTACATCTTGATTGGAATTGGGCATATCGAAATGGGTTACCTAACTGTTAGGTAAGGTCATGGTTAGTAAAAGAAATTTTTTCAGTACTAAAATACGAAATAAAAGAATAAAACAATTTGTATTTTAGCATACCCTAAGCACATGTATAATAAATCACAAATAGTCCATTTTCAAAAAATTACATTGGATTTTTTAAAAAATCCGAATAAGATTGAATTGGAGACACTTAAAACTGTTTTAAAATTTCATGAATACCAATATTATGTAGCCAGTGCCCCTACCATTAGCGATTTTGAGTATGACCAATTGTACCAACAATTAATTGCTTTGGAAATAGCCAATCAAAACCTTATAACGCCCGACTCTCCAAGCCAAAGAGTGGGCAATAGTTTAAATAACTCCTTTGAAACAGTAGCACATTTGGTACCCATGTTAAGCTTAGAAAACAGCTATCAGGCAGAAGATCTCATTGACTTTGATAGAAAGGCAAAAGAGGGTGCCCAACTAGCAACTTTAGAATATTGCGTCGAACCTAAATTTGATGGGGCTAGCATTTCGCTGATATATGAAAATGATTTCTTGATTCGAGCTTGTACTAGAGGAGATGGAATTGCAGGAGAAGATATTACAAACAATATTAAACAAATCAGATCCATCCCACTTAGCATTCCTTTACTTGCACATGGAATTCAACAAATAGAAATTCGCGGAGAAGTTATCATGACAAAAAAATCATTTGCTGAGTTTAATGAAAAATTAAAAGAAAAAAATATAGCCCCCTTAGCCAATCCTCGGAATGCTGCAGCAGGTAGCCTTCGTATGAAAGATCCAAAAGAAGTAGGGGAAAGAAATTTAGACGCTTTTATTTACCATATAAGTTATTTTTTGGCAGCGCCTGACCAACCATTAACTAAATTATTAGCTACACATAGTGGTGCTTTAGACCTTCTATGGAATCTAGGATTTAGGTCGCCACAAAAAGAAAAGCAACTATTTATAGGTATTGATAAAGTAATCTCTTACTGTTCCACATTTGAAGCAGAACGCGATAACCTTTCTTATGAGATTGACGGGCTGGTAATAAAAATTAATGATTTTGCATTACAAGAAAAATTAGGTATGACCTCTCATCATCCAAGATGGGCCATTGCCTTTAAATTCAAAGCAAGACAAGCAACGACTATATTAGAAAATGTAGAATTTCAAGTAGGTCGAACAGGTGCAGTAACCCCTGTTGCTAAATTAAAGGCGGTGGCTGTTGGAGGAGTAATGGTATCAAGTATTTCAATGCACAATGAGGAATACATTAAAGAAAAAGATTTAAGATTAGGCGATACGGTTATTATTGAAAGAGCGGGCGATGTAATTCCACAAATTGTTCAAGTTATTGCTTCTCTCAGAAAAGGTACTGAAAAAAGAATTAAGTTTCCTACCCATTGCCCTGCTTGTAAGGCCCTGTTAGAAAAAGAGGAAGCAGAAGCCGTTTGGAGGTGCAATAGCACATTATGTACCGCACAAATCATTGAAAAAATAATCCATTTTGTTAGCAAAGATGCCATGGATATAAAAAGCTTTGGCGAAGCGAATATTAGAAAATTTTATGAATTAGGTATTCTAAAAAACATTCCCGATTTATATACCCTAGAATTAGAAAAAATAAGTGGCTTAGAAGGGTTTGGAAAAAAAAGCATAGATAATTTAAAAGCAGCCATTGCCATTTCAAAAACACAACCGTTGTATCGATTTATTTACGGTTTAGGTATTCGATTTGTTGGAGAAACTACCGCTAAAACAATTGCTGCTCAAGTACATCATATATTAGACTTACAAAATTATACCGAAGACCAATTGCAATCATTTGATGACGTGGGGGTGAAAGTGGCAAAAAGTATTTTTCAATTTTTTCAAGATGCTAAAAATATTCAACTCATACATTCTTTAGAAGCTTTGGGTTTAAATATGATACAAACCAATACAAAAGCGGTGGATGGCAATTTAACCGGACTAAACTTTTTATTTACAGGCACACTTACACAATTAAAACGCTCCGATGCCGAGGCAATAGTGGAATCAAGAGGAGGTCATATCCTAGGTGGCGTAAGCAGTAAATTAAACTACTTGGTTGTGGGTGAAGCGGCTGGGAGCAAATTAGAAAAAGCCAAAAAAATAGCCTCGATAAAAATTATTAGTGAAGCGGATTTTGTGGAATTGATTAGTTAAAAACTAAATAATTCCTTTTGCGGCCAAGTACTCTGCAATTTGAATCGCATTGGTAGCTGCCCCTTTACGTAAATTATCGCTTACAATCCACATGTTTAAAGTTTTTGCTTGTGTTTCATCTCTGCGTAAACGACCTACAAATACTTCATCCTTTTCATGTGCCCACAAAGGCATTGGATAAAATTGTTCTCCGTCATTTTGTTGAACAACTACCCCTGGCGCAGCGGCTAATTCTGCAATTAATTCCTTTAAATCAAATTCATTTTCAAACTCCACATTTACGCTTTCACTGTGTCCACCCATTACTGGAATACGAACTGTAGTCGCTGTAACTTTAATATGATCATCTTGCATAATTTTGCAAGTTTCTTTTACCATTTTCATTTCCTCCTTGGTATAGCCATTTTCTAAAAAGACATCAATTTGTGGAATGGCATTTAAATCAATGGTGTACTTGTAAGCCATCTCTTCAGCAGCCAATTGACTCCCTTTTCTTTCCTCCATTAATTGATCTACTGCTTTTTTGCCAGTACCTGTTACGCTTTGATAGGTACTTACTACCACTCTTTTAATTTTATACTTTGCATGCAATGGTTGTAAGGCCACTACCATTTGAATAGTGGAGCAGTTAGGGTTAGCAATAATTAAATCGGCTGAGGTTAAGACGGACGCATTTACTTCTGGCACCACTAATTTTTTTGTTGGATCCATTCTCCAAGCTGAGGAATTATCAATCACACGAATACCTGCTTCTGCAAACTTTGGTGCCCACTCCAAGGAGGTACTACCTCCTGCTGAAAATAAAGCAACTACTGGTTTTGCAGCAATCCCTTCCTCCATGGTTACCACCTTGTAAGGTTTGCCCTTAAATATTATTTCCTTACCTGCAGAACGCGCTGATGCAACAGGAATTAATTCTGTTACTGGAAAATTTCGTTCCGCTAATACTTGCAACATTTTTGTTCCTACTAGCCCAGTGGCTCCTACTACTGCAACTTTCATTTTTTTTATTTTTTACTTTTAAATTGTACTTATCAAAAAACCAGAAATCCTTTTAATGACTTAGAAACAAAAAGCCTCCCATTTTATTGGAAGGCTTCTGAGTATATTTATTCGCATACTAACCATCAGAACCTTCCTATTACAGGGGTTTCTTGATTTGTTTTGTATGTTTATTGATTATCATTGAACAAAATTAATTGGATACATTCATTTTACCAAATTTAAACTAATTCAATGTCAAAATTGACCAACTGAACAAACGATTGTATGCGCTCTTTAATTTCTGATTCAGTAATTTCAGTCAACCTTTGTGTCCCAAATTTTTCTACACAAAAACTAGCTAATGCACTTCCCACAATAATTGCTGATTTCATATTATGGAAAGAAAAGTTTTTTGTTTTTGCTAAGTGTGCAACAAAACCACCAGCAAAGGTATCTCCCGCACCAGTAGGATCGAATACCTCTTCTAATGGCAAGGCAGGTGCAAAAAATACTTCAGATTTGTGAAATAAAAGTGCGCCATGCTCCCCTTTCTTTATTATTAAATATTTAGGCCCCATAGCCATAATTTTTTTGGAAGCTTTTACTAAACTATACTCTCCACTTAATTGACGTGCTTCACTATCATTTACCAATAACACATCCACCAAACTTATTGTATGTAACAAGTCGTCCATCATAATATCCATCCAAAAATTCATCGTATCCATTACGATCAATTTAGGACGATTTTTCATTTGTTTAATTACACTACTTTGTACACTTGGAACCAGATTACCCAACATTAAGATTTCGCAGTCTTGGTAACTATCGGGAACTATAGGTTGAAAATTTTCCAATACATTTAATTGAGTTTCGATGGTATCTCTAGTATTCATATCAAGATGATACTTTCCGCTCCAGAAAAAAGTTTTTTCCTCTTTTTTTATTTGTACCCCCTCTAAAACTACCCCTCTTGCTGCAAGCGCATCTAATTCGGATTGTGGGAAATCGCCACCAACGACTGAGATTTGTTTTACAGTTGTAAAATTAGAAGCACACCAGGCTATATAAGTGGCGGCTCCTCCTATTATTTTATCGCTTTTGCCAAATGGGGTTTCAATGGAATCAAAGGCCATGGATCCTACAACAACTAATGACATGTATTAATATTTAATTTTTCAGCCGTAAAACTACGATTTTTAGGGCTAAGTAAATTTTAGAATAAAAAACAAACTAGTATAAGTTCTAAGTGCTTGATAATCAAAAACTAACAAAAATGCTATATATTTTAAATAAAATCATTTTTTTAAAGAAATAAATCGATACTTTAGTAGTAAAAAATTATCAATATTATAGTTTTATGGCTAGAATTAAGACGGAAAAAAACGGATCTAGAAAAGATGTAATTGTTAGTAAAGCAGCTACTCTTTTTAGAGAAAAAGGATATAAAGCAGCAAGTATGCGTGATTTAGCAGAGGCCGTAGGGGTAGAAGCAGCAAGTTTATACAATCACATCAAATCAAAAAGTGAATTACTACATGAATTGGTTTTTAATGTAGCCAATAGATTCGTAGTAAAAATGGATGAAATTGAGTCTGAGTCCATTAGCTCGCTTGAGAAGATGGAAAAATTATTGCGTTTTCATATTGGCGAAATGATCAATAATTATGAGGAAGTTTATGTAAGTGATAGAGAGTGGAAACATTTGTCAGATCCTTATTTATCTAATTATCAAAATCAAAGAAGAGTATACCGCAAAAGAGTTGCAGCGATTATTGAAGAAGGTATTAGAAAGAATGAAATCAAATCTATTGACGCAGCCACTGTTGTATTAATTTTTTTACATGCAGTAAGTGGTATAGAAAGCTGGCATAGATCTACAAAAAAAATTAGCGCTACAGATTTAGAACAAAATATGGTCGCAATTTTAATTGATGGATTAAAAGCAAACAAATAAATCTAGCATTGAGTATAGACTAAATAATAGACCTTTAGCCGACAGATTTAGTTAACTTTGCAATTCATTACATTAAAGTGTCAGAAAGAAACAATTTTATAGATTATATCCGAATTTTTTGCCATAGCGGCCATGGAGGAGCTGGATGTAAACATTTTTTACGCAATAAATTAACTGCAAAAGGGGGCCCAGATGGTGGAGATGGTGGCCGTGGTGGACATATCATAATAAAAGGGAATGCACAACTTTGGACCTTGCTTCATTTACGTTATTATAAAAATGTAATAGCAGATGATGGTGAAAACGGTACCAAAAATAAATGCACCGGCAAAGATGGTCAAGATATTATTATTGAAGTGCCTTGGGTACCATTGCTAGGGACGAGCTAACTGGAAAAGTAGAAGCGGAAATATTGAAGGATGGACAGGAAATAATACTTGTCAAAGGAGGGAGAGGAGGCTTAGGCAATAGTAATTTTGCTACCCCAACGCAACAAGTCCCAGAATATGCTCAACCTGGTGAAGAAGGTGTTGAGGGCTGGAAAAATATTGAATTAAAAGTATTGGCCGATGTCGGATTGGTTGGATTTCCAAATGCTGGAAAATCTACTTTACTTTCAGTAATAACTGCCGCTAAACCTAAAATTGCTAATTACGCATTTACTACCTTAACCCCTCAATTGGGTATGGTCGAATACCGCAATAATTTGTCCTTTTGTATTGCCGATTTACCCGGCATTATTGAAGGGGCTGCAGAAGGTAAAGGTTTAGGGCATCGATTTTTAAGACATATTGAACGCAATGCCGTTTTACTATTTTTAATACCTGCAGATTCAAACGATCATAAAAAAGAGTTTGAAATTTTAAAACATGAATTGGAACAATTCAATCCAGAGTTACTACAAAAAGAATTTATCATTGCTATCTCTAAATCGGATTTATTAGATCAAGAGTTAACTGATGCTATTACTAAAGAGCTTCCTAAAAATATTCCTCATATTTTTATTTCCTCCGCCACGCAAAAAAACTTAATTGAATTAAAAGATATTCTTTGGAAAGCCTTGAACAAACCCATCTAATTATTGGAAAATAAAAATATACTCCTAGGAAAATTTGACAAAAAAATTAAAAGAGCCCACCGATTAATCGGTGGGCTCTTTTAATAATTAATTCGATGCCGCTTTGGTGGCTTTACTTCTATTGTTTTCATCTAAGATAGATTTGCGCATACGAACCGTCTTAGGTGTTACTTCAATACACTCATCAAATTGAATGTATTCCATGCATTCTTCTAGCGTAAATAATACTTTTGGTGTTATGCGAACACTATCATCACTGCCACTTGCACGGTGGTTGGTTAATTTTTTCATCTCTACCGCGTTAATGTTTAAATCGCCTGGCTTAATATGTTCGGCCAATACTTGACCAGCATAAATTTCTTCCCCTGGCTCAATAAAGAAACGGCCTCTATCTTGTAATTTATCAATTGAATAAGCAGTAGTTAAACCAGCGGTCTTAGCCACCAATACCCCATTGCTTCTTCCAGGAATAGGTCCTTTCCAAGGCTTGTATTCATTAAATCGATGCGCCATAACCGCTTCTCCTGCAGTTTGTGTTAACATTTGAGAACGCAATCCAATCAATCCTCTTGAAGGAATGTCAAATTCTAAATGTTGCATGGTTCCTTTAGATTCCATAATTAACATCTCCCCTTTCTTTTGGGTAACTAAGTCAATTACTTTACCACTATAATCAGCTGGAACATCCACTACCAATATTTCAAATGGCTCGTGTTTACGACCATCAATTTCTTTAACCAATACTTGAGGATTACCTACTGTTAATTCATAACCTTCTCTACGCATGGTTTCTACTAATACCCCTAAGTGTAAAATTCCGCGTCCAAATACCAAGAAACTATCCGCACTATCTGTTTCTTCTACACGTAAAGCCAAATTCTTTTCTGTTTCTTTCATTAAACGATCACGTATGTGGCGAGAAGTAACAAATTTACCTTCTTTACCAAAGAAAGGAGAGTTGTTGATACTAAAAGTCATACTCATCGTTGGTTCATCAACACTAATTACAGGCAATGCTTCTGGGTTTTCAGGATCAGCAATGGTATCACCAATACTAAAATCTTCTAAACCTACCACAGCACATAAGTCACCTGAAACAACTTCAGTTACTTTACGCTTGCCCATTCCTTCAAAGACGTATAATTCTTTTACTTTATTTTTCTTTAAACTTCCATCTGCTTTGATCAATACAATATTTTGGCCTTCTTTAATCGTTCCTCTTTCCACTTTTCCAATAGCAATACGACCTAAGAAAGAAGAATAATCCAATGAAGTAATTTGCATTTGTGTAGGTCCTTCCTTCACATTTGGTCCTGGTACATATTTCAAAATACCATCCATTAAAGGGAAGATATCTTCACATTGCGTCAAGCTATCATTGAACCAACCATTTTTACCACTTCCGTAAAAAGTAGGGAAATTTAATTGATCTTCCGTTGCGTCTAAATTAAAAAATAATTCAAAAACTGCATCATGTACTTCATCTGGACGACAGTTTTCTTTATCCACTTTATTAATAATTACAATTGGCTTCAAATTCAATTGTAATGCTTTTTGTAAAACGAAACGAGTTTGTGGCATAGGTCCTTCAAAAGCATCTACTAACAAACAAACTCCATCGGCCATTTTTAAAACACGCTCCACCTCACCACCGAAGTCAGAGTGACCTGGTGTGTCAATTACGTTAATTTTAACGTCCTTATAAGTTACGGAAGCATTTTTACTTAAGATGGTAATTCCTCTCTCTCGTTCTAGCTCATTGCTGTCCATGATGAGGTCTCCAGTTTCCTGATTGTCTCTAAATACTTTTGTAGCGTGCAAAATGCGGTCTACCAAGGTGGTTTTGCCGTGGTCAACGTGAGCGATAATAGCGATGTTTCTTATTTCCATGTACTGTTTTGAGGCTGCAAAGGTACAATGTTTACGCTCCTAAAAAAAACAAATGGGAATAAATGAATATTAAGATTTATACCCTAATATATATTTTATATTTATTTAATATATAACCCAATAACCAGCAAACAAGCATGTAAGCAATAGCAAAGGCAAGCGAAGCCCAATAAGCGGTTAAATGAGCAAAACTATTTTGATAAATCCAGTCAAATAAAGACTGATTGCCAATGGAAATGAGATGAAAAATGGTGACTAAAATTTCGGAAAAAAGATAAATCACCAATGGATTTTTACCAAAAACTTCTAAAAAACTTGTAAACTGAAGTTGATGATGCAATTCAACTCTATAAATAATAGTGGCAATAATGATCATGTCTAACCCCACCGTCAGTAACACAAAAGAACTTGACCATAATTTTTTATTGATGGGGAATTGATAATTCCACATAAATGCAAGAAAAACAAATCCTGCACCCCACATTAATAAATGAGTCAATCCTTCATAGGTTTTACCCTTTTCTTGTATAAATTTCCCTACTAAAAATCCAATAAGCACATTAACAATAGCCGGTAAGGTACTAATCCAGCCTTCGGGATCAAAAGCAAAGCCTTCTCCATGATACATATGACTTTCCCCCATTAACCATTTGTCAAAGACAATGCCCACATTACCTGTAATACTTAATGGATCATCAAGAGAACCAAAGGAGACACTTAAATACCAGTAAGCAAGTAAAATTAAGGCAGACAATATCATCACTACCCGCTCATGCAAGTAAAAAGCAATAATGGATGCAATTCCATAACAAAGTGCAATTCTTTGTAGCACACCTAAAATACGGGTATCTTTTAAGGGTCCTGTAAAAGGAAACCAATACATGAGATAGCCTAATAAAAATATAAGCGCTGTCCTTTTTAAAATTCTAAAAATAACGGTTGAATTACTTAACTTCTCCCATTTCGGTAATACAAAACTCATTGCATTTCCTACCGCGAAAAGAAAGGAAGGAAATACTAAATCAGTGGGTGTAAAACCATGCCATTTTGCATGTAAAAAAGGGGCAAAGGTTAACGAACCATCACCAGGTGTATTAACTATTATCATTAAACAAATAGTCATTCCTCTAAAAACATCTAATGATAAAAATCGTTGATTGGACATAATAACATTTTAAGCAATTAAGGTACATAAAATATTTTTTTAAAACAAAGCATTTGAATTAGTTTTAACACAAAAGGAAATATATGCGAAAATTTAGAATTGGATTATTTGTAATCATGGGTATCCTTGCCCTTTATCTCTTAGGCCCACATCCCTCTAAACCCAACTTAAACGAACTCCTTCCTGTCCTACCAGATCAAATCTCTATTGACAATTATGTAATCAAAAAAGAAGCTAAATTTAAAACTAAGCCGAATAATGAGGCGAAAATTATTTGGGCCGACTCCTCACACCAACCTACTGATTATGCTATTATTTATTTACATGGTTTTAGTGCTAGCCAAATGGAGGGCAGCCCTGTGCATGTAAATATTGCAAAACAATTTCATTGTAATTTATATTTAGCTAGATTAGCAGAACATGGTTTAATGGGTTCAGAGGCATTACAAAATATGACTGCTGAAAATTTATGGGAATCTGCAAAAGAAGCCTATGCCATAGGAAAAAAAATTGGTAAAAAAGTAATTGTAATGGGCACTTCCACCGGAGGTACTTTAGCACTTCAACTAGCCGCTAATTACCCTGAAATTGCAGGACTCATTTTATATTCTCCTAATATAGAAATTTACAACCCAAGCGCTCCAATTTTAAATGACCCGTGGGGTTTGCAAATTGCAAGATTGGTTCAAGGAGGAAAATACAATAACATTCCATTTGAAAATAAGGATTACCCAAAATATTGGAATGTACATTATCGATTAGAAGCTACCGTGGCGCTAGAAAACTTAATAGAAGCTACCATGAATGAAAAGCTATTTAAAAAAGTTCATCAACCTATTTTAACACTTTACTATTACAAAGATGAGGAACACCAAGATAAAGTAGTTAAAGTTACCGCTACAAAAAGAATGTTTGCACAAGTAAGCACTCCTGATTATTTAAAAGTGATAAAAGCCATGCCTAATACGGGCCACCATGTTCTTGCATCTCCATTGGTATCTAAAGATGTAAAAGGCGTTCAAATAGAAACTGCAAAATTTATTGCAGAAAAAATAATCAAACATTAGTTATTAGCTATTCTATGGTATGACCTTTTTTGCTAGACAAATAAGTATAGATTGCGGGAATAACAAATAAAGTTAGTACTAAAGAAAATAACAACCCACCTACCACTACGGTCCCTAAAGGCTTGCGGCTGGTTGCAGCTGCTCCTAAACTTATCGCAATAGGCAATGCGCCTAAGGCAGTTGCCAAACTGGTCATTAGTATAGGTCTAAAACGTTGCGTTGATGCTTCCAATACGGCTGCTTTTAAAGTTAATCCAGTTGCTCTTTTCTTATTGGCAAATTCAACAATTAGAATACCATTTTTGGTTACCAAACCAATCAACATAATAATTCCAATCTCAGAGAATATATTTAATGTTTGTCCAAATAACCATAAACATAATAATGCCCCCGCAATAGCTAAGGGAACAGTAAGCATAATAATAAATGGATCTTTAAAGCTTTCAAATTGTGCAGCCAACACCAAATAAATTAAAATTAGCGCTAACAATAAAGCATAGGAAATATTAGATGAACTTTCTGCAAAATCTCTTGATGGTCCACTTAAGGCTGTTTGAAAACTTTCATCTAATAAATCCTTGGCAATATTTTTCATTGCATTCACCCCATCTCCTATTGTTTTCCCTTCTGCTAAAGATGCAGAAATGGTCGCAGCATTAAATCGATTGTAATGATATAGATTTGGCGGATTACTGTTCTCCACCACTTTTAAAACACTTGAAATAGGAATGCTTTCTCCTCTATTATTCCTTAAATATATTTTATTGATATCGGTCGCCTTGGTCCTATCACCTCTTACCACTTGAGTAATTACTTGGTATTGTCGATCATTCATAATAAAATAAGCAGAACGGGCCCCACTGAAAGCAGATTGTAACGCTTGAGAAATGTCTGCCGTTGTTAAACCCAAATCTCTTGCACGCATTCTGTCTATGTTTAAATCAAATTCTGGTTTATTGAATTTTAAATTAACATCCACATTTTGAAAAGTTTTATCCTTTCTGGCTGCTTCTAAAAATTTAGGAATCACTGATTGAATTTTTGCAAAATCCAAGTTTTGAATAATAAATTGAACAGGCAAAGAGCCTCTCGACATCATACCAACTGAAATAGTTTGTTCTTCAATTGAAAATATTCTTACATCCTTAAATTTTTTAAAGCGTTTATTTAAATCAACTACGATTTCTGATTGAGCCCTTTTTCTATTTTCAATAGGTACAAATCCAATTCTTCCTGATGCAGAACTATTTCCACCTGCGCTTCCATATCCAGGTACACTCCCCCATGTGAATGCTTGCTCGGGAATAGAATCTTGCATCAATCGAATGGTTTTTAATAAATTCCCTTTCATGTCCTCATAACTAGTCCCTTCTTGTGCGGTTAATGTATACCTAACCATTCCTTTGTCTTCTATAGGAGCTAATTCACTTTGTATATTTTTTCCAATAAAAAATATTAACCCAATACAAATTGAAATAATTACCCAAGCCATCCAGCGGACATTCAAAAATTTATTTAATAAATTTTTATAGCCCGATTCTAACCCTTTAAAAAAAGGTTCGGTGCGTTCATAAAATTTACCATGTTTGCCATCTTTTCTGTTTAAATAAACATTTAATACGGGAGTAATGGTTAAGGATACAAAAGCAGATACCAATACTGCACTAGCCACAACAACTCCAAATTCTTTAAATAAGGATCCTACAAAACCTTGTAGAAAGATGACAGGCATAAATACGACAGCAAGGGTTATCGAAGTGGAAATAACAGCAAAGAAAATTTCTTTACTTCCTTCTCTAGCCGCCTCTTTTAATGATAAGCCTTCTTCTATTTTTCTAAAAATGTTTTCCGTGACCACAATACCATCATCCACCACTAAGCCTGTGGCTAAGACGATGGCTAAAAGCGTTAATACATTTACAGAAAAACCTGCTATGTACATAATAAAGAAAGTTGCAATCAAAGAAATTGGAATATCAATTAAAGGTCTAATGGCAATTAACCAATTTCTAAAAAAGAAAAAGATAACCAATACCACTAAAGTAAACGAAATAAAAATAGTCTCTTTCACTTCTTCTAATGCTCTACGAACACTTTTTGTATTGTCGATGGGTACCGCAAATTCAATATCTGATTTATTACTTTTTTTAACTTCTTCTAGTCTTTTATAAAATTCATCTGCTATTTTTATATAGTTGGCTCCAGGTTGCGGAGACAAGGATATCATTACCGCCGGTACTCCATTAAAATAGACTCCTTGGTCTTCTTGCTCTGGACCCAACTCTACTTTAGCTACATCCCCCAGTCTAACAATACCTGTTGCATCTTGTTTTAATATAATATTTCTAAAATCAGACTCTGTAGTTAATCTACCTAAGGTTCTAATAATAAATTCTGTTTTTTGACCATAAATTTTACCAGCAGGTAATTCCACATTTTCTTTATTCAAACTAGTCTGAATGTCATTAAAAGCAATTCCGTAAGCATTTAATAAATCGGGGTCAGGGAAAATTCGCATAGAAAAACGTTTTCCTCTTACCGCCACTGAACTTACTTCATCAATGGTTTGGAAACGTTGTTGTAAAACATTTTCTGCATACTCAGTTAATTCTAAAGCACTTTTTGTTTTACTTCTTAAAGTCATCATTACAATAAAGTCGCTATTTGCATCCGCTTTTGAAACGATTGGGGGCGCGTCAATATCTTGAGGTAAATTACGTAAGGCTTGACTTACTTTATCTCTAACATCATTAGTGGCAGTTTCTAAATTAACCCCAAGGTTAAATTCAACGGTAATATTAGAAGCGCCCACAGAACTAGAAGAATTGATTGTCCTAATACCAGGAATACCATTAATAGATTTTTCAAGTGGTTCAGTAATTTGACTTTGTATTACTTCGGAGTTGGCCCCAGTATAAGAAGTCATTACATTCACTATGGGTGGATCGATAGCAGGGTACTCTCTTAATGCTAAAAAAGAAAACCCTACCAAGCCAAATATTACAATTGCAATATTCATAACGGTTGCTAACACGGGGCGCTTAAGAGAAAGTTCAGATATATTCATCTAATAAAACTATTTATTGGGACTAGAAAACTATTTTGCAATTTCTACAATGGGAATTATTTTTCCTACATTAATTTTATTGCCATTTCTCACAAACAACATACCAGCAACTACCACGGTATCGCCTACATTTACTCCCTTGGTAATTTCCACAGAAGTAGCAGTTCTATATCCAGTCTCCACTTCTACCAAACTAGCCAAACCATTTTTTACAAGTACAATTTGTTTGCTTTTTGCTTCTGGAATAAGTACGTTGGCGGGCACTAAAATAGAAGGCTTTTGAAGATTGTCATTTAAATATACTTTTACATAGGCTCCCGGTAGCATTTTACCTTGCAAGGATGCGCGCACTTTTATATTTCTAGTGGTGGCTACAATTTGAGGCTCTATTGCAATAATAATCGCTGAAAGCTTTTGATGGGTTTCGGTGATTCCTTCTAAATTAATCTTCTTACCCACTTTTACATAGCTCCCATACATTTCAGGTAAGGTAAAATCAATATTTAAATGATCTGTTTTTTGCAAAGTGGCAATGGTGGTTGCCGTATTTAAAAATGCCCCCAAACTAATTTGTCTGAGGCCCAATTGACCTGTAAATGGCGCTTTAACAATGGTTTTATCAATTAAGGATTGGGTATAAGCTAAATCGGCTTTATAACTTTTAACTTGTTGTAATGAAATGTCATAATCACTTTGATTAATGCCTTTCACTTTTAACAATTGTAAATTTCGTTGTTCATTACTATTGGCTAGTTCTAATTGTACTTTAATTTTTTCTAATTGTGCTTGTAAATCAGCGTCATTCAATTTAGCAAGAACGGTTCCTGCTTGCACGGTTTTGCCTTCTGGAATTTGTAAAAATACTACCCGACCACTGGTCTCCGCATGCAATTCTACAAAATCAGTGGAAGCTACCGATCCATTTACTTCAACCACTTTGTCTACTTGCTGATTGACTGCAATAGCAATGTCCACCGTAACAGGGGCATTGGGATTAAACTTATCGAAAGCTTTTGACTTGTCTTTACAGCCAAGGGTGGTAAAAAAGCAAGCAAAGGCTAAAATGGTTATTTTTCTCAAAACACTAAAATTTAGAGCTTGAAGGTAACCAAATTATAGTTTTTTGGAAAATAATATAGATGAGTGGCCAATGAATTAATAAGTGCTTAATGTTGCTCTTTAAATGCCTGATACTTTTTTTCAATATAATAACCCAACTCTAAGTCGTTCAATAAACCTAGTACTTCATAAGATGGCCTGCAATAATCCATAAATCGATCCAATTGCTCGCCCTCTAAATGAGTTAGCTTTATTACAAAACGCTTCGTAAAACGATATTGGACATACTTCTCTTGCTCTTGTTTCAAAAGTCTCTTTTGAAGAAATTGTAAATTTCGATTTCGTTTAATTCGAAACATGTTGATGATCTCATCTAAATCCAAACCAATCGTTAACCCATTGGGGCCTAATAATTGTTGATTGCCCCCCCCTAATCTTATTCCTGGTGGGTGATAGTTAAAAAATTGTGCATAGTCATTTCTGTTTTGAATGGAGTCAAGTTTATAATAGCTATTTCTAACACTTACTTCAGGCAAATCAAAACCAGTTACGTGAATCATTACATTAAAATTATGTAGGTCTTCAACTGTATCCAAAGGATATTTATGGGTGTTTTTACCAAATAGAGAAAACCAAATTGAATCTTTGGCTTTGACAGCAATGGTGTATCTACCAAGTGAATCCGTAAAAGCATGATTGTTATTACTAAAAACAATGACCGATTCAATGGGTCGCCTTCCTGAAATATCATATACTACCCCACTAACTATATTAGTTTGTGCCTGTGTTTTGGAAATTAAAACAAGTAAAAAAAATAAAATCAAGCAGCTCTTGTCATTCATAAAGAGTGCAATATAAAGAAAGCTTATATTAAATTTAACCGGAAACTATGACAATTAACATGTTTTTACCTTTTGAAAAAAGCTTATATTAAAGTAGTTAAAAAACCTAAGGCAATGGTCATTAAAACAACCCATTGAGATGCAATTTTATGGGTATAAATTAAATAAGTGCTTGCTACAAACACAAATAAATAGCGCATAAAGGTATAGCTGCCAAATGTGTTTATTTCAATTGCCATATCTTTTATAAAATATAGCATTGCTCCTAACATAATGCCTACTATTGCTGCATATATGCCTTCTAATGATCTATAAAAAATTGCAAATTTTTTTAAATTTTGCCAGATAGGGAAAAAAAATAAGACCATAAAAAAGCTTGGTAAAAAAATGCCTAGGCTACCTAAACAAGCACCTGCAAACTGCCATCCCATTCCTTCTTCCTTTATTAATAAAGCACTAGTAAAACTAGCCACTGAAAAAACAGGGCCAGGCATGGCACGCACCATTCCGGAACCGGTTAAAAAGGCTTCTTTGGATATTTTTAAAATTGCTCTTTTACTTTTTTTTATGTGTTCTGAATTAGGTCTTGCCACATATTGTTCATACATCATGGGTATCAGCACATCCCCTCCTCCAAAAACCATACTACCAAAACGATAGTTATTTTCAAATAAATTAAATGCTTTTCTATTTTTCCAACCCTGTCTGGTTGCTTGCTCTGATAAAAATCCTGCAATAATAAAAAGCAAACTAAAAAAAATAAGCCCCCCCCATTTAATGGTTTTAGGTGCAGCGCCATCAGTTGGAATTCTTTTCTTACTAAAATTGGTCGCAACTCCGGCCATAATAATCACAAAGGGAATTGCCCAAGGGGTTTTAAAGCAAACTAAAATTAGGACGCTACTGGCTATAAAAATAATTTTTGTAATTGTGCTATTAATTGCTTTTTTATACAATACTATTGTTGCACTTGCTATAAATCCAATGGCCATAGGTTGTAGTAAACTCAAACTTTTTAACTCTTGCTTAAAATCAAAATAGTTGTATAAAATTGCCAGCAAGGCCATTAATAAAGTTGCAGGTAAAATCCATATTAATAAAGAAATAAAAGCCAAAGAAGTACCTCCTCTTTTGTACGCAATTAGAATAATAGTCTGTGTAGAAGATGCTCCTGGTAGTAATTGACAAAAAGCATTAAACTCCATCAGCTCTGCTGCACTAAGGTCTTTTCGTTTATCTACAAATCGGTATTGTAGTAAGCCTAAATGAACTTGAGGACCTCCAAATGCGGTCAAACTGTGTTTGAAAACAGCCAATAAAAAGGAAATATGACTAAAAAGTTTCAAATTAAATTACAATTGCTCCTTAAAAATATTAATTTTTAAGCATACTCCCTTTTTATTTAAACTAAATAGCCTACTCTATGTCTAATTCAAACTAGCTACTTTACCTTTGCATTCGAACTTATAAAAAATTAAACTAAATGCGCAACTATCTACCCTTTGTAATCCTATTTATCATGAGCAGCTGTTCTCGAAATAATTACGCTACATTAGAACCGCTCTATGAAAAGCAGAATTTAAGTGAATTGCCAGATTATAGTAATCTAAACTATTGGGCTGCTCATCCAAATAAAAAAAGTACTGCTGATAGTGTTCCTAGCATTTTAAGTAAAACTTATCACCCCGTTAAATCAGTTGATGTTTTTTTTGTACACCCCACCACTTATTTAGATTCCAACAAACCCTTTGGGATGAATGCCTCCTTTAAAGATTTTAAAACTAATATTACTACCGATTATACCACTATCTTAAATCAGGCAAGTATATTTAATGAAGTGGGTCGAATTTATGCACCAAGGTATCGACAAGCTCATATTAATGCTTATAGCCCAGTAGATCATCAAGATTCAATTATAGCCATTGCAGCGTTTGAATTGGCCTATCAGGATGTAAAAGCAGCATTTGAATATTATATGGAACATGAAAATAAAGGTAGACCTATTATTATAGCTTCTCATAGTCAGGGATCCACTCATGCAAAACGATTGTTAAAAGAATTTTTTGACGACAAGGCACTTGGTAAAAAATTAGTAGCCGCTTATGTGGTTGGTATGGCCATTGATCCAGCAGATTATGTACAATTAAAAGCTTGCGAACAACCAAATGCTACAGGCTGTATTTGTGCTTGGAGGACTTATCAAGAAGGATATATTCCCGAATTTATAAAAAAAGAAAAGTTTAATTCAATTGTAACCAACCCTATTTCTTGGAATACAAAAGATACGGTAGTAGCAAGGTCCTTCAACGAGGGCTCCGTTTTGTATAATTTTAATAAAATAACAACACATGTAGTTGGGGCCATCAATCACAAAGGTATCTTATGGACCAAAAAGCCACAATTTATGGGTAACTTTTTTTACAGGACAAAAAACTTCCACATTGCTGATTATAATTTTTATTATCTAAGTGTAAGAAAAAATGTTGCGGAAAGAGTAAATAGTTACTTAAGTGCAAATAATAATTATACCCACTAATTAATTACCAATCACACTCAAAAATTTAATACGCATAATTTTTAATTGTTCCCAAGAATAATTGTTTTCACTTAATTCTTCTTGCGCAATTTGGAGTGAAGAAGTTTCACAATTTTTGAAGTATTCTAGTATTTCTGCTTGGTCGTATTCATCTAGCCATTCATCAATAGCATAATCTAAATTTAATTTAGTTCCACTCGCTGCTATAGTTTCCATCTCCTCTAATAAATTTTCTAGCTTGAGGTCTTTATTTTTGGCAATGGTCTCCAATGGAATTTTTTTATCTACATTTTGAATGATGTAAATTTTGTGGTTGAATTTATTGGCCACTGACTTCATTACAAAATCGTCTGGCTTTTCTATATTGTTTTCTTCAACATATTTTTCAATCATTTTTACAAAAGGAGTACCATACTTAATGGCTTTCCCTTTGCTCACCCCTTGGCATCTTTCTAATTCTTCTAAGGTAGTAGGATATAAAGTGGCCATGTCTTGTAAAGAAGTTTCTAAAAAAATAACAAAGGGTGGCAAACCAATTTTTTTAGCTTCTATTTGTCTTAAATTTTTTAACATCTCAAACAAAGCATCATCCGTAGTTCCAGCCCCATCTGAATTTTCCTGTTCCTCCTCTTCTAAATTAGCATCGTCATAAACATGATTCAACACAATGTTAAAGTGGTTCGGTTTCTTTAAAAATTTATGCCCTTTGCTGGTTATTTTTAACAACCCATATTCTTCAATATCTTTTTCTATCATCTCATCTAGCATGGCTTGACGCACCATGCTATTCCAAAACAAATGATCGTACTCTTTTCCAATTCCAAATACCGGCAATTTTTCGTGTCTGTATAAACCAAGTTGTGGTGTATATTCTCCTACTAAAACCTGAATTACATAATCAGCGACAAAGCGCTCATTTAATACTTCAATCACTTTTAATAATTGCACCAATTGCTCTTTCGCTTCAATTTTTTCTTTTGGATTTAAACAGTTATCACAATTACCACAATTGGTGTCGGCCCAACTTTCGCCAAAGTAATGTAACAAACTTCTTCTTCTACAAGCCCCACTTTCAGCAAAAGCAACTGTCTCGTCAATTAGTTGAGCGCCTACTTCTCTTTCATTAAGCGGCTTATCCCTTAAAAAATGTTCCAGCTTAGAAACATCTTTATGCGCATAGTATAAAATACAATTCCCTTCTAACCCATCTCGGCCTGCACGGCCTGTTTCTTGATAATAATTTTCAATTGACTTGGGTATATTATAATGTATTACAAATCTAATATCTGGTTTATCAATTCCCATTCCAAATGCAATGGTTGCTACAATTACTTGAACGTCTTCATTCAAAAATTGATCCTGTCTAGAGGCTCTTAATTTTTGATCTAGCCCTGCATGATAGGCCACTGCTTTTATTTTGTTGGCTTTTAATAAATCTGCTAACTCTTCTGTTGTTTTTCTATTAAGTGTGTAAATAATTCCACTTTTACCTTTGTGTTGTGAAATATACCTTACAATATGTTTAATGGTGGTTTCTTTTTTTAACTTGGGTTGTACCTCATAATACAAGTTGGCTCTGTTAAAAGAAGAAATTAAAACTTCGGGATCACGCAAGGCTAAGTTTTTTAAGATATCACTTTGTACTTTTGGAGTAGCCGTGGCTGTTAAAGCAATAATTGGTACTGCTGGGTTTATTTCTTCCATCATTTCTTTTAGCCTTCTGTATTCAGGCCTAAAATCATGGCCCCATTCTGAAATACAATGCGCTTCATCCACCGCAAAAAATGAAATTGGCAAGTCACTAAAAAAATCTAGGTTTTCTTGTTTTGTTAAAGTTTCAGGGGCAACATATAATAATTTTGTTTTTCCGCTAAGTAAGTCAGTTTTGACTTCATTAATTTGCCCCTTATTTAAAGAAGAATTTAAAAAGTGGGCGACTTCATCCTTTTCACTATACCCCCTTATCAAGTCAACTTGATTCTTCATTAACGCAATTAATGGTGATACTACAATAGCACATCCTGGAAGCATTAAAGCGGGTAATTGATAACATAAACTTTTACCACCCCCGGTGGGCATAATCACAAAAGTGTCTCTTCCACCTAATAAGGATAAAATGGCTTTTTCTTGGGTACCCTTAAAAGATTTAAAACCAAAGTATTGCTCCAAAGCACTCAAAATAGTTGTTAAACTAAATGGGGATTCCTTTTTAGCAATGGCGGGGGCTTTCTTTACGGGTTTTTTGGTGGTGGCCATCTGTAATTATCTTAAAATCAGTTATTTCTACTTGAGTTCCTATTAAGTTAACGAAATTAATTCACTATTGTTTAAAGTAGACAAATATTTATAAAAAATAAAGCTTTTTGAAAAATAGAGTATCAATGTCGATGAAACATTAACTTTGTTGTTTCTTATACTGCCTATGGACCAAAGAATTATTTCTATTGCCACTAAAACGCTTTCCATTGAGTTGGATGCAATTAATGGATTAAATGCACATATAGATACTGCTTTTGTGGAAGTTGTTAAAGCTATTTATTCTTCAAAGGGCAAACTAGTAATAAGTGGAATTGGCAAAAGTGCAGTTATCGCTCAAAAAATAGTTGCTACTTTAAACTCTACCGGAACGATTGCCTTGTATTTACATGCTGCCGATGCCATTCATGGAGATTCGGGCATTATCCACCCTAATGATATTGTTTTAATTATTAGTAAAAGCGGGGAGAGTCCTGAAATAAAAAATTTAGTACACCTAATTCAACAGTTTGGTAATACCATAATAGCCATGGTTGGCAATACAGAAAGTTATTTAGCAAAACAAGCTAAATGGATTTTAAATACCACCGTCGTCAAAGAAGCTTGTATACACAATTTAGCGCCTACCGCTTCCACGACTGCACAAATAGTCATGGGAGATTTATTGGCCATGTGCTTAATGGAAATTAAAGAATTTAAAGCTGTTGATTTCGCAAAGTTTCATCCTGGTGGCAATTTAGGAAAAAGGTTAACCCTTACTGCCGGACAAATGGCGCAGGTAAATCCAAAACCATCCGTCTTTAATACGACTTCTTTAAAAGAGGTCATTGTTACGATTTCAAAAAACAGATTGGGTGCAGCAGTGGTCATCGATGAAAAAGAAAATGTATTGGGCATTATTACAGATGGAGACATTCGTCGGATGCTAGAACAACATAGCAATTTACAAAATTTAATAGCTGTTCAAATTGCGCATACATCGCCCATCACAATTGATCCAAATGCATTAGCTGTAGAAGCTTTAGCTATTATGGAGCAAAACGATATCAGTCAATTAATTGTGGCAGCCGATAAAAAATATATTGGAATAATACACATTCACGATTTAATGAAAGAAGGAATTTTATAATTAAAAGTACTTATGCAAAATAAACATCATTATGTGGCCATTATGGCGGGCGGAATTGGAAGTAGATTTTGGCCGATGAGTAGAACTGCTTATCCCAAACAATTTTTAGACGTTTTAAATACAGGAAAAACGTTAATTCAATGGACCTATGATAGGTATACCCAATTTATCCCTTTAGAAAACATTTTCATTGTCACCTCTGAGGAATATGTTGAAATAGTTAAAACTCAATTGCCCGAATTACCTATTCAAAATATTTTAGCCGAGCCTAGTAAAAAAAATACAGCCCCATGTATTGCTTATATTTCTTTTAAATTAGCTCAAATAGATCCTGAAGCAGTTTTTGTAGTTGCTCCTAGTGATCACTTAATTTTAGAACAAGAAAATTTTCAAAAAATAGTTACCAAATCGCTAGATTTTGTTACTAATATAAATGCATTAGCTACATTAGGTATTAAACCTTCTAACCCAAATACAGGGTACGGTTACATACAATATGAAGGTTTAGAAGTAAGCACTGGGGTGTATAAAGTAAAAACATTTACAGAAAAGCCTACCCTTGAAATTGCAGAATCATTTTTAGCAAGCGGCGATTTTTTATGGAATGCGGGTATTTTTGCATGGAAAGCAAGAACCATTTTAAAAGCTTTTGAAAAGTATCAACCAGAAATGTTTGAATTATTTGATCAAGAAAAAGCAAATTTTAACACGGAAAAAGAAAAGCAAGCCATAGAGAAAATTTATCCTCAGTGTACCAATATTTCAATCGATATTGCCATCATGGAAAAAGCAGATAATGTCTATGTTTTGCCCTCTGCTTTTGGCTGGAGCGATTTAGGCACTTGGAATAGTGCTTATGATAATATGGAAAAAGATTATTTCGGAAATGCAGTGGCTTCTGATAATGTAATTGTGATTGATGCGACCAAATGTATGATAAATGCACCCAAAGATAAATTAGTAGTTGTTCAGGGAGTGGATGACTTTATAATTGTAGATACCAAAGATGTTTTATTAATTTGCAGTAAGGAAAAAGAGCAATCAATAAAAGAATACGTTGCCGAAGTAAAAAGGCACAAAGGCGATAAATACATTTAGATTCACTATAAATAATTACCTTTATCAAGCTAATAATTGCTTAACTATAACCAATTTAATACATGGCTACAATAATTACTGGAACAGGAAGTTATATTCCTGGAGTTGTTATTTCAAATAATTCATTTAATGACCATAGTTTTTACGGAGAGGATGGTGTCAAAATAACTACCCCTAACGCAGAAATTTTTGAAAAATTTAGAGACATTACGGGTATCTACGAAAGAAGATATGCAGAAAAAAATGTAAATACATCCGACTTAGCCGCCAAAGCTGCTGAACTAGCCATTAAAGATGCGGACATTGATCCAGAAACCATTGATCAAATTATTGTAGCACATAATTTCGGGAATGTATTGTCCGGAACCAATCAAGCCGATACCATTCCTGCGATTGCTTCAAGAGTAAAAAATATTTTAGGTATTCGTAACCCAAATTGTGTAGCTTATGATATTTTATTTGGCTGCCCGGGTTGGATACAAGGGGTAATTCAGGCCGATTCTTTTATTAAATCGGGTATGGCCAAGAGATGTTTGGTCATTGGTGCTGAAACACTTAGTCGGGTGGTAGATCCTCATGACAGAGATGGTATGATTTTTAGTGATGGCGCTGGCGCCTGTATTGTTGAAAACTCAACCGATACGGAAAGCGGAATATTAGCCAGTAGCGTTCAAAGCCATTGTGTTGATGAAACCTATTTTTTATACTTGGGTAAATCTTATCATCCAGAAGGAACTGAAGACACTAGGTATATCAAAATGAAAGGGCGTAAAGTATACGAGTATGCCATAAAGAATGTGCCCTTGGCTATGAAAGAATGTATTGAAAAAGCGGGAGTAGACATTCATGATGTAAAAAAATTCTTTTTGCATCAGGCCAATGAAAAAATGGATGAAGGTTTTATAAAAGCTTTATTTAAATTATATGGGATTAAAGAGGTCCCTGAAAATATTATGCCCATGAGCATTCATGACTTAGGCAATAGCTCGGTAGCAACCATACCTACTTTGTATGATAGGGTAAAACATGGAGAATATAAAGAACATCAATTAAATAAAGGAGATGTGGTCATATTTGCATCCGTTGGAGCCGGCATGAATATCAATGCTATTTGCTATAGAGTGTAATCGTAAACTTACTATTAATAGCCTCTGACATTTTTCCCTTCTACATAATTTTTAAAGGCTTTGTTACAAACCTTGTTGCCACCTGGTGTTGGGTAATTCCCTGTAAAATACCAGTCACCTGTATTGGTAGGGCAACAGTCGTGCAAATCCTCCGTGGTTTGATAAATTACTTCAACAGGAATATTAATATCTTCTGGGGTTATTAGTTGTGCAATTTTAATTGAAATATCTTCTGGGGTAAATGGATCATACAATTGGCGTACCACATTTTCTGTATGCAATTGATTGGCCGCTTCCAAACTTTTAATTTTTTGGTATACTTCATCAATTACATTGGTCATTCCCTTGTCGTTTAATAAAGCAATGACCGCCCTAAAAGCAATAAAGTCTCCCATCTTGCTCATATCAATACCATAACAATCGGGATACCTAATTTGAGGGGCAGAAGAAACGACTATAATTTTTTTAGGCCCTAAACGAGACAACATTCTTATAATACTTTCTTTTAAAGTAGTTCCTCTTACAATGCTGTCGTCAATAATTACCAAGGTATCTTCATCTTTACGAACTGTTCCATAAGTAATATCATATACATGTTGTACCATTTCATTTCTGTTGGTGTCTTCAGTAATGAAAGTGCGTAACTTAACATCTTTAATCGCAATTTTTTCTTGTCTAATTTTGCGATTAACCATGGCCTCTAGCTTTTCAGGATCTACTTCTTTTCCCCAACTTAAAATTCTTTCTACTTTAATTTTATTTAAGTATTTCTCCATTCCTTTAACCAATCCATAAAAAGCCACTTCCGCAGTATTAGGGATATAAGAAAAAATAGTATTTTTTAAATCGTTGTCAATTCGCTCTAGTACAATTTTACTTAAATGGTTTCCCAAAGCAATACGCTCTCTGTAAATTTTTTCATCACTACCTCTAGAAAAATAAATGCGCTCAAAAGAGCAAGCCCTTCTTTCTTTTGGTTCTATAATTTGTTCTATACTGTATTTGCCTTCGTCATCCACTAGCAATGCATGGCCTGGCATTAGTTCTAGTACTTCATTTTCTGCAACATTAAAAGTGGTTCTAATAGCTGCTCTTTCACTTGCTGCTACTATTACTTCGTCATCAATATAATAATACGCTGGCCTTATTCCATTGGCATCTCTTAAAATAAAACTATGCCCATTGCCCACTAAACCACCTACCGTAAAGCCGCCATCAAATAAAGGAACTGCTTTTTTAAGCACGTCAACAATATTTGGTTTATTGGGATTAATACTTTCCTCCTTAGTTAAAAAATAGTGAATCACTTCCATCATAGCAGCCAAATCACTTTCTTTTTCAAATGGACCTGGATCTAATTTAATGTGTTCAAATAATTCATCGGTATTGACTAAATTAAAGTTCCCAGCTAAAGCTAAATTTTTTCCAGGAACTAAATTTCGTTTGATAAAAGGATGACAAAATTCAACGTTGTTTTTTCCTTGGGTGCCATAACGTAAATGGCCTAATAAAATTTCACCCATAAAAGGCAAATGACCTTTCATTAAACCAGGGTGTTTTGAAATGTCTGGTTGAAATTTTTCAAGTTCTTGAATTTCTAATCCGATTTTATAAAATAAATCGGCAATAGGTTGTTGTGCATTGCTTCGCAATCTGTATAAAAAAGGATTCCCCGGTTCAATATTTAATTTTAGTGTGGCTAAACCCGCCCCATCTTGTCCACGATTGTGTTGCTTTTCCATCAAAAGGTAGAGCTTATTTAAGCCGTAGGTAACTGACCCTCTTTGCTGAAGATAATAGGAAAGTGGCTTTCTAAGTCGAATGAAGGCTAGCCCACACTCGTGTTTAATTTCGTCGCTCATGATGGAGTTTAAAGAGCCACAAATTTACAATAGTTCGGTATTGTTTAGTATTAAGTGGTAAAAAACTTTTCAACTAAGCACCTGCAATAAAATAGGGAATTTCAATTAATAAAAGGTCGGCGCCTGCAGCTGCCTCAATGGAAACGGAATCTACCCCACTTATTCCAACTGCATCCCTTCTTCCTAAAGGCTGGCCACCAATACTGCAATTGCCTTCAATACACATAGCATATAAACCCTGCCCTTTTTGATGAAAGTTGTATTCGGACTTAAAAGGCTTAATAAAATGGCCTAAAGACAACCAAGCGTCTTGATTAATGAATAAAGTATTGGGGTCATTGGGCGAAACTACCGTTAACAACTGATCTACTCTATCCTGAGGAAGGAAGGATTTTTGATCATATCTAGGGGTTATATTACGTTCTTTTGGGAATATCCAAATTTGAAATAATTCTACTCTTTTGTCTTTATTCGGATTTACCTCACTATGTTGTATACCACTTCCTGCACTCATAATTTGTACATCATGTTCTTTGATGATGCAATCTCGTCCTGTACTGTCTCGATGATGTAAGTCCCCAAATAAAGGGATTGTAATAATTTCCATATTATCATGAGGATGGGTACCAAAGCCCATGCCTTCGTCAATTTTATCATCATTCAAAACCCTCAGTGCACCAAAGTGTACTTTATTGGGGTCATGATATTGACCAAAACTAAAACTATGGTAGGTATCTAGCCAATCAAATTGGACATGCCCTCTTTCCTGACTTGGAAATGTTATGATTTGCATAAAAAATATTAATACACTTTTTCTTTCACCAATTCAGCAGCTACTTTGTTCCAGTCTTTTAATTCCTCGCAACTTTGGTAGTCCGCATCTATAAAAATGTAATTGCCTGGCACATGAACTTTAAACCAATTCTCTAAGGCTATCGATTTTTTAACTTCTAAAGCTCTTTGTGCAATTTTATTGTAGTCTTCTTTTAAATTTTCTTTATGGGGGGTAGTTCTTTCTTTGAAATAAACCAATCTTAGGGTTTTTCTACCTCGATCGTCTAAATAAACTTGAGGTTCAGAAATATCTCCTGGTTTCATATTTTTAATAAGTACCACCATCTCCTTGTCTAACTGATCAATGTTTACATAGGTGGAGCCATCTCGCCCCGAAACCGCACCTCCACTAAATTTGCTTTGATCATCATCGCTATATTTGTTAACTGCTTCCCCGAAAGAGGCGTTACCCGCAATGATTTGTTTTCTAATACTATCTAAAAAAAGTTTAGTTACTTTAATCTCATCATTGGTGATTGGGGGTATGCGTAAAATGTGTTTCACTACCGCATCATCCCCAGATCTTGAAAGAAGTTGAATAATGTGGTATCCAAATTTAGATTTGATGGGCGCAGAAATTTGACCTTCTTTTAATCTAAAAGAACCAGACATAAATGCTGGATCAAAATTACGTTCATTTCTATTTAAACTAAATTGGCCAAGGTTTTCTTTAGCGCTAGGATCTTCTGAATATAATTTAACCAATTGATCAAAACTATTAATGCCTGCTTCTACTTGTTTTCTATAACCAAGCAATTGTTGGATGACATATTCTTCCACATCTCTATTTGCCTTAGGATGCATTATCAAAGAAACAACTTGCACCTCACTTTCATACAAAGGCAAACTGTCCACATCTATTTTATCATAAAAAGCCTTCACTTCAACAGGTGTTATTTTTATTTTATCAACGATTTTTTCCTGCATTTGGTCGGCCAATCTTTGTTCTTTAATCAAGGAACGAAAATCTTCCTTTAATTGAATAACCGATTTCCCAGCCACTTCTTCCAAAGCTTCTTTAGAACCAAATTGTTGAATAAAGTTTCTAATACGACTATCAATGGCATTTTCTACTTCTTCTTCCGTAACGTTAATAGAATCTTTTTGTGCTTGTAAAACCAAAGCTTTACGAATTAATTGCCCTTCAATAATTTGACAACCTGATGGAAGTATCACATTCTCTTGCCCTTGTGATTGTCTTTTATAATCGGCAATCGCATTTTCAATATCAGACTTTAAAATAAATTTATCGCCCACCGTTGCCACGATTTTATCAGCCAACACTTTTTTTATTTGCGCTTTTGTTTGAAAAGAGCTTGCTAAAAAAGCAAAAGAAAAAATAATCTTAAATAATTTCATCGAAATTTTTATTAATATACAAAGTACTACTACTTGGAATTGAGTTCCAAATAGCAAATCTTAATTTTTTTATAAAGTACGTTTAACTTCTTCTTCTTCAAATGCTTCTACGATATCTCCCACTTTCAAATCGGTAAAGTTTTTAATGGTTAATCCGCATTCCATATTGGATACCACTTCTTTCGCATCGTCTTTGAAACGTTTCAAGCTGCCCAACTCTGCGCTTTGTCCTTCGCCTTTGGGATACTCCACAATACCATCCCGAATAATACGTATTTTACTATTTCTACTTAATTTGCCATCCAATACAAAACATCCAGCCACCGTGGCTTTATCAAATTTGTACACTTCTCTTACCTCTACGTTAGCTACAATTTTTTCTTGTATTTTAGGCTCCAACATACCTTCCATTGCGCTCTTAATTTCATCAATGGCATTGTAAATAATAGAGTATAATTTTATCTCCACTCCTTCTGTTTCTGCTAACTTATTGGCTTGCATAGAAGGTCTTACGTTAAATCCAATAATGATTGCGTCAGAAGCGGCAGAAAGCAATACATCAGATTCAGAAATTTGTCCTACCCCTTTTAAAATTACTCTAATAGCAATTTCTTCGGTAGATAATTTTTGTAAAGAATCACTTAAGGCTTCAACAGAACCATCCACGTCCCCTTTGATGATAATATTTAATTCTTTAAAGTTTCCTAAAGCCAAACGACGTCCAATTTCATCTAATGTAATATGTTTTCTCGTTCTTAAGCCTTGCTCTCTTAATAATTGAGCACGTTTGGTTGCTAACTCTTTTGCTTCCGCTTCGTCTTCAAATACTTTAAATTTCTCACCAGCTTGTGGTGCACCATTTAATCCTAAAATAACTACCGGAGTAGAAGGAGGAGCCACTTCGATACGTTGATTGCGCTCATTAAACATTGCCTTCACTCTACCATAATATTGTCCAGACAAAATTAAATCACCTTGTTTTAAGGTTCCATTTTGAACCAAAATAGTAGCCACATAACCACGGCCTTTATCCAAAGAAGCTTCTATGATACTTCCTGAACCTTCTCTATTCGGGTTGGCTTTTAAATCTAATAAATCAGACTCTAGAATAACTTTCTCCAATAATGAATCTACATTTAAACCTTGTTTAGCAGATAATTCTTGGTTTTGGAATTTACCCCCCCAAGCTTCTACCAAGATGTTCATTTGCGATAGTTGTTCATATATCTTTTGAGGGTTTGCACCGTCTTTGTCAATTTTATTTACTGCAAAAATCATGGGTACATTCGCTGCTTGCGCGTGACTAATGGCTTCTTTTGTTTGTGGCATCACAGCATCATCTGCCGCAACTACAATAATAGCAATATCTGTTACCTTGGCACCCCGAGCACGCATCGCCGTAAAGGCTTCGTGACCTGGTGTGTCTAAAAACGTAATGGCTTTGCCATTCGGTAAGGTTACTTCATAGGCACCAATGTGTTGTGTAATTCCTCCTGCTTCACCAGCAACCACATTTGCATTACGGATATAATCCAGTAAAGATGTTTTACCATGATCCACGTGACCCATGATGGTTACGATAGGAGGACGTTCTACCAAGTTGGCTAAATCTTCTGCTTCCTCTTCCTCATCCATTTCTTCTGCATCTTCTAATCCAACAAACTCTACTTCAAATCCAAATTCACTCGCTACTAATTCTATTACTTCGGCATCTAAACGTTGGTTAATAGAAACCATGATGCCTAAATTCATACACTTGCTAATAATATCAGCAAAGCTTACATCCATCAAACTTGATAACTCACTCACCGTTACAAATTCTGTAACCTGTAATTTGTTATCGGTTACTTCATTGCTTTCATTTTCTGCAGCTTCATCTCTCTTAGCACGTCTATATTTTGACTTTAAGCTTTTTCCTCTACCACCGGCACCGGCTAACTTAGCTTGTGTCTCTTTGATTTTATCTTGAATGGCTTTTTGACCAATTTCTTTTTGCTCCGCTGTTTGAGGTGCGTTTCTGTTACCTCCACGAGCGCCACCTTGACCGGGTCTTGCGCTACCACCACCAGGCCTTTGTCCACCACCACCACCTTGACCTTGGTATCCACCACCGGGCCTTTGTCCACCACCACCTTGACCTTGATATCCACCACCGGGTCTTTGACCACCTCCTTGTCCTTGATTTCCACCACCTTGTTGTGGTTGATTTGGATTGCCCCCTTGTGAAGGAATACGTTTACGTTTACGTTTTTCTTCTAGGCTCATTGGTTTAGGACGGGTATCACTATTAATGGGTAATTCAATCTTGCCCATAATCTTTGGTCCTTCTAATTTTCGTGTAGCAATATTTTCAATCTTACCATGCACATTTTCTGGTGCAATAGAATGATCTACTGGTGCTGGCTTCTCTTTAGCTACAGGTTCATCTGTTTTCTTAGCCGCTTTTTTAGGGGCTGCTTCTTTAGCCGGTTTTTCTGCAGGTGCAGGTTCTTGCGTTTTTTTAGCAGCAGTTTTAGGTCTTGTCGAAGAATCAATTAAAGAAAGATCAATTTTAGTGACCACTTTTGGAGCCTCCAATTCTGGAGACGCCACTTTAGTGGTAGTTGGCTTTACTTCCTCCACTTTCACCTCAGGCTTTGCTTCCTCTACAGGAGGCCATGGTTTGGTTTCAATTGCCTTTTCTTCGACTTTGGGTACTATTACAATTACTTCTTCGGCAACAGGTTTTTTAACCTTGTCTTTATCAGCAACCGCATTTTTTGGTAATTCTACATGGTCTGCTTTATTTCTAGCTACTTTATCACTTTGAAATTCTGCTTGCAGAGAATAATATTGATCCTCAGTTAATTTAGCTGTAGCCTTTAGGTCTTCTTTTGGAAATCCTTTTTTCACTAAGAAATCAATCAAGGTATCTTGACCGATATTAAATTCTTTAGCAGCTGCTAACAGTCTTGGTAGTTTCAATTCTGACATTCTGTTGTTTTTTGTCCCGAAAATTCATATGCTGATCTAACGGAACGAGTCACCTAATACAAATATATTTCAAAAATCAAAGATTATTCACCTTTGTCAAATTCATCTTGTAAGATTCGACGCACATCTGCAATCGTTTCTTTTTCTAAATCGGTTCTTTTTTCTAATTCTTCAGCCCCTAAATTTAATATGCTTCTTGCCGTATCACAACCTACTCGCTTGAATTCATCAATGATCCAAGTTTCAATTTCATCGCTAAATTCATCCAAGTCGATATCAAATTCATCCACAATTTCTTCATCTTCACGGTAAACATCTAATTCATAACCGGTTAATTCAGAAGCCAATTTAATATTGACTCCTCTTCGGCCAATGGCCAATGAAACTTGATCTGCTTTCAAATACACGTCCACATGCATTTTTTCAGCATCTATGTTCATGTAACTAATTTTAGATGGCGTTAAAGAACGTTGAATTAATAATTGCGTATTCGTAGTGAAGTTAATTACATCAATATTTTCATTTTTTAACTCTCTTACTATACCATGAATACGACTTCCTTTCATACCTACGCAAGCACCTACTGGATCGATACGGTCGTCAAAAGATTCAACGGCTACTTTAGCACGTTCTCCTGGTTCACGCACAATTTTTTTAATGGTAATTAAGCCATCAAAAATTTCAGGCACTTCTATTTCTAATAATTTAGCAAGGAATAAAGGACTTGTTCTTGATAAAATAATGACTGGTGAATTATTTTTCATATCCACTCGTGCAATAACTGATCTGATATTTTCGCCTTTCTTGAAAAAATCTTGTGGGATTTGTTCCGTTTTTGGTAAAATTAATTCATTACCTTCTTCATCTAACAACAAGACTTCTTTTTTCCATACTTGATAAATTTCCGCATTTATAATTTCTCCAATTCTATCAGAATATTTTTTAACCAAAGCTGTTTTCTTCAAGTCATTGATACGAGAAGCCAATGTTTGTTTAGCCGCCAGGATGGCCCTTCTTCCAAAGTCTAAGATATCTACTTCTTCTAATAAGTCTTCCCCAACTTCGTAATCGGGTTGAATTTTAATTGCTTCAGAATAAGATACTTCCTCCAATGGATTATCCACATCATCATCATCTCTAATTTGGCGACGACGAATAATTTCAAGATCCCCTTTTTCGGCGTTTACAATTACATCAAAGTTTTCATCGCTACCGTATTTTTTTCTCAATAAGGTTTTGAAAACGTCTTCCACTACTTTCATCATCGTTGGACGATCAATGCTTTCTGCGTCTTTAAACTCCTGAAAGGCTTCTATCAAATTTATACTTGCCATAACATAATTTTTTTTCAGATTTAAATCTGATTTTTTGTTTGTTAAAATTGAATTTGAACTATTGTTGTTTTTATTTGGTCAAAAGGAATCAGTAATTCTTGTACTATTGCTTTTTTGCCTTTCCCTTCTGTCCATGCTATTGTAATGTCTTTTTCTGTTACTAATTTTAAAACTCCTTCTTTAACTACTTCGTCTAAAAAAGTGACTTCTACATTTCGCCCAATATTTTTTACATATTGTCTATTCAAAAGTAGTGGTTCGTCAATTCCAGGCGAAGACACTTCTAATGAAAAATCACCTTCTGGAAACCAAGCTGCTTCTTCCATTATTCGGTATAATTTCCGATTGATGAAAGTGCACTTTTCAATAGGCAGGCCTTGATCACCATCCAAAAATATTTTAATATTATTGGTCGGCTTTACTTTAATTTGAACACAGAAGAAGTGGGGCTCCTCTTTAAGGAGTTGCTCCAAAATTGGATTTACTAAGTCTATGATCTCTTTTGCTTGCATAATTAAAAAAGAAGAAGGGAACGATTTCGTTCCCTTCACATTTTCTTCTATTCTACGCCAAAGGTAATAAAACAGGATGAAATATCCCAAAAATATTGGGAAGGCCCTTATTTTTGCATTATGATGAAGCTAATTATATACGGAATGCTAATCTACTTTTTATACAAAGTAATATTCCAAGTAGTGGTACCAGTAAGCAAAGGAGTGAAAACAGTAAGGGCCAATATGGAAAAAATGCAGCAACAACAGGCGGAAAGTATTAAAAAGGCCCAAGAAGCCAATACTTCCAAAACATATGCTTCCCCAAAAGAGGCACCAGTTGAAGCTGAATACATTGAATTTGAGGAAGTTAAGAATAAATAAGCCTTGTAAGATGCCTATAAATAGGTTCCGAGTTCCTTTTCCACCAACATCCCTTCTTTTAAATGAAGCACTTGAAGCCCTACTGAGGCAGCCGCGATGATATTGGGTTCATTGTCGTCTATAAATAAGGTTTCGGCCGCAACCAATCTTTCTTTCTCTAAAATAAAGGTAAAAGAGGCAGGATCTGGTTTACGCATACCCATTTTGTGCGAATAATAAGGCGTCTTAAAAATTGATGAAAAAGGATAATCTGCAATGGTATTTTCAAATTCTGCTATAAAATGATCTTGGTGAATTTGATTGGTATTGGAATATAAATAAGTGGCGTATTTTGTATTATTTTCTTTCAACCATTGAATGCTATTTTTTCTAAATCCTACCAATAAGGCATTCCATCCCAGTTTAATTTGTTCATTGGATAAAGGCAAATTGGTCAAAGTCCTTAACCCATCATAAAATTCTTGTTCATTTACAAAACCCATTTCAAGGTCGAGAAATAATGGATGAGACTTGTTCAAGGTAAAAAAATGTTCAAATTCTTCAACACCCATAGCCTCAAATGCAGCATTCATTTTTTTAAAATCAATGTCATACAAAACATTACCAAGGTCAAAAATTAAATTCTTAATGGCAGCCATTTCTAGATAAATTTTTCGGGGATAATTAACTAGATGAAGATAATAAAAAACTTTAATTAATAATACCTTTGGAAGATGAAACAAAGCTTAGCACATATAGCCATTGTTGTGAGAGACTATGACGAAGCCATTGCTTACTACACGCAGGTTTTGGGTTTTAACTTGATAGAAGACACCGTGTTATCAGAAACCAAACGATGGGTAATGGTACAACCCAATGGTGCAGAAAATGGTTGTATGCTATTACTTGCAAAAGCGGCCACGCCAGAACAAGAAAAATTTATTGGGTATCAAACAGGCGGAAGGGTTTTTTTATTTTTATACACCGATCATTTCGAAAGAGATTACCAAAATTATATTTCAAAAGGAATTGAGTTTACCATTCCGCCTCATGTTGAAGCATATGGAACCGTAGCGGTATTTAAAGATATTTATGGAAATTTATGGGACTTGATTGAGCCAAGTAAACTATAAATTTGCCAACTATATTATCGTTTCATAGCTGCAGCCATATGCTTACAAGCCGCATTGCCCTTACTTAATTCCTTTTTAATGTTTTCAAAGGAAGCCTCATCTCGGTTTTGACTTAATTTAAAAACATGTTGCAAATTTTCGACCAAAATTGTAAAAGAAACAATGGCTTTCATATTTTGCTCCAGGTATTCGGGCGATAAATTTTTTACTTGAGTAGGTGCATTGGAGTCTTTTTCAAAATGCAAAGTAAGTTCAGTTAATAAGTTTTTTAAATGTTTTTCATCTTTAATTGCTAAAACTCCCTTCGCATGCACTGACTGATAATTCCAAGTGCTTCCCATATTCTTTTCAGTATACCAATTAGCGCTCACAAAAGCAGAAGGACCTGAAAAAATTACAAGAACTTTATTATTATTTTCAAAAGCAATAGTATGTTCTTGCTTGCGCATAATATGCCCACTAATTTCTATTTTATCATTTTCAATATTCAATAAAATAGGTAACTGGGTGGCAACAGGGTAGCCCTCTCTGTCCACACCACATAGTGTGACAAAAGGATTCGCTTGCATAAAGTCCAACACTTCTTGATGGTCTTTGGCTTTAAAATGGGGAATATGGTACATAGTATGTAATTGATAAAAATGGGAAAGCGTCTTTAAATTGGAAGGTCGGTAGTGGTTTTAATTTCATCCATTACAAATAAACTATTAATATGCGCTACCATAGGGAGTACGGCTAATTTTTCTTGATAAAATTTATTGAAGGTCTCCACATCTTTGGTCACCAATTTTAAATAATAATCAAAACTACCCGATACCAAAGAACATGAAATAATCTCTGGAAATTTTGCAATGGTTTGTTCAAATTCAGCAAAATTATTTCTAGTTTGTTTGTCTAAAGTTACTTGGCAATGCACTACTAAACCCAGGTCTAATTTTTTTCGGTCCAAAAGAGCCACATATTTTAGAATAACCCCCTCCTTTTCTAATCGCTTAATCCGATCATGGATGGGACTCATGGATAAATTAATAGCGGCACTCATCTCTTTGATAGTAATTAAAGCATTACACTGAAGAAGCCTCAAAATAGACCTGTCCAAATTATCTAAAATCATAAGAAGCAATAATTACTGAAATATATAGATTTTTACGCCCAAAAATACTAATTTTTACCTTTATAATAACAATATTAAGTATTTTTTACTGAATATTTATAATTATATACTATAATTTACTTTTTATACAACTTTACACCGAAATAAAAATCTAACTGTGATAATAGGCGTTCCCAAAGAAATAAAGGTACAAGAGTACCGAGTTGGCTTGACCCCAGAAGGCACAGATGCCTTAGTTAGACAAGGGCATCAAGTGTATATTGAAACAAATGCAGGAGTAGGATCTGGTTTTTCAGATGATGCTTATCGTAAAGCCGGTGGTGGTATTTTAAATAGTCCACAAGAAATTTATGCGATTGCTGAAATGATTATAAAAGTGAAAGAACCTTTGGCGGTAGAATACCCTTTCATTAAAGGGGGTCAAATAATATTTACTTATTTCCACTTTGCCGCTTCTAAAACATTAACCGAAGCCATGATGAAATCCGCAGCAGTTTGTATCGCCTACGAAACTGTTGAATTACCCGATGGATCATTACCCTTATTAGTGCCTATGTCGGAAGTAGCAGGAAGAATGGCCGTTAATGTAGGCGCTTATTATTTAGGAAAACCGTTTGGAGGAAAAGGAAAATTATTAGGGGGCGTACCTGGAGTGAAGCCAGCCGAGGTATTAATTTTAGGCGGTGGAATTGTTGGAACACAAGCCGCTAAAATGGCGGCAGGTTTAGGTGCCAATGTAACCATCATGGATACGAACTTAGCAAGATTAAGGTATTTATCGGATGTGATGCCTGCCAATGTGGTTACGCAATATGCTACATTAATGGCCATTCAAGAAAAATTACCAAGTACCGATTTAGTAATTGGAGCTGTTTTATTACATGGTGCCAAAGCACCACATTTAATTAAAAAAGCAGATTTAGCTACCATGGAACCAGGTTCAGTTCTAGTAGATGTAGCGGTGGACCAGGGTGGATGTATAGAAACCTGCAAACCTACTACACATGAAAATCCAGTGTATATGGAACAACATATTTTACACTATTGCGTAGCCAATATGCCAGGGGCGGTTCCACAAACATCTACGCGTGCTTTAACACAAGCTACATTGCCTTATGCAATAGCCATTGCAAATAAAGGATGGGAGAAAGCCTGTGTTGAAAATGCAGCATTAGCAAAAGGGTTAAATATAAAAGCTGGAAAAATTTTACACAAAGGCGTCGCAGATGCGTTTAATGAATAATGGGTCTGTTTTTTATGTTTGTAGTTTAAGACCTAGTCTTCAACTAGGTCTTTTTTGTAGGCGGAATGGATAAATCATTAGAAGGCCCCCTGAAATTCAGGGGGCCTTCTAATATAATATTTCAAATTTTTATAACTATTAATAGTTGAATTTAGTCCAACCCTTCCACCATGTTGCATCTTCTCCATTTAAACCAATCGCACCTCTAAAAGTAACTGGTTTAAAAAATGCATTCTGTAATTTAGAATCAGTAAAAGATCCATTACTCAAATAGTTAAAAAGACCAGCTGCACCCCAATTTGGATTAGAAGCTGAACCAGCATAAGGTGTAGGATCAAAAGCTAAATAGTTGAATGGTTGAATTAATTTCGCATCCACTGCATTGGTGGCACTTGCATTATTAAAACCATCTGTCTTAACCCAAGCTAATATACTTGAGTCAGTTGCAAGTGGTAATGGTGAATCATCCCCTTTTTTATATTTAACGTCCACTGTATTACCTCCAAAAGTATTGTTTTTGAAATGAATGGTGCTGTCAAGAATATTTCTATCCGTTGCAGTACCTGTACTAGCGTCAATGTATAAACCAATTGGGTATCCTAATATAACAGAATTTTCAATAGAAATTCCAGAGTTTCTTCTTATTTGTGCAGCAGCTAAAAATAAACTGTTACCCACATTAGATAAGGTGGCTCTTGGTCCAATAACTGTCATGTTTGAGAAAACAGCAGTAGTTTTAGGCAAAGCAGTAGTTCCAGTTGCATTGTTATCAGATTCAAATGCTTCTGATTTAGATATATCTGCAATAGCAGAGTCTCTAATTCCAATACCAAATTGTACATTTCCACTAAAGCCATTATCAGTATCAAAATCATCATCTTGACCTTTGTAAGCAATTAAATACTTACAATTTACAGTACCACCAAACCACTCGAAACTATCATCTTTACCAAATGAAGTTTGTACGTGATCAATTGTCGTTCCGCTACCAACTGCAGCCATCGTTAAACTGTTAATTTCCTTATCAGGTTGATATGCATAACCTGCATATTCAATTCTAACATAAGAAAGAACTCCTGAATTATCTGTTGGATTTGCTGTTGGAAAATCTGCATCACCTGAACCTGCTAAACCATCCCCATTAGCATTATCAACTCCACCTTCAATTTGGTATAAGCCTGTAACAGAATTGCCTGCAACAGTGAAGGAAGTATTAATTGGAGCAGTTCCGGCTAAAACTATTCCGCCCCAATCTCCTGATTTCGGATTAGCAGAAGCTGAAGTAAAAATAATAGGATGATCTAGACTTCCTTGTGCTATAATTTTAGCTCCTCTACATACTATTAAGGCAGAAACATCCGAACCTGAATATTTGCCCATTACTTTAGCGCCCTCTTCTACTGTTAAAGTTACTCCTTTGGTAATGTACACTAAACCTGCTAAGTAATTGTAGTCTTTAGCATACAAAGTGGTGTCCTTTGTTATTCTTCCAGACAAAGTAACTGTTCTAAAAGTAGGACCACTAGGAATGACTGGTTGATTTACTATTACAATTTCTTTTTCGCCATCAGTTTCGATTTTTCTACAGCCTGTAAGGGCTAAAAAAGCGAATGTTAAAATTAATAACTGTTTCATTTTTGTTTTATTTAAAAGATTTGAACTTATTGTTTAATTGATTTTATAAAGTATAATTGAAAGAAATTCCAAATGAGGTACCAAACTTCCTAGCAAAACGAGTTGCATCAATTGATTTTTCATATTTTGTATTAGAAGTTGAGTTCTGATAGAATGTCTGTTGTTGGTTTAATAAATCAGCAATTGTTAATTTTATTTCCGCTTTTTTATTTAATACTTTCTTGCTCATCTGAAAATCAACCAACGATCTAGGAGCTTCATAAATATCTGGGGACGCTGAACCAGCTTGCATATCACCCACTAAATAAATTCTTTCCCCAATTTGATTAAATAATAAGGTAGCATTAAACCCTTTGTCCACTATATCGTATAATATACCCAGATTAATTAAATAAGGTGATTGACCTTGTAATTGACGGTTAATTTTCAATAAGTTATCTTTTATTTTACTGTTAATTAAAGAGGCATTTCCTTGAAATGTAAAATATTTATTTAGTTTCTTTCTTGATTCAACTTCCACTCCATAAGTAGTAGCTTTTTTTGCATTTTGAAAAGAAAATGTACTTGCTCCGCCCGAACCTTCATTAAATATTTGTTCAATTGCATTATCAAAATCTTTATAGAAAATTCCGAAGGTGAACACTTCTCCTGCTCCTGGATACATTTCATATCTAAGATCAGTATTGGTAATTTTTGTTCTTTTCAAACTAGGATTACCTTGTACAGATGCATTTAATTCAAAATCAAAAATATTTAAAAAAGAAAGCTCTCTTAATTCTGGTCTAATTACAGTTTGAGAACCTGTAATTCTTAGATTACTATTTTGTGTTAATTTAATCGTCGTATTGATGCCTGGTAAGTAGTCTGTAACTTTTGTATTAGTGAATCTTGGATCCCACTTTTTAACACTTCCCACTAATTGATCATAATCTTCGACACGCAAACCCCAAACCATTCTAACCTTTTCAGATAGTTTATTATCAAATTGCAAATAACCTGCATTTAATATAGTATTGGCTAAGTATCTAAAGTTTCTACCTTTAATGGCATCAAATCCAAACTTATTATCCGAGCCATTACCAAAATTTTCAGGTGCAAACACAATATCAGCAGGTAATGCTCTTAATGTTGGATTGTCTACAGATAGGTAATTAGCAAATAGTTTAGCATCGTACAAGCGATCTTTTATTTGCAACAAATATCCAGCTTTTATAGTTTGTTGTTTAATTTTTAAAGTTAAATCACCTCCTCCTGTATAAATATAATCGTTCAAGCTTTGATAAATTCTACTGCCTGATTGTTGTGACAATGAATTTGAAATATTTAAGACATAAGGGTCTGAACCGGCAGCACTTTTTGTGTATAAAATTCTTCTTTGATCAGGTGAATAACTATCTAAAATATTGTAAGCACCGAACCAATTAAATTTTAAATTTCTACTCAAACTATGTTCGCCATTTAATTGGTTGGTAAAAAAAGTATTTTGTGCGAAAGTAAACTCATTGGCCTTCATTAAGTCATCTCTTGTAAAGTCATTTCCTGACCTTCTAGTATAAGAATTATTAGACTTTACATTGACAATTGCTTTATAGCTAATTTTATTAAGTGGATTTAAATACAAGGACAAGCCTCCAATAGCACCCATATTAATGTCTTGAATGTATTTCTCATCTTGATAGTTATAAATCACAGAGAATCTATTCCCCTCTAATGTATTTTGTTTATTTAAGTTATCTTGAAACCTTATGCTTTTAGCGAAGCTCATACCTACCATTCCCCCTATTTTTTTACCCCATAATGATCCAGAAAACCCGCCATTCATTTGTACAGAATAATTTGGTGAGGCAGTAGATTTAACTGGCACCCAATTATTTGACATTTTTTTTCCTAGCGCAGTTTTAAATGAAACATTTGCAGTGTCAAAATTAGACTTAGTTGTATAGCCTAAAGGTAAAGACCTTGTGCCATCATCTATACCATACCAATCTGTTTTTCCACCTTTGTCTTTGTAAAAATCTTTTCCTGTAATATTACTATAACTTGAAGAAATTTGAATGTTAAAGAAATTCTTTGTAGGAATATCTTTAGTATTTACTTGAATCAATCCACCAGCCCATTCACCAGGCAATTCAGGAACAAATGCTTTATTGATGATTATGTTGTCTATAATTTGAGCCGGGAATAAATCGAAAGAAAAAGTTTTACGATCAGGCTCGGTACTAGTTAATAGAACACCATTTAACATAGCTTGATTGTAACGGTCCGCCAAACCTCTAACAACAATATATTTACCTTCTTGTATAGAAGCACCTGCGGTTCTTTTTAAAATTTCAGCAGTATTGCGATCTGGACTTCTTTTAATGGATTCAGCAGAAATTACCGAAGCAACCGTATTGGTATTTTTTTGAAAAGCAATTAATGCATTGTCGGTAGACCCTCTGTTAGAAGATCTGTTAGCAGAAACTGTTACATCTGCTAATTTTGAATTGGCTTCGTTTAACAATACATTCAATAAAACTTCTTCCCCAGCTTTAGTAGCAATGATGTCTTCTACTGTTTTTGTTTTATAACCAACATAGTTTAATACCAATGTATACTTTTTTGCTACATCAATATTAAAAGTAAACCTACCTTCCACATCTGTTTTGGAAACTTGAGTTTTGTCTGATTTCAAAGTAAGGGTTACGCTAGAAAGTACTTCATTTTTTGAACTGGTAATTTGACCAGTCAATTTTGCTTTTTGAGCTTGAGCTATAAATGCAATTCCGATAAATCCAGTTAGTAGTAATATCCTTTTCACAGTGTATTTATTTATAATACAAAGTTGAAACTTCAATGTTACCGGAATGTTACGGAAATGTGAACTTAGGATTAACTTAAGAAATAGGATGTATTTAAAACTAATCTAAATGGAAAACACTATGTAAGTCGCTAGTGCCTTTAAAATTCACATCTAAGTCTTTTATGATGCCGTCTTTAACATCATAAACCCAGCCATGTAGGTGTAAAGGCTGTTCTCTTTTCCATGCATTTTGAACGATGGATGTTTTGCCTAAATCTTGCACCTGTTCAATAACATTTAATTCTACCAATCTATTGGCTCTTAACTTCGTATCTGAAATAGCATCTAGTTCTTTAAAATGGAGACGATACACATCTTTTATATGCCTAAGCCAGTTATCAATGAGTCCAAACTGTTTATTTTCCATGGCAGCCAACACTCCTCCGCAACCATAATGTCCACAAACTATGATGTGTTTTACTTTCAAGACTTCTACTGCATAAGATAAAACACTTAGCATATTCATATCACTATGAATGACCATATTGGCAATATTGCGGTGTACAAAAATATCGCCAGGTAAGGTACCGGTAATTTGATTCGCAGGAACTCGACTATCAGAACAGCCTATCCATAAATATTCAGGATGTTGACTGTTGGCTAATTTTTCAAAATAGCCTGGGTCCAAAGCCATTTGATCTGCCACCCATTTTTTATTATTTTCTAATAATTTTTTATACGATTTTTCCATACAAGTTTAAAATTAGTCTATATTTTGGATTTTGTTGAAAGTTTAGCCTTGATTAATGGGCCCATTTTATGCTATTTAACTTAATTTCATTGCATGAGCCTAGTAATAGAAATTTTAGGGTGGTTTGCCTCTATACTAATAGTGGGTTCCTATGCCTTAAACATCTCCGGAAAATTAGCTGCTGAAAGTAAAACCTATGTAATTGCCAATATTATTGGCGGATTATTTTTTGCCATCAATACTTATTATCATCAAGCCTATCCTTCGATGTTGGTGAATATCATTTGGGTGATTATTGCTTTGGTCATGTTAGGTAGAAAGAAGTTACCTAAACCGAATGATGGTGATTCCTCATTAAAATAGCGGTTGTAAAATGCATGTAAAAAAGATAAATACAATTTTTTTATTTGCCCTAAAATGGATGGCCATTTGTATCCTAGTAAGCAGCTTTGTTGGATCGGTCACCGCCTTTTTTTTAATTTCCTTGGACCATGTAACACTGTGGCGTTCAAATCATAGATGGGTAATTGATTTTTTACCCTTTATTGGATTGGCCATCGGATTGGCTTACCACTATTTTGGTGAAGAAAGTAAAAAAGGGAATAATTTAATTATAGAAGCACATCAAACAATTGAAACCGAGGCAAAGCCAAAGCGCATTCCATTGTTGATGGCTCCACTTGTTTTTATTAGCACCCTACTGACACATTTAGCTGGAGGTTCTGCAGGTCGAGAAGGCACTGCGGTTCAAATGGGCGGTGCAATAGCGGATCAATTTACTAGCTTGTTTAAATTAAATACGGGAGAAAGTAAAACTGTTTTAATTATTGGTGTTAGCGCTGGCTTTGCGGCTGTTTTTGGAACGCCCTTGGCTGGGGCTATTTTTGCTTTAGAAATAATGACTTTCAAAAAAGTAAAATTTGTTGATGTGCTTCCAAGTATTTTTACCGCTTATTGCGCTCATTATATTTGCTTGGCTTGGCAAGTGAAACATCCTATTTATTCCATTCCTTTAATTCCAAATTTAACCTTACCCAATTTAGGTTGGACCATTATGGCTGGACTAATTTTTGGATTGGCTGCTTTTTCATTTACTTACACAGGAAAAATATTTGAAGGATTGTTTTCTAAAATAAAATTTGCACCAATTCGTCCATTTATTGGAGGTTTATTGATTGCTTTATTTGTATTATTATCTGATTCAACAAAATTTATTGGACTTGGTATTCCTGCTATTGTAAATGCCTTTCTTTCCCCTGCCGGCAATTTTGATTTTGCAGTTAAAATTTTATTGACCAGTTTTACTTTGAGTGCTGGTTTTAAAGGAGGGGAAGTAACCCCGCTGTTTTTTATTGGTGCTACTTTAGGAAATATCCTTATTTGGTTTATTCCGCTTCCTATGGCGCTGCTTGCAGGGATGGGCTTTGTGGCCGTATTTGCTGGCGCTACCCATTGTTCTATTGCTTCCATTATTATGGGCATAGAGTTATTTGGCATAGAAGCAGGAATTTTTGTAGGTATTGCAAGTGTGGTTGCCTATTTTACTTCTGGAAGTAATGGAATTTATAGTGCTCAACTTAAAACAGGCACCAAATATGATTTATATAATTTTATAATGAAAAGTAAAATATTATGATTGAAATAGTTCGTGTTGCTAATGATGCTGAATTAGAAGGCATCCGGTTATTACAAAGAGAAAATTTAAGAAAACTCATTGGAGAAACAGAAGCAGGTAAAGAAGGTTTTTTAACAGCGGAATATTCGATGGAAACGCTACAACAAATGCATCGGTATCAGCCCTCAATTATTGCCAAGGACGGCGATACTATTGCGGGTTATGTAATTATCACTACCAAAGATAGCTATGGTCAACACCCCTTACTAGATAGCTTATTTGATTCAATAAACGCAATAGATTATAATGGAATTGCTTTAAAAAATGTCAATTATATTTTAGTAGGACAACTCTGTGTTGGGAAAGCTTATCGGGGCATTGGACTGGTGCAAAAAATGTATGCCTATTACCAACAATGTTTAAGCAAAGCATATCAATATCTAATTACCGATATAGCACAAGAAAATCCAAGATCGATAAAGGCACATTTAAAAACGGGATTCGAAGTTATAAATACCTTAAAATATGATGGAATAGGTTGGGACATTGTACTATGGAATTGGAGCAAATAAATGTTCAAAAAAAATTAGTAGCATAATTGATTAATCACGTGTGATTGGTCTAGTTAAACAAGTAGGTCCGCCCCCTCCTTTCACACTAATTTCTGCACCATCGTATTCTATTACTTTGCAACCTACTGCTTCTAAACGCGATTTAGTGATTGGATTTCCTTTGACCATTAAACAAGTGCGGGGAGACAATGCTAGTACATTGCAACCCATACTGTCAAATTCAGCTTCAGGCACTTCTACCAATTGAAAACCACGTGCTAATAGTTCATTTCTAAAAACAATAGGAATTAAGGGGGAATAAACGACTGCCAAATTACTATCCACCGGACTTAATACCGACATTAAATGAAATACATCCGATGGACCTCTGTAATGGGGCATCGGAACTGTAATTACTTCTACACCCAAAGGTTTTAATAAGCGCGTAATTTGTTGGATACCTGCTTCATTGGTTCTATAGGTGTGTCCCACAGCCAATGTTTTATCGTCCAACCAAGCCACATCACCCCCTTCCAAAGTACCTGGTGCTGCTATGATGCCTAATATAGGAATACCCGCTGCTTCAAAAGCTTTTTGTTGTGCAGCAGGTTCGTTTTTACGACCGGCTTTACCCATCGTGCAAATAATCATTCCTTTACTGGTGGCAATAGAAGCATCTCTACAATAAATGGAATCCATATTCACAGTAGCTTCTTCAGGAAAATAATGTATTGCTGCCCCATGGTCTTTCAAAATTTTTTCAAAAGCTTCATATTCGATAAGCGCTTTTTCTATTGCAGGTTTCCCTAAATAATTTAAAGCTGCCCAATGCGCTGCGATATGTGCATCGTCGATAAAAGCAGCGGCTGCTTTTTTTATAAACAAAGATTTTAATTTTCCTGATTCTGAATGAGCGCTCATAAAGCTAAATTAATGGAGTTGTAATTTTTTTGTCTCTTTTGGCCACTCCAAAAACATAAATAGGTACGGAGGTCATTGTCAAGAAAAAGCCCCAGAAAACAGTTTCTTGTCCTAGACCTATCATTAACCATAAGCAAAATATAAAAGTTAGGGTTGCTAATAAAATTGCAAGTGCTAAATATTTGTTTGATTTGAAGGATAATTTGCTTCGCAAGATTATATAAGAAGCAGTACAAAAAATATAAGGTATTAAAATAGTAGAAGTCGTCATTAACATTAAAAATTTAAATTGGGCTACTAACCCCTTGGTATAATTCATACTAATTAAGATAGAAACAAATACACTTGAAATAACCACCCCAATTACTGGTACCCCTTTTTTATTTTTTCGAGTAAAAATTTTAGGGAATAATTGGTCTTTTGCAATGGCATAGGGCAATTGTCCTTGTATTAAAATGTACCCATTCAAGGCACCAAAAGCAGCAATAGCTACCCCAGCACTCACCCAATAGGCTGCGCCTGGTCCCCATATATAAACAGCCGCATCGGCAAAAGGAGTCACACTGTTTTTTAATTGTGCGGCCGGTATCATACCCATAATACTTACCGTACTCAAAATATAAACAATGGTAGCAATTAAAGTTCCCAGGGTGGTTGCTTTGGCCACGGTCGTTGCCGAATTGGCCACACTGCCCGATGGAATGGTGGCGCATTCAATACCTAAGAAAGCAAAAAAAGTTAAGGTAGTGGTCGACGTAATGGCTGCAATAGTAGAAGTACCACTCGTATTAAAGGGCAAGAAATTTTCCCAATGAATATAAAATAATCCGACAACGCCAATTAAAACAATGGGCACTATTTTTAGAATAGTAGTAATTAATTGCACTACTCCCGAAGTTAAAATGCCTAAGGAATTGACCCAAGTTAAAAACCAAATGGTTGCTAATCCAGTCATGATGGCCAGTAAGGAATTGTTAGCCAAAGCAGGAATAAAAGTACTCAATGCACTAATAAAGGAAACTGTAATGGCTGCATTGGTGCACCATACCGATACTAAATAACCCCAGGCAACTAAAAAACCAGCAAAATCTCCCAAGCCTTTTTGCGAATAAGCAAAAGGACCGCCATCGGCAGCTGGTAACATTTTACTTAAATGTGCAAATACTTTTGCAATTAAAAAAGCCCCTATCGCAGAACATACCCATCCAATCAAACTAATACCGCCAAATCCGGCCAAAGTAGCAGGCATCAAAAAAACACCTGCGCCAATCATATTGCCTACTACTAATGAAGTACTTGTCCAAAGGCCTAGTTTATTTTCTGGGGCCTGCTTCACTAAATATGACGGTTAATGATATTTTCAAGGAACTCTTGTTGTCCACTGATAGCAGCAGGTTCGCCATTTTCAATAGCATAAGCTCTTAGGTCTTCCAAACTTAATTTTCCTTGTTCAAACTCTTTTCCTTTTCCAGCATCATAGGAAGCATATCGATTCGTACGAATTTTTTTATAGTCCGACTTTTGTAATACCGCATCCGCTGTTACTAAAGCACGCGCAAAAGTATCAATACCACCAATATGTGCATGGAATAAATCGGCAGGGTCGGTTGAATTTCTTCTGCGTTTTGCATCAAAATTAATTCCGCCTCCTTGGAATCCACCTGCTTCAACAATAATTAGCATGGATTCTACTAGTTCATTAATAGTAGTTGGAAACTGATCGGTATCCCAACCATTTTGCGTGTCGCCTCTGTTCGCATCTATACTGCCTAACATACCAGCATCCACTGCTACTTGTAATTCGTGTTGGAATGTATGACCTGCTAATGTTGCATGGTTTACTTCAATATTTAATTTAAAGTCATTTAATAAATCATATTGACGTAAAAAACCGATTACCGTTTCGCTATCATAATCGTATTGATGTTTAGTAGGCTCGCAAGGTTTTGGCTCAATAAAGAAAGTACCTTTAAAACCATTTTTTCTAGCATATTCCTTTGCTGTATGTAAGAACTTAGCCAAATGTTCTTTCTCTCTTTTCATATTGGTATTCAACAAAGACATATATCCTTCTCTTCCACCCCAAAAAACATAATTCTCTCCACCTAAAGCTATCGTTGCATCCAATGCGCCCTTTACTTGTGCCGCAGCATGACTTAATACATGGAAATCTGGATTGGTAGAAGCCCCATTCATATAACGCTTATTGCTAAAAACGTTGGCCGTGCCCCATAATAATTTCACACCACTTGCATCTTGTTTCTGTTTTAAATAAGCAGTAAGCGCTTGTAATCTTTTGTCATTTTCATTTACATCGTTTGTATAATCCACTACATCCACATCATGAAAGCAATAATAAGGCAGTCCTAATTTGGTAATAAATTCAAAAGCAGCATCTGCTTTATCCTTTGCACGAGCCACCGCATCGCTATTTGAATTCCATGGGTATATTAAGGTAGGTTCGCCAAATGGATCGCCCCCATTACCTACAAAACTATGCCAATAAGCCACTGCAAAACGCAACCACTCTTTCATGGTTTTTCCTGCTACCACTTTACTTTCGTCATACCAACGATAACTAAAAGGATTATCACTGTTTAATCCTTCAAATTTTACTGGGCCAATGCCTTTAAAAAATTCTTTTTCTCCAATAAGTACTGACATATAATTTATTATTTATTTAGTTATTTATCAAGTTGAATTTTCCAATCCAAATATAAAGCATCATATTCTTTTATTTTAGTTGGTTCAATAATTTGTAAAGGTTTGAAATCTGAAAAAGCTTCGGCTGCATTCTTATAAATACCCGATCCAATTCCCGCCCCAATGGCTGCACCTACACTACCATCTGCATGGTACAAGGCAACTGGCACACCCGTTACATTTACAAATGCATTACAAAATACTTTGCTCAAAAATAAATTAGCATATCCCGCTCTTATAATATTGGGTTGTAAATTATTTTCTCGCATAATATCTAAACCATATCGAAAAGCAAATGCAATGCCTTCTTGTGCTGCATTAAAAATATGAGCTGCACTATGTTTGTTTAAATCAATTCCTGCAAATTGTGCTCCTAATATTTTATTTTCAAATATGCGTTCTGCCCCATTTCCAAAAGGGAATATTTTCAACCCTTCGCTTCCGGCTTCAATGGCCGATGCTGCATCATTCATTTGATTGTAGTCATAGTTCGTACCAATCATTTTTTTTACCCAACTATTTAAAATACCAGTTCCGTTAATACACAATAACATTCCGATTCTATTGTTATCGGTGTTGTGATTTACATGCGCAAAACTATTGACTCTAGATTGTTGATCATAAGACAAAGTATCACCCACTCCATAAATAACCCCGGATGTTCCTGCCGTAGCAGCCACTTCGCCCGGTGCCAATACATTCAAAGAAAGGGCATTATTGGGTTGGTCTCCTGCCTTATAAGTTACTGGTATGCCCGTTTTTAGTTGTAAAGCATTTGCAACGGATGGCAGCAAAGAACCATGATGACTAAACACTTCATGAATGTTTGGGAAAAAAGATGCATCAAAATTAAAGTATTCCAATACCGATTTAGCAATTTCTTTATTTTTAAAATCCCAAAAAATACCTTCTGACAATGCGGAGACCGTAGTAGTGATATCGCCAGTTAGTTTCATGGCAATAAAATCACCAGGCAACATTATTTTATGAATTTGCTTGTAAATGGCCGGCTCATTTTGTTTTACCCATGCTAGCTTAGCTGCAGTAAAGTTTCCGGGAGAATTTAATAAATGCGCCAAACATTTTTCATGACCAATGGCATCAAAAGCTTTGTTGCCATATTCTACCGCACGACTATCACACCAAATAATACTGTCTCTTAAAACTGTTTGATTTTTATCTACTAAAACCAAGCCATGCATTTGATAAGCAATCCCAATGGCAGCAATAGCTTGAGGGTCGTAATTTGCATTTAATTTTGAGGCAGCAGCATGAAGCTTTAATGCCCCTTTTTGCACTTGCTCCCACCAAGTGTTGGGAGATTGTTCGGCCCAACCAGTTTGTTTCGAAATAATCGGATTTTCGGTATCTGGATATTGAATCGTTAGGATGCTTTTTTGTGTAGCCGCATCCACTAAAGATAATTTTATAAATGAAGTGCCTATATCAATTCCTAATAAATACATAAGTTACAATTCGTTTTTATAAATAAACAGCTAAGCCATTTATTATCCATTTCACATTGTTTAAAACTAAGAAATTATTTCCTACTTCTCCCAACCTGTTTCTTTTAATGCAGGGTCATTTTCTTTTTTCAAAAAATCGGCACCTGAAAGTGAGCTAGATGCCCAACTCAACAATGCTTCATCTGGAACGATATCAATGGGTGTATTCCAAGCGCTGGAGGTCTCATTGTATGCTAAATTAGATTGGGCACTGTAACAGGAAATTATAGACCATCTTGGACTATCCGATAAATTGGCTTCGGAACGGTGTAAAATATTGCTATGAAAAAAAAGGGCATCCCCTGGCTCAATTTCAACATATACCAAGTCCATGGTTTTCAAGGCATTATCTACCATAATTTGATCTGCACCCACTTGTTCTCCTGCAAATCCGTGATTAACGCGGCCCATTTTATGTGACCCTTTGATCACTTGTATGCATCCGTTTTGTTGATTGGCTTCTGTTAATGCCACCATCACACTAATTAATTGATCCGGGAACATAAACTGATTCTTATACCAATACCCATAATCTTGATGCCATTCCCAAGCCCCACCCACTTTAGGTTCTTTTTGCATCAATTTAGAGTGAAAATGACAAACAGGCAATTTACTATCTAATAATTGCCCAACTGCACCCACCATTCTTTCACTTCTGGTTAAATAGCCAAACACATCATTGCCCGGTGTAAACCATAAAGAAAGCTTTGTTTTTTTACCGGTTTGATCATTTAAATCTAAAGCATTATTTGCCATCGCATTATCTTCTAAGGCAGTAGAATATAACTTACTAACTTCTTCTTTCGAACAAAAATTCTTTACAATTACATAGCCGTCCTTGTGGTAGGCTGCAATTTGCTCAACTGATAAAAAAGGTTTTGCCATATAAGGTAATTTTTTAATAAGGTGCCAAATTTTTTCGTACTTTAAATATAATAAAGTTAGGAACACAAATGAGCAGTTGCTTAAATTTTTATTTAAATTGAGGAGGTGAAAAAAAATAGCATGAAAAAAAAATTAATCCTTTGCGTATTGCTTGTATTAAGCTTAAATGTGTTTAGTCAAAAAACAGTATTAATTGCAAAAAAATTAATAGATGGTACGGGTAAAGTAATTTCAAATCCCGCCATTATCATTAATGACAATAAAATTATTGGAATTGAGGATAAAGAAAATTTACACCTCAACAAATATGGGAATGGATTCACTATTATTGATTTAGGTGAGTATACCTTACTTCCAGGACTGATAGACGCCCATGTGCATCCAGACAATAGTTCTGACGATTACCAAGTGGGGCATTTACGTGCAAGTTCGGCAGCTAAAACTTTAACCGGATTAAAAGCGGTGCAGGATTTGCTTTCAGCAGGATGGACTGCTTTACGTGTAGCGGGAGACGAAGAGGTTGGTTACGCCAATTTAGAAATTAGAAATGCAATTAATAAAGGGGTTTTTGTAGGTCCCCATATTTATGGCGCAGGACATTATTTATCCGTCACCGGTGGTGGTGGTGATATTAATTTTATTTCTTATGAACAAAAAATAATTCCCGATGGATTAATTGTAGATGGTCCAGAAGAAGTTAGAAAAGCCGTTCGAACCGAAATAAAAAACGGAAGTGATTGGATAAAAATTTTAGTGACTGGCGCTTTTATGACCACTGGAGACAATCCTCAAAATGTACATTTTAGTCCAGAAGAATTAAAGATGGCAGTGGAAGAGGCTGGTAGAAGAGAGGTCCCAGTGATGGCGCATGCACATGCCACCGAAGGCATCAAACAAGCCGTAATTGCAGGAGTTAGAAGTATTGAACATGGTTCTTATATGGATGAAGAAGCCATTGATTTAATGATAAAACATGGCACTTATTTAATTCCAACACTCACTATTGATTTGTATTTTAAAGAGAAACTAGCGGACAGTAAAGCATTGGCCAAAGCCATTACATTGGCCAATGATTCAAGAGCGGGCATGTACGAAAAACTCCGATTGGCTGTAAAAAAAGGACTCAAAATTGGCGTAGGAACCGATTTTATTGGCTGGCCAGCTAATTATTCGGCACGAGAATTTGGGGAATTAATTAAAATTGGAATGACCCCTATGCAAGCCATACAGGCAGGCACCCTGGTCAAT
>Ga0114958_10000085_pt1 | contig 74927 bp, 66 predicted proteins | sample C_130208_EF_Meta_FD_89577 | JGI IMG/M metagenome (GOLD analysis project Ga0114958, IMG submission 89577) | Freshwater microbial communities from Lake Croche, Canada to study carbon cycling - C_130208_EF_MetaG | ecosystem: Environmental > Aquatic > Freshwater > Lake | place: Lake Croche, Canada...
CCGGCGCGGTCTCGCCGCTGGTGGGTGCGGGCGCCGTGGCTTCGCTCACGCCGCCGGTTCTGCCGGCCGGGGTCCTTCCGCGCGCCGGTTTTTGGATCCGCATGGCGGCGCTGCTGCTCGACGTGATCATTGTCGCGCTGATCTGCAGCCTGCTCTCCGGGATGTTCTCGCCCGGCTCGCATATCCGCATCAGGGCGGACCTGCTGCCGGCGCTGGCGCTGTACGGCGCCCTGATGTGGAAGCTCAAGGGCTCGACCGTGGGCGGCATCGTCTGCGGCCTGAAAGTTGTCCGGCTCGACGACCGCCCGATCGACTGGGGTACGGCCATCGTCCGCGCGCTCAGCTGCTTTCTCTCCCTGTTCGTGATGGGCTTCGGGTTCATCTGGATCGTGTTCGATGACCAGCGCCAGTCCTGGCACGACAAGATCGCCGGCACGGTCGTCGTGCGCGCTCCGCGCGGCGTGTCGCTCGTCTGAGCCGGGCGCGCCGGGCTCAGACGAGCGAGGGGATGGGCCACGGGTGCTGGGCGATAAGTGCGGTGGGGAGAAATGTCCGGCTTGCCCCATCGCCCATCGCCCATCACCTATGACCCCGTTATGGCCAAACCTCTTGTCGGAATCATCATGGGCAGCACGTCCGACTGGGAGACGATGCAGCACGCGGCCTCACAGCTGACCGCCCTGGGCGTGCCGTTTGAAAAGCGGGTCGTGTCCGCGCACCGCACGCCGAAGCTCATGCTGGCCTATGCCGAGGCGGCTGAGCGGCGCGGCCTGAAGGTCATCATCGCCGGTGCCGGCGGGGCCGCGCACCTGCCGGGAATGACGGCGTCGTTCACGACGCTGCCCGTGCTCGGGGTGCCGGTGGAATCGAAAACTCTCCAGGGCCTCGACTCGCTTCTCTCCATTGCGCAGATGCCCGGCGGCGTGCCCGTGGCGACGTTTGCCATCGGCAAGGCCGGGGCAATCAATGCGGCGCTGTTTGCCGCGTCGCTGCTCGCGCAGAGCGATCCCGCGACCAAGCGGGCGTGGAAGAAATTCCGCGCCACGCAGACGGCGAAGGTGTTGAAGGCGAAACTTCCCTGAATTTTATTGGAGGGAACCGAGAGCGCGGAGTCATCCAAGCTCTTCGCTCTGTTGCCTCCGTTTTCTCCTGTGAAACCAATACCTTCCGGAAAAACCCTCGGTGTCCTGGGCGGTGGCCAGCTCGGACGCATGCTCGCGCAGGCGGCGAAGCGGCTGGGTTACCGGATGCACGTCTACGAACCGGCGGCCAAGTGCCCGGCCGGTGCGGTGGCGGACAAGGAAGTGAACGCGCCGTACGAGGATCTCGTCGCGCTGACGGCCTTCGCGAAGGAATGCGATGTCGTCACCTACGAATTCGAAAACGTTCCCGCCGCGCCGCTCCAGGTGATCGAAAAGGTGACGCAGCTCCTGCCGCACTGGCGCGTGTTGGAGACGGCGCAGAACCGCTCGAGGGAGAAACGCTGGCTGCGCGAGCATGGGATCCCGCACGCGCACTTTTCCGAGGTGGCCGCGGGGGGTGACCTGGCGGCGGCGATCCGCGGGGTGGGCCTGCCCTGCGTCGTGAAAACCGCGGACTTCGGTTACGATGGCAAGGGCCAGCTCAAGGTCATGGCGGAGGCGGAGGTGGCGGCGGCGCTCACGAAATTCCGCGGCCAGCCGGTGGTGGTCGAGCAGTTCATTCCCTTTGCCTGCGAAGTGTCGGCGGTCGTGGCGCGTTCGGCCGGCGGCGAGATGCGGGTGTTTCCGGTGGCAGAAAACATCCACACGAACCACATCCTTGATTTCTCGATCGTGCCCGCCCGCGTGGCGCCGGCGGTGACGGCGCAGGCGGAGGAACTCGCGCGGCGGATCGCGGCCGAGATCGGCCTCGTCGGCGTGATGGGCGTGGAGTTTTTTGTCACGAATTCCGGCGGGGTGCTGGTCAACGAACTCGCGCCGCGCACGCACAACAGCGGGCACTACACGCTGGATGCCTGCGCGACCTCGCAGTTTGAGCAGCAGGTGCGCGCGATCTGCGGGCTACCGCTGGGCGAGACGACGCTGCTCTCGCCCGTGGTGATGGTGAACCTCCTCGGCGACGCATGGAAAAAGGGTGAACCGAAATGGGCCGAGCTGACCGCCCACCCCAACGTTCGCCTGCATCTTTACGGCAAGTCCGAGGCGCGGCCGGGCCGCAAGATGGGCCATTTTACCGTCACCGCCGGCACGGCGGACGAGGCGCTGTCCTTGGCGCGAAAATATCAGGCCGAGCTCAGCTTGTAGGTCGGGCTTTGCGCCCGACACGCCGGCATCCCGGTTGGGGATAAACCCCGAGCCACAATATGCGGGATGCGCCTCAACTGCCCGCGGGCTTCGGTGTAGCGGCGGGTTTCGGCGCGGGCCGGTCGGCGGCGCCGTTGTCCATGACGTAGCGCCACGAACCGTCGGGCTGGCGTTTCCAGATGGTGAGGAACCAGCCGGTGTGAACGCTGACGGTGCCGTCGGGCTTGGTCTGCTTCAATTCGTAGCGGCCGTAATTATAGCCCAGCGTGCCGTCGTCGGACACGTCGGTGAAAGCGGCGGCCCAGTTCAGGTTCACGCCCGGCTGATCAGGACCGATACGCTCGAGTACGGCGGCGGGGCCGCGCCATTTGCGGGGATCGGTGTCAATGAATGCGACCTCGGGCGCAGCAAAATACTGGAAGGCGGCGAGCAGGCCCTGGGTTTTCGCCATGGCGCAAAAGGCGTCCTCCATCGCGGCGACCTCGGCCTTGAGTTTGGCCTTGTCCGGCTGGGTGTGGGCCAAGGCCGCGGTGGTCAAGGAGGCGGAAAACAAGGCGGAGGCGACGAGCAGCAGAAAGGGTAATTTCATGTCGGGGACGACTCTGGCGGAGACGGGGGGTGGCGAGCTTACGTCGATGAATGGTGGAAGTCGGGAGACGGACGGGGTTCAGGTGCTGGCGGGCAGGATGGTCCCGCGGCATTCACCGAGGCCGACGCGGACAAAGCCGGGGCGCGCGGCGTAACCGCGGAAAATTACTTCGTCGCCATCCTGCAGGAAGGCCCGCGCCTCGCCACCGGGCAGGGCAAGCGGTTCGCGTCCGCGGGTCGTGAGTTCGAGCAGGCAGCCCCGGGCATCCTTTTCCGGGCCGGACACGGTCCCGCTGCCCAGCAGGTCGCCGGGGAGGAGATTGCAGCCGTTGCTGGCGTGATGGGTGAGCAACTGGGCGAGCGTCCAGTACATCGCGGAGAAGTTTCCGCGGGACACGAGGTGGGCGGGCACGTCCCGGGCCCGCATTTGCGGCGTGAGGAGCAGAACCTCGAGGGTGAGATCGATACCGCCACGGGCCTGATTGTCATCCGCGGCCAGGTAGGGCAGGGGCGCGGGGTCGCCGGCGGGCCGGGCGTAGGCGGCGGTACGAAACGGAACCAGCGCCTCGAGCGAAACGACCCACGGTGAGACCGTGGTGGCGAAATTTTTGGCGAGAAACGGGCCGAGCGGCTGGTATTCCCATGACTGGAGGTCGCGGGCTGACCAGTCGTTGAGCAGGCTGACGCCGAAAATGTTTTCCTCGGCGCGGGCGAGCGGGATCGGGGTGCCGAGGGAATTGCCAGGACCGACGAACGCGGCGAGTTCAAGTTCGTAGTCGAGCTGTTGGCTGGGGCCGAATACGGGCGCGGGCGAACCGGCGGGGTTGCTTTGGCCCTGAGGCCGGCGGACGGGAGTGCCACTGACGATGAGGGAGGAAGCCCGGCCGTGGTAGCCGACAGGCACCCATTGGTAGTTGGGCAGGAGGGGGCTGTCGGGTCGGAGCATCGCGCCGACGTTGGTCGCGTGGTGGATCGACGCGTAGAAATCGGTGTAATCACCCACCCGGGCGGGAAGCAGCAGGGTGGCTTCGCGCAGTGGTACCAAGCAGTCCGCGATCATCGCGCGCAGCGGACCATCGGGGCAGGTGTCGGCCCCGAGCAGCTCACTCAGGCGCCCGCGCAGGGCGGACCAGGCGGCCGGGCCGAGCGCCATCAGCGCGTTGAGGGTGGGTTGGCGGCAGGCCTCGATAACCTCGGTCGGCAACATCCCGGCCGATCCGGCCTCCGCCAAGTCCAGCACTTGATCGCCGATGGCGACCCCGGGGCGGGGCAGGGAGTGGGTGGCGGTGCAAAAGATGCCCGTGGGCAGATTTTGCAGCGGAAAATCACCCGCCGGGTCGTTGGCCGCCTCCACCCAGCTCCGCCGGGCGGCGTCATGGGTGAAGTTCAGCGTCGAGCTCATGGCCGGGCGTTCCCGCCGGGGCGGATCACTGGATGCGTTTGACGAAAACGACCCGGTTGGCCTCCACGATGAGCATCTTGTAACCGACAAGGCCGCGGGTGATGACGACCTCGGGGTTTTCGAGCTTGGGGGTGAAGTAAACCGTCTCCGGGTTGCGCTGCTGCCAGATCTGGCCGTTATCGAGCACGAAGACGGCGCGGCCGGAGAAGCTTTCGATGGTCCCTTCAATATGGGCATGCAGTTCCTGGTCGGTGACCACCTTCTGCACGGGTGCGATCTGCTCGGCGCCAAAGGAGCGGGCGGCCCGATCGGTGGATTTGACCACCGTCTCGGTGGGGGCAACCGGGGTGGCCTGGGCCGTGCCCTCTTGGTGACGTGTCAGGGCCTCTTCCAGGAATGTCAGCTCGTCCGGGGTAAGCCTGCTCAGGCCGGCCTTGGCAAACTCTTCCGGGGTGAGGGTCTTAATGAGGGAGGCGGGGGCGGGATTCGCTGCCGCCAGGGCGGCGCAGGCCAGAAATGACAGGCAGGTCAGCAAGGCGGGGGCGAAACGCATGGTGGGATTGCCCCTATCAGGCGATTAAGTGCCGGGGGGGCAAGCGCAGCTTTTGGGGATTTGGTCCTAAAGCTGCTCTAGCCGGCCCTTCCCGCCGTGTCAGAAGTGCCACTCACCGCTGATTATGTGTCATCTGACGCATAAAAAACGCATCTTAACGAAATTATTGCATTTCGGGTTATTTCCACCCAGCGTCCTCTTCAAGTTCAACATGGTTCCAAGCCGGTTAACTTGCACAACACACAACACAAACTGATAACACAATGACTATGAACAACATCCGCACGCGGAAGTTCATGGCCGCGCTGTCGCTTCTGGCGACTTCCGGCCTCTTCGCGGTTTCCGGCCATTCAGCCGATCCCGCGTCTGCTAAGACCACCACGACCACTACCACGGAAAAAGCCGTGGAGATGGAGAAGTTCCAAGTTACGGGTTCCTACCTGACGCCGGCGGCCAACTCGATCGCCATTCCGGTGATCACGGTTGATGCGAAGGCGATCGCCAACTCCGGCAACAGCACGAGCGTGCTGGAAATCCTCCGCAAGACGGTGCCGCAGTTCAACGGCAACACCAATATCGGCTCGTCCAATGCCAACGTCGGCAGCGGTTCCACCAACGGTGGTTCCCAGCTGGCGCTGCGCAACACGGCGACCCTGGTCCTCATCAATGGTCGTCGCGCGGCTTACGCCCCGATCGACGCCCGTGGTGGCTACCAGTTCGTTGACGTCAACCTGATCCCGGTGGCCGCGATCGAGCGCATCGAAGTCCTCGCGGACGGCGCCTCGGCCATCTACGGCACGGACGCCGTCGCCGGCGTGGTCAACATCATCCTCAAGACGGATTACGAAGGCTTTGAAGCGGGGGCCCGCTACGGTTGGTCCACGAACAAGGGCAACACCGCCGAGCGCAGCGCCTACATCGTGGGCGGCGTCAGCAACGGCAAGACCAACATGACGGTCTCGGCCGAGTGGGTGAAGCAAGACCCGCTCTGGAACTTCGAGCGCCAGTATTCCGATCCGACCTATGGCACCGCGACCTTCGCTGGTTCGGTTAATGCCGGTTCCAGCTTCTACCTGCTCAACCCGAGCCAGACCGCCCCGGCGGTCGCCCCTGGTGGTTCATCCGCTGCGACCCTGATCGCGGCCGGCACCTACTCCGGCCCCCGCGCGGCCGGCGAGCAGTTCCAGTTCTTCAACTTGGCCCGCTACGTCACGCAGCTGACGGGCAACCAGCGTGAGGCGGTCTCGTTCGCGTTCGACCACAAGATCTCCGACAGCCTCAAGGCGTTCGGCGACTTCATGTTCACGCACACCGACACCTTCTCGCAGATCAACGGCCAGCCGATCTCGGCCAGCATCGGTGCGGGTCTGCACGGCAATCCGTTCAACGTCACCGTTACGGCCCGTAACCGTCTCGTGAGCAATCCCCGCCAGTACCGGGCGGACACGAACGGCATCCGCGCGGTCATCGGCCTCAAGGGCAAGATCACCGAGGAATGGTCCTGGGAGTCGGCGGCGGACTACAACCGCATCCAGCAGAACTACACCAACCGGGGCGTCATCAATCAGGCGCACTTGACGGCCGCCATCAACGCGAACGATTTTAACATGTTCTCGCGCTCGAATAGTCCCGCCTTAATCGAGGCCTACGCCATCATCGGCACGGCCTTCGGTGGTTTCACCAGCAAGTTGAGCAACTATGACTTCCGCGTTAACGGCAAGCTGTTCGACCTGCCCGCCGGTGGGCTCGATATCGCCCTCGGTGGCGAAGTTCGCCAGGAGTCGCTCAGCGCGATTGCGGATCCGCTCAGCCAGATCGACCCGGTCACGGGCGCGCTCGGCTGGAACGGTGCCACCACGCTGTATCCCTTCGCCGCGGGTCGCACCGTCGCCTCGGTCTTCGCGGAAATCCGGGTGCCGATCTTCAAGGACGTCGCCGGCGCCCACCTGCTCGAAGTTTCCGGCGCGGTCCGCCACGAGCAATACAGCGACACGACCGATCCGACCGTGCCGAAGGTTACGCTGCGCTACCTCCCGATCGACGACCAGTTCGCGCTCCGGGCGACGTACTCGAAGTCGTTCTCGGCTCCCCAGCTGTACAGCCTCTATGGCCCGGTCAGCATCGGCTACACCAGCCCGTTCACCCTCACCAAGTTCGGTGGCGGCACGCTGGCCAACCTGCAGACCCTCTCGCAGTCCGGCTCGAACCCGAACCTGACCCCCTCGACCTCGAAGAACTACACGGTTGGATTCGTGTACTCCCCGAAGGCCGTCAAGGGTCTCTCGGTCTCGGTTGACTACTGGAACATCAAGCAGCGGGACCTCGTTTCCAGCATCGGCTCGACCACGATCCTGCAGGACGTCGAACTGCTCGGCGCGGCCTCGCAGTACTACAGCAAGGTCAAGCTCGGCAGCTTCACCGGATCCGCCATCGGCGGTCCCGGCGCGATCAGCTCTGGCGTGCCGGACGACATCTACGTCACCGACCAGTCGGTGAACATCGCCGCGGTTGACCTCGACGGCTTCGATGTGGCGGCCAAGTACACCCTGAATGTGGACAGCGTCGGTCGCTTCGACTTCACGTCGAACGTCGGCATCTACCACAGCTACACGGTGACCTCGCTGCCCGGAACCGCTCCGTTCGAGACGGTGGGTTATTCCACCCGCACGAACGGCACGATTCCGAAGTGGCAGACCTACACCTCGGTGGACTTCACCCGCGGCAACTACCAGGCCTACCTGGGCTTCCGCTACCTCCCGAAGTACACGGTCTACGCCACGGGCGAGTCGGCCAACTCGTTCAACACGGTTGACCTGCTGTTCTCCAAGACCTTCGGGACGGAAATTCCGTACCTCGCGGGCGCGAAGATCACCCTCGGCGTGAACAACCTGTTCAACCGGTTCGGCAATCTGGACCCGAACACGTTCACCGATTCGAACGTCGACACCGGAACCTTCGGCGCCATTGGCCGGTTCTTCTACGTCGACGCGAAGATCAAGTTCTAATTCCCGCGGTTAACTCCGCGTTTCAAATTGAGGCGGCCCGGTTTCCGGGCCGCCTTCTTTTTTGCCCGTTTGGTTCGGGCCGCGCCTAGAACTTCAGCCCGACGGCGTCCTGATTCACGCCCCAGACCAGCGGCGGCAGTCCAGCCTGTGGCGCGGGCTGGCCCAGGCGCCGCCACTGCCGCGGGCCCAGCGTGCGGGCAGCCAGGAAAACCTTTCCGTCGGTCAGCGCCACGTCACCGACCTTAACCTGCCCGATCCCGCGGACTACGATCCGCACTTTCGGCAGCGCGGCGCGGTCGCCTGACCATTCCACCGGCGCCGCGTGTTCGCGCACCATCGGACCCCGGGGCTGGGCGGCGCGGGTCTGAAACTCGATGGTGTAGCAGGTCTGGATGATCTTCCAGCTGCCGTCCGGCAGTTGCTGCTCCACCGCCACCAAGTGCAGGGCGGGAGCAAAATCGTGCACCTTGTAACAGAGCTGCCAGCGTCCGCCCAGGACCGGCTTGCCCTGTTGCCACGCGCGCAGCCGCGCGGCATCGCCGGCCAGGATGAGCCCGTTCGCGCCCTGCTTGCGGCGGTCGCGGGTGAAGCGCCACATCGTCCGCGCCGCGCGGCGGCCCGCGGCGAGGGCGGCGGCAAATTTTTTACCCTCGGCGGCAGTCGCGAGGCCCTGGGCTGCCCGGCGGACGAAGACATCGCGCTGGGCGAGGTAGTGCCGCAACTCCAAGCTCACGCGCAACGGGGCCGGCAATGGCCGGACCGCCGCCGCCTGACGGCAGGCTTTTTCCTCCGCGACAAACGGCGCCAGCGGTTCGCGGCGCGACACCGTCTTCCAGCTGTCGTTAATTTCCCACCGCGGATACCCGCCGAAGGGATAGCGATCGCTCGCGAGCGCCACCCGGGCCGCCACCTTGGCGGTACTGCGGCCAAAGACCCGGGCAAATCCCCGGGTCAGCATCTCCTGCGGATCCGTCACGCCGGGATTGAGCCACAAGGTGGCGGCGGCAGCGTCCACCACCGTGGTCATCTCCATCGCCAGCCGGAACGGCTCCCAGGAACTCACCAGCATGCCCTCGATCCCGAGCTCGGCGCCGTGGCGCCACCAGGACAGGATGTTCTCCATCCGGTCGGTGAAGTGCGGCATCGGCTCGTAGCGCGCCGAGCCGTTCATCGGACAACCCCACACGGTCAGACCGTGCGCGCGCAGGCGGCTCCCGACATCGCTCTCGGCAAAGTTGAACAACTCCACGCGCGGCCGGCGCGGGAAGCCATAGTAGTACCACTCGTAGGCGATCACGTCCTTGGGCAGCTGTTTGATCGCCTCGGGAATGTAGTAGAGCATGTCGGCCCACATGCCCATGCGCAGTCCGAGTTTGCGCGTCAGCGCATGCAGCCGGTTTACATGGCCGGAAAAATGCGCTGCCAGGCCGATGCGGTCGATCTCCTTCCGGCTCAGGGGGTGCTTCCCGAGGTCGAACGACTCGTCGAGTCCGACGTGGACCTTGCCCGCGGTGCAAAACGGCGCCATGTCGCGCAGCAGTTTTTCCGCGACCCCCAACAGGCGGGGGTGTAGCGGGCAGACCTGGCCGCTGGTGAAAGGCGTGCCGTCCGCCGAGCGCAGCTCGTTGAGTTCGCGCAGCTCCGGCACCTTGATCAGGTACTGGGTGTGGCCGAGCAGGTTGACGATGGGCACGACCTTGATGCCGACGCGCGTGGCGGTGTCCACGAGGCGTGTAAACTGCTGGTAGGAGTAGGCATCGCGCCGGGCCACGCCGGGCAGGCTGGGGAACTCGACGGCGTCCTCGAGGTGGATGTGCAACTCCTGGTAACCCCAGTCGGCGTAGCGGGGCAGCTGTGCGAGCAGCCAGTCGAGCCGCTCCACCTGGCGGGCGAGATCCCATTGGAAGGAGCGAGTCGGGGAAAAGGCGGCGGGCATGCCCGAGGTTTAGCCGGGTCTTGAGTTGAAGGTAAAGCCCGACCTACAGTCGGCCCCGTGGACGTCCGCCTCCGTCATCTTTTCATTTCCCCTGGCCATAATTTCTTCGGCCGCCACGGCCAGGCGGCGGCGGAGAATCCGACGCGGGAGGTGCAGGAGATCATGTGCCGCGCGGGCCACGGCGTGGAGGGCGACCGTTTTTTTGACTACAAGGAGAACTACCCGGGGCAGATCACGTTTTTTTCGTGGGATATCTACCAGGCGGCGAAGGTGAAGTTCGCGGCCCCGGCGCTGTCGGCTGGCGCGTTCCGCCGCAACGTGGTGCTCGAGGGCTATGATATTACCACGCTCCTCGGCCAGCGCTTCACGCTCGGCGGGGTGGAGTTCGAGGGCACGGTGGAGTCCAAGCCCTGCTATTGGATGAACCAGGCCGTGGGCCCGGGCGCCGAGGAATGGCTGCGCGGCAACGGCGGCCTGCGCGCCCGCGTCCTGAGCGACGGCCCGCTCGCGGTCGGCCCGGCCGGCCTAGTTCTGGCCCAGCCGGTGGCGTAGGGGTGCAGTCTCGCTGCACCCTGTCAGTCGTAGGTCGGGCTTTACGCCCGACATCTGGGAGATCCTGTCGGGGATAAACCCCGACCTACATCAACCCGCCGAGGGCGCCGCAAGTCTGCGCTCCGGCGGATTAGGGTCCCAGGCGCTGCTTCAGCCAGGCCACGCCCCCGGTTTCGTCAGCGAAGGCGCCGTCCAGCTGCGCCTCAAAGGCGGCGTCGAGGATGGGCTTGAAGTCCGGACCCGGCTGGTGGCCGAGCGCCACGAGATGACGGCCCAGGACGAGCGGGCGCGGGGCGGAGTTTTCCACGGCCAGCGCCCGGGCCTTCGCCTGCAGCTGGTTAATGCGGGCGAGCGAATCGGGCGGGCGCAGGGGTGGGCGGCCCTCGTGGTCGGCGCGCATCACCAGCACGAGTTCGTCGATGGTCGCGGGGGCGAGTTTGCGCGCGAGCCGGCGGACACTGGTATCCGAAAATTCCGTCTGCCCGGAATGATGCGCGAGATGGGAGACCACCAGCGCGCACACCGGCGGGGTGAGTTCCAGCGGGGCGCCGATGCGACGGAGAAAAATTTCCGTGATCGGTCCGCCCGCGGCCTCGTGCCCCGGGCTGATCCAGCGCAACTGGCCGCGCCGCTCGGTGTGCTCGGTCGTGGATGGCTTGCCAAAATCATGGGCGAGCACCGCGAACATCAGCATCCGCCGGCGCGCCGCATCACTGGCCTGCCACTCATCGAGTCCGGCCAGCGCATCGAGGCAGAGCTGCGTGTGGGTGAAGACATCCCCCTCGGGATGCCACTCCGGCTCCTGTGGCGTGCCCCGCAGGGCGGCGATTTCGGGGAAGTGACGCAGCCAGCCGGTTTCCTCCAGCACGGTGAGTCCGCGCGAGGGCTTGGCGGATTTGACCGCCCATTTTTCCCATTCGGCCCAGACGCGCTCGACGGGCAGCTCGGCAAAGCTGTCCGCGATGCTCCGGCACAGCGCGGCCGTCTCGGACGCAAGCGTGAGGTCAAAGCGCGCCGCGAGCTGTACGGCCCGCAACACGCGCAACGGATCCTCCCCAAAGGCCGCGCTGGTGTGCCGCAGCACGCGGGCCTTCAAGTCCGCCTGGCCGCCATGTGGATCGATGAGCGCACCGGTTAAGGGATCGTAGGCAATCGCATTGAGCGTGAAATCCCGCCGCGCCGCCGCCTCGGCATCGCTCAGGCCCGGATCCGGCGCCACCGCAAAACCGCGGTGACCGGCGCCGGTCTTGGATTCGCGGCGCGGCAGACTGAAGTCGTATTCCGTCCCGCCGGGGCCGCGGACCTTGATGACCCCGAAGCTGCGGCCGATCACATTGGTCGCGCCAAACGGCGCGAGCGCCCGGTGCAACGTATCAAAATCCACCCCTGCCACCTCGACATCGAAGTCCTTCGGCTCGAGTCCTAGGAGCCAGTCGCGCACCCCGCCACCCACCAGGCGTGACCGGCCAACCCGCCGTACGGCGTCCAGCAAGGTGCGCAGATCAAGGGGCAGGTGCATGGCGCTTACTTGTCCTTGGCCAGCGCAGCGGCCACGACAGCCAGCCAGCCGGCCAGCAGGGCGAGTCCGCCGAAGGGAGTGACGGGTCCCAGCCAGCGAGGACCGCCCAAGGCCAGGAGATACAGGGAGCCGGAAAACAGCACGGTGCCGATGACCCAGGAGACAGAAGCAATGTTAAGTCGCTTTTGGACAGTGCCTTGTGATGTGTTTTGCCAGGCTGCGGCGGCGAAAAGGGCAACGGCGTGGACCAGCTGGTAGCGGGCGGCGGTCTCCCACGCGGTGGTCATGCCCCGTTCCAACAGGGTTTCACGGAGGGCATGGGCGCCAAAGGCTCCCAAGGCGACGCCAGTGAAGCCCAGGAGTCCGGCGGCAATGAGGGTGGGGCGGTGGTTCATGGCAAGTGGCTGCAACGCTCGCACATCCGGAGGTCAAAACAAGGCTGCTCTTGCCGGGCAAACCGGCTCCGGTGGGACGTTATTTGCCTCCGAAAACGAAGGTTGACACACCTCGGCGAAACTTTTGTTCTTGGCCTCTTTTCCCATGAAAACCTTCCTCGCCAGCAAGGAGACGATCCAGTCCAAGTGGCATCTTATTGATGCCGAAAGCGTCGTTCTCGGCCGTCTCGCGGTCAAAGCCGCCAACCTTATTCGTGGTCGTCACAAGGCGTCCTACACCCCGACCGTTGATACCGGCGACCATGTCGTCATCATCAATGCCGAGAAGGTCGCCGTGACCGGCAAGAAGGAGCAGCAGAACGAGTACATGTTCTTCTCCGGCTTCGTCGGCGGCGAGAGCTACCGCAAGCTCTCCCTGCAGCGCCAGCGCCATCCCGAGTTCATCCTCGAGCACGCCGTCAAGGGCATGCTCCCGAAGAACCGCATCGCCGCCAAGATGCTGACCAAGCTTCACGTGTTCGCCGGCCCGAAGCACACGCACGAGGCCCAGAATCCCGTCAAGACCACCGTCTGAACATGACCACCGCCACCAACATTTTCCTCGGCACCGGCCGTCGCAAAACCTCCACCGCCCGCGTCCGCCTGTCCGAAGGCACCGGCAAGCTCACGGCCAACGGCCGGAGCTTTGAGAGCTACTTCTCCCACGAGAATTTCGCCAAGCAGGCCTACGCCCCGCTGAACACCGTCGAACTCCGCGAGAAAATTGACGTGACCGTCAATGTCGCCGGCGGCGGCGTCGCCGGCCAAGCCGGGGCGGTCGCCCACGGCATCGCCCGCGCCCTGCAGAAGCTGAATCCGGAGCTGCGCGCCGCCCTCAAGAAGGCCGGCCACATCACCCGCGATCCCCGCGAAAAAGAGCGCAAAAAGCCCGGCCAGCCCGGCGCCCGCAAGCGCTTCCAGTTCTCGAAGCGTTAATCCGCCCGAGTCCTTTTCCCCCACCGCCGACGTCCCGTACGTCGGCGGTTTTTTGTGCCACGATTTCTGGCTCTGGATTTACGAACTCTAATCCGCCGGCGGTTTGATCGGAGGTAACCGAGGGAACGACGGAGGATAACGGGTGCTCCTTTCCCTCGCTTTCCTCCTGTTCAAATTTCGTCTCAGGGGTCTGGGTTTGCCTCGTGGTCTGCCGGGTTTACCCGGTCAAAGCTCCGGTCTAACCCGCTAGCGCAGGGTTGGTTTTCGCGGCGGGGTCGGGTCTAATCCGGGCCGCTTGATCCTAGGACAAACCGCTTCATTTTGTCATAAATCCCGGTTGGCCTATTGTCTGCTATGCGGAAGGGAGACTTACCCGCTTCTTGGGGGTCTTTGCTCCTAAACCAAACCACAACATGTCCCAGAAAACCAACGTAGTCATGACTTGTGCCGCTCTCCTTTTGGGAGCGTTGTCCGCCAGCGGTCAGACCGCCACCGCCCCGGCTCCCGCCGCTCCCACCGCGTCTTGGATCGTCACGCCGGCCTTTGCCTCGCAGTACATGTTCCGCGGCGCTCGCCTGAGTGGACCCTCGTTCGAACCCACCGTCGAATTCGACTACGACACCGTCGCCGTGGGCGTTTGGGCCAACTTCCCGATCGCCGACAAGGTCGTCGGCCAGTCGGATCCGGAGTATGATGTCTATGGTTCGTACACCATCGCGGTGAACGACAGCTTCAGCGTCGTCCCCGGCTTCACGTGGTACAACTACCCGCGCGCCCCCAGCGCCAACGGTTTCTTCAAGGCGACGTTTGAGCCGAGCTTGGCTTTCAACTACACCGTCGCGGGCATCAAGTTCACGCCGAAGTTCTACTATGATGTCGTGCTTAACGGGCCGACGCTGGAACTGTCCGCCAGCCTGGCGCTGCCACTGAAGGATCTCGGCACCGAGCTGGATTTCATCGGCACGGTCGGCACCTTCAAGTGGAAGACCGCCGCGGATAACACCTTCCCGGACCTCAAAAACTATGGGAATTACTTCCTCGTCGGGGTGTCCGTGCCGTTCGCCCTCACCTCCGCCTCCAAGATCGTCGTCGGGGTCGCCTACACCAAGGGCAGCGACAACTACTTCAAGCAGTCCGGTTCGCCGAAGGTGAAAAACACCGCGGCCGTCGGCCGCGGCGTGGTCACCGTCAGCTACGCGTACACCTTCTGATTTAGGCTTCAGCCTCGTTGTAGGAACCGCCCGCACCGTCCTGGTGCGGGCGGTTTTGTTTTTTGGGGCAGGCAGGTGGGGCCTTTGTAGGTCGGGCTTTACGCCCGACCTGCGACAAATCTGGATCGAAAATCCTGCTGGATTCCCCGCACGTCCTGCGCGACTGTGCCCGGTCAAGAAGCGTTGTCCTCCGGGCACGCAATTGAACTTCGATCCGCGCCAACTTTCCTCCGCAGTATAACAACTCAATGAAAACCAAGGTCTTCGTCGATGGCGAGGCCGGCACCACTGGACTAGAAATCCGGGAGCGCCTCGCGCTGCGTTCGGATATTGCGGTCATCCAAATCGACCCGGCTCGCCGCAAGGACGCCTCAGCGCGGGCCGAATGCTTGAATGCGGCCGATATCGCTTTTCTCTGCCTGCCCGACGATGCCGCGCGCGAATCGGCCGCATTGGTCCAGAATCCCCGGACCTGCGTCATTGATGCGTCTACCGCACATCGGTCGGATCCCCACTGGGCCTACGGCGTGCCCGAGTTGTCGCCGGGTTATCGGGCCGCGCTGCGCACCGGCAAGCGCATCGCCAACCCTGGCTGCCATGCCACCGGTTTCGTCCTCGCGATCCGGCCGCTGGTCCAACGCGGAATCATCCCGGCCGACTTCGTGCTCCCGTGCCTTTCGCTCACCGGTTATAGCGGCGGAGGCAAGAAACTCATAGCGTCTTACAACCAATCGCCGCTTCCGGCGTCCTTGCAGAGCCCGCGGCCCTATGCGCTCGGACTGCGTCACAAGCATCTGCCCGAGATGACGGCGCACACCGGCCTGACTTCGTCGCCCGTTTTTGTGCCGGTCGTCGCTAATTTTTACCGGGGGCTGCTCCTTACGTTCCCCCTCGCGCTCGGCCAGTTTCCCTCCCGGCCGGAGCCGGCGGAGCTGCATCGAATCCTCGCTGAAACGTATGCCAGCGAGAAATTTGTCCGTGTGCTCCCGTTCGCCGACGAATCGATCCTGGATGATGAATCTTTCGATCTTCAGGCGTGCAACGGCACCAACCGCTGCGACATCGCCTTGTTTGCGGATGGGGAACGTACAGCCCTGATGGTGCGCCTGGACAATCTTGGCAAAGGTGCTTCCGGTGCCGCGATCCAGTGCATGAATCTCCACCTCGGCTTGGATGAAGGCGTGGGCTTGAAAGCTGAATAGCCGAGGGCCCGTCGCGGCCTTCGCGCGGATGGTTCGCGGTGGCAGGGCGGAGCGATTGCTTGCGGAAGGGGATGAGTGACAATCCGGTGACGCTACCGGTGCGCCCTTTCGTTCTGAAAACCTGCTTGTCAGCTGCGGGTGAATCCCGCACTTCTCATCCTTCAAAACTGTGAACGGCGCGGAAAATTAACGCGGGATACATCGTCCCGCTCCGCCCTTCTTCCCGTCAACGCCCGCGCATCATGATCGAATTCAAAAACAAAGTCCTCTTCGTCGGTTACGGCGCGGTTGCCGAGTGCACCCTGCCCATTCTTTTCCGCCACATCAAGGTGCCGGCGAAGAACGTCACGATCATGGATTTCGAGAACCGCACGGAGAAGCTGAAGCCGTGGACCAAGAAGGGCGTCCGCTTCGTGCGCGACCGCGTGACCGAGGAGAACATGGGCAAGTTGCTCAAAAAGTACGTCGGCCAGGGTGACATCCTCATCGACCTCGCCTGGAACATCGACGCCCTCGAGATCCTGCAGTGGTGCCGGGACAACGGCGTGATGTACATCAACACGTCCACCGAGCTCTGGGATCCCTACAAGACCGGCTCCCACCCGACGGAAAAGACCCTCTACCACCGCCACATGAACCTGCGGCGCATGCTGAAGACGTGGAAGACCAAGGGCGCGACGGCCGTCATCGAGCACGGCGCCAACCCCGGCCTCATCTCGCATTTTGTGAAGCAGGGCCTTCTCGACATCGGCAAGAAGCTGATCGCCGACAAGAAGGTGAAGGGCGCCGCCGCCAAGAAGATCGCGAAGCTCAGCGAAGCCGGTTCGTTCAACGAGCTCGCCCAGGCCCTCGGCGTGAAGGTCATCCACTGCTCCGAGCGTGACACCCAGATCACCAACCAGCCCAAGCAGGTGGACGAGTTTGTGAACACCTGGTCCATCGAGGGCTTCCGCGAGGAAGGCACCACGACCTCCGAGCTCGGCTGGGGCACGCACGAGAAGACGCTCCCGCAGTACGCCTACACCCACAAGGAAGGCCCGAAGAATCAGATCTGCATCGCGCGCATGGGCATCAACACTTGGGTGCGTTCGTACGTCCCGGGCTGGGACATCCAGGGCATGGTCGTCCGCCATGGCGAGGCGTTCACCATCTCCGACAAGCTCACGGTCTGGAAGAACGGCAAGGCCGTCTACCGCCCGACGATGCACTACGCTTACTGCCCCTGCGACGAGGCCATCTCCTCGCTGCACGAGATGCGCGGCTACAATTACAAGCTAAACGTCAACCAGCGCATCATGAATGACGAGATCACCAGCGGCGCCGACGTCCTCGGCGCGCTGATCATGGGCCACCCCTACAAGTCGTGGTGGGTCGGCAGCGACCTCAGCATCGAGGAGTCCCGCCGCCTCGTCCCGCACCAGAACGCGACAACGATGCAGGTGGCGATCTCCGTCACTGCTGCGCTCATGTGGATGATTAAGAACCCGCTGGAGAGCGTCCGCGTCGCCGATGACCTCCCGCACGACTTCATCCTCAAGGTTTCCAAGCCCTACCTCGGCAAGTGGATCTCGAAGCCGTACGACTGGACGCCGCTGAAGAACCGCGACACGACCTTCGACAAGTTCGCCAAGCCGGACCTCGACCCGAAGGATCCGTGGCAGTTCAAGAACTTCCTCATCTCCGACGCCGGTTGATGAGGGGTTGCCCACGGAAAACACGGAAACGATCTTTCCGGACTCAGTTTTCCGTGTATTCCGTGTGTTCCGTGGGCCCATTCTCCTGATCTAAATGCTCTCCAAATCCCTCCTGCAGAAACTCGCTCGGAAGCACGGCACGCCGCTCTTCGTCATCGATCACGACGAGTTGCGGGAGAACTACCGCCAGTTCCGCAAGTACCTGCCGCGCGTGCAGGCTTACTTCGCGGTGAAGGCGAACTCCGACCCGGCGATCGTCCGCACGCTGTACAAGGAAGGCTCGAGCTTCGACGTCGCGTCGATGCCGGAGTTCAAGATCGTCCACGAAAACATCAAGCACCTGTCCGCGAAGCAGCGGCAGGAGTGGATCTGGGACAAGATCATCTACGCCAACCCCACGAAGCCGGCGGATACGCTCGAGAAGCTGAACAAGTACAAGCCGCTCGTCACCTTCGACAGCTTCGAGGAGATCAAGAAAATCAAGAAGTACGCCCCGAACGCCGGGCTCGCGCTGCGCCTGCAGGTGCCGAACACCGGCGCGATGGTTGAGCTGTCGTCCAAGTTCGGCGCGGCGCCGGGCGAGGCGGTCGACATGATCCTCGCGGCGGACAAGGCCGGACTGACGGTCGAGGGCATCAGCTTCCACGTCGGCAGCCAGACGACTAATTTCGACAACTACGTCCAGTCGCTGAACCTCACCGCCAGCGTCTTCAAGGAAGCCAAAGACCGCGGCTACACGAAGATGAACCTGATCGACATCGGTGGCGGCTTCCCCGCGCCGTATGACGCCAGCGTGAAGCCGTTCAAGGAACTCGCGAAGGTGATCAACACCGAGATTGACCGGCTCTTCCCGAAGGACATCCAGATCCTGGCCGAGCCGGGCCGCTACATGGTGGCGTCCGCGGGCTACGCGGTCTCGAAGGTCATCGGCAAGGCCGTCCGCGGCGGCAAGATGTGCTATTACATCAACGATGGCGTGTACCACACGTACTCCGGCGTGATTTTCGACCACTGCAAATATCCGATCAAGGCGTTTAAGGGCGGACCGACGCAGATGTGCTCCGTCTTCGGCCCGACCTGTGACGCGCTCGACGTGGTCTCGATGGCGGAAAACCTCCCCGACCTCGAGCGCGACGACTTCGTGTACAGCGTGAACATCGGCGCGTACAGCCACGCCTCGGCGACGTATTTCAACGGCTTCCCGCCGGCGACGGTCTGTCACGTGAATCAGTAATGTAGGGCGGGATCGCTGATCCCGCCTCGATCGAACGATTTTCGTGGGTCGGGGTTTATCCCCGATATCTGCGGTTGGAATATCGGGCGTAAAGCCCGACCTACGACAGGCAGTTGCGCTGTCGTATAATCCGGTTTCCGTCTCTGCCACCCCATGAAACCCGCCTTCCAGCTCGATTCGCCGGAAACCGGGACCAAGTACTGGATCTTTGTCGCCGCGCCCGATGCGGCGCAGACCCCCGGGTCCTGGTCCACGGTGCTGTGCCTGGATGGCGACGACCAGTTCGAGGCCGCGGTCGCGGCGTACCAAGCGCTCCGCCAGGCCGGTAAGATTCCGCCGCTGCTGCTGGTCGGAGTGGGGTACGGCGCGAGTTACGGCAAGGGCGCGAACCAGCGCGGACGTGACTACACGCCGACGGCGCATCCCTTTGAGCCCACCAGCGGCGGGGCGAAGCCGTTTTTGGATTTCCTCACCGCAACACTCTGGCCGGAACTCAAGCGACGCTACCCGGTGAAATCATCGCCGCGCGGGATTGCGGGTTACTCGCTGGGTTCACTGCTGGTGCTGTACGCGCTGTTTCAGGCGAAGCCGTTTTTCACCCACTATCTGGCCGGGGCCCCATCGGTGTGGTGGGACGACCGCCACATCCTGGGCCAGGCCCAGCGCCGGCGCGACCGCCAGGCCACCCTGCCGGCGCACCTCGCGCTCAGCGTGGGGGAGAAGGACTCGGAATCGATGACGGGCGATCTCGCTTTGCTGGAAGCCCAGCTCACGGCGAAACCCTTCCAGGGCCTGCACTGGACCTCGCAGCGCTTTCCCGGGCGACACCACTTCAACGCCCTGCCGGATGTCTATCGCGCCGGGCTGGCGGCGCTGTTCGGTCAAATCTGACGTAGGTTGCGCGCTTGCGCGCAACGTTGCACGCGAGCGTGCAACCTGCACGAACCTAGCTGCGGTAGTCCGCGTTTTCGCTGACGTATTCGTGCGTGAGGTCGCCGCCGAGGACGATCGCGGCGGCCGTGCCGCCGCCGAGGTCCACGTTGATCTCCACGCAGCGTTCGTGCGGCGGATAGTCGATAGGGGCGGTGAACACGCCGTCTTTGGGCGGGGCGCTCGCGTAGAGCTCGGCGCCCTTTAGGTGGGCGACGAGTGCCTTTTCCTTGTCGGGGTTCAGCTGAAACACGCCGCCGGAGAAAATCTCGATGCCGCCCAGCGTGAGCTTGAGCTTCGACAAGTCCGTGTCGGGGGCGTGGGCGCCGACGTGTTTGCCGATGGCCTGGACGAGCCGGCCGACATTGGGATCATTGCCGGCGACAGCACACTTGAAGAGCGGGGCGTTGACGATCGCCTTGCCGAGGTCCCGGGCGAGTTCCGCGGTGGCGGCGCGCTGGACGGATACCCGGATCACATGGCGGACGCCCTCGCCGTTGCGCACGACATCCTCCGCGAGATCGCGGCAGACGGTGGTCAGCGCCTGCTCGAAGGCGGTGTGATCCACGCCGGAGACCTGGCCGGAGGACAGCAGCGCGACGGTGTCCGAGGTGCTGGTGTCGCTGTCCACGCTGATGGTGTTGAAGCTGGTATTGACGACCCGGGTGAGCATGGCGCGCAGCGTGGCGCGCGGGATGGCGATGTCGGTCAGCACGTAGACGAGCATCGTGGCCATGTTGGGCTCAATCATGCCCGCGCCCTTGGCGATGCCGACGATGGAGCCGCCGCCGACGGTGGCGCGGCGGATTTTCGGGTAAAGATCGGTCGTCACGATGCCCTCCGCGGCGGGCAGGATGGAGCCGGGCGCGAGGGCCGCGGTGACCGAGGGCAGGGCGGTGATCATCGCCTCCACCGGCAGGCCCCAGCCGATGACGCCGGTGGAGCTGGGCAGGATCTGGCTGGCGCCGAGCTGCAGCAGCCGGGCGGTTTCCGCGCACACCCGCTCGGACGCCTCCACGCCGCCGGGGGCGCAGACGTTCGAGATCTTGTTGTTCACGATGATCGCACCGAGGGTGGCGGCGCCGAGCCGCTGGCGGCCGACGATGACCGGGGCGCCGGGAAAGGCGTTGCGCGTGAAGACCGCGGCGTAATCCGGCGTGGGCCGGTCGAGCGCGATGAGCGTGAGCGTCATCTTCGCGGGCTTGGGCGCCTCGCGCGGAACGAAATCAAAGCGCACCGTGCCGACGCGGAAGCCGGCGGGCAGGGCGCCCTCGGCGGCGAGCCAGGCGCGGTGGGCGGCGCGGGAAGCGAACGTGAGATTTGTGCTGGGCACGGAAAAGAAGTGCGCGGGCGGGGCCCCGGAGTGAAGCAGAATTTTGTTCTGTCATCGCGCGCCCGGGCCGCGGCGCGCGCCAATCCAGCGGAAATCCGGATAGATGGCTTCGGCATTCCGTTGATGCGGGATTCCCCGCCATGACACCCAGCTGTAACGCGTGAAAATTTTTGTGGAAATGCGCCGCGGCTGTGCCTTATTTCTTTTTCCTGACTTCGCCCAAATCATCCCCGTGAGCACCGATCCTTTTTCCTCCGACCTTTCCGCGGCCCCGGGCCGCGCGCTTTAACCGCGATGAATGTCGCTGAAATCACGGCGAAGGCCAAGGTGCTGATCGAGGCGCTGCCCTACATCCAGGACTTCCGGGGCTCGATCTTCGTGATCAAGTACGGCGGGAGCTTCATGGACGACCCCGACCCGATCGCCCGCACGCGCGTGGCCTACGACATCGCGTTCCTCGCGGCGGCGGGCATCAGCGTCGTCGTCGTGCACGGCGGCGGCAAGGCCATCACCCGCGCCATGGAGTCCTCCGGCCTGAAGGCCAATTTCATCAACGGCCATCGGGTCACCGACGAGGCCACGATCGCCGTCGTGAAGAAGACGCTCGATGAGATCGTCAACAAGGACGTCTGCGACGCCATCAGCTCGGCCAAGGGCCGGCCAAAGGGCCTCCCGGGCGACACCGTGCTGGTCTGCGAGAAAATGACCAAAGACGACAACGGCAACGCCGTGGACCTCGGCTATGTCGGCGATGTGACCGAGGTGAAGGTGAAACTCATCAAGAAGGAGATGGCGGACGGCTTCATTCCCGTCATCTCGCCCGTGGCCGAGGGCCTCGACGGCAAGCCCTATAATGTGAACGCCGACCTCGTGGCGGGCCGCGTCGCGAGTGCGCTGCGCGCTCGCCGGCTGGTTTACATGAGCGACGTGCCCGGGCTGCTCGCCAACCCGGCGGACCCGGAGTCGTTGATTTCCACGCTCAAGATCAGCCAGGTCGATGACCTGAAGAAGAAGGGCGTCATCGACAAGGGCATGCGCCCGAAGGTCCAGAGCGCCATCCGCGCGCTCGAGGAAGGCGTGCAGCGCGTGCACTTCATCGACGGCCGCCTGCCCCACAGCCTTCTGCTGGAGATCTTCACCCACAACGGCATCGGGACCGAGATCGTCCAAGGCTGATGGCAATTTCGATTTTAGATTTTCGAGTTTCGATTCGTCTGATCTGAAATCGAAATTCGAAAAGCCAAAATTTATGAATCCCGCCTCCATCGTCCGCACCAACACCGCCGAGCTCTACGACGCGAACGTGCTGAAGAATTATTCCCGCGCGCCCCTCACGCTCGTGCGCGGCCGCGGCACGCAGGTCTGGGATGACGCGGGGAACAGCTACCTCGATTTCACGTCCGGCATCGCCGTTAGTGCGCTGGGCCACTGCCATCCCGACTGGGTGGCCGCGATCTCGCGCCAGGCCGGCGAGCTCATCCATGTCAGCAACCTCTTCCGCCATCCCAACCAGGGTGAGCTCGCGAAGCGCATTGTCGGTTACGCCGGCCCGGGCCGGGTGTTTTTCTGCAACAGCGGTGGCGAGGCCGACGAGGCGATGATCAAGCTCTCCCGGCTACACGGCGTCGCCAAGAGCGGCGAGGAGGGGAAATGCTTCAAGGTCATCTGCGCCCAGAACGCGTTTCACGGCCGCATGTTCGGCGGCATGAGCGCGACGCCGCAGGAAAAGATCCAGAAGGGCTTCAAGCCGCTCGTGCCGGGCTTTGTTTTCGGCGAGCTGAACAACCTGCAGAGCTTTGCCGACCTGATCGATGACCAGACCTCGGCCATCATGGTCGAGTCCATCCAGGGCGAGTCGGGGATCCATCCCTGCACGCCGGAATTTCTGCGTGGCCTGCGCCGGCTCTGTGACCAGCACAACCTGCTCCTGCTGCTCGACGAAGTGCAGTGCGGGGTGGGGCGGACGGGCAAATTCTACGCGTTCGAGCATGCCGGCGTGCGGCCGGACGCCATCGCCATGGCCAAGGGGCTCGGCGGCGGGTTTCCCATCGGGGCGGTCTGGATCAGCGACCGCTACGCCGACCTGTTCACGCCGGGTTCGCACGGCACCACCTTTGGCGGCACGCCGCTCGCGTGTGCGGCCGGGCTGGCGGTGCTGGACGTGCTGGCGCGCGACAAGCTGCTCGAAAAAGTCACCGCGCTGAGCGGCCCCTGGATCGAAGACTTTAATCAACTCTCGGCCGAGTTCCCGCAACAGCTCACCGGCGTCCGGGGCCGGGGCTTCCTCGTCGGCCTGCAATTTGCGTCCGACCCGGCGCCCTACCTGACGGCCCTGCGTGAGCGCGGCCTGCTGGTCGTCGGCGCGGGCGGGAACGCCATCCGCGTGCTGCCGCCGCTCATCGCGACGGCGGAGGAACTGGCTCGTTCGGTGGAAATATTCCGGGAAGTCCTGAAAACCAAGGCCTGAGCTCTCCGAAATGTTTGGCTCGTTGGCCGGGCTTCACGCCCGATATCCGGAAATACCCCTCAGGGATCAACCCCGACCTACGGACGGAATCCCCCCTTCACCGGACGCACTTTTCACTCGTGGAACGGCCGGCGGGAGGTATATATCTCCCGGCTTTCATGAAGCATTTCATCAAGGAAACGGACTTTGCGGCCAACGAATTGCCGGGGCTCTTTGCCGCGGCGCGTCGTTTGAAGCAGAGCCGTGGCCAGCCGGCGGCGCCGGTGTTGGGCGGGCAGACGTGGGCGATGATCTTCGCCAAGTCGAGCACGCGCACCCGGGTCTCCTTCGAGGTCGGCATTCATGAGCTGGGCGGCAATCCCTTGTTCCTGAACAAGAATGACATCCAGTTTGGGCGGGGTGAGACCATCCAGGATACCGCCAAGGTGCTCTCACGCTTTGTGCATGGCCTGATCGTGCGGACGTATGACCACAAGGATGTGGTGGAGCTGACCAAGCACGCCACCGTGCCCGTGATCAACGCGCTGACCGATTTTCTGCACCCCTGCCAGATGTACACCGACGCCTTTACCGCGGCCGAGCGCTGGGCCGCCCCGGGCGGTGATCTCGTGGCGGCGCTGAAGGGTCGCAAGATCGCCTATCTCGGCGACACGGCCTTTAACATGGCTAATTCGTGGATCCTCGGCGCAAGCCTGTTGGGGATGAAGATCTCGCTCGCCGGCCCGGCCGGTTATGCGCCGGGTAAAGAAATCCAGGCCCAGCTTAAGGCGGAGGGCCGCGCGCTCGATTATCATTTCACCAGCGATCCCTACGAGGCGGTGAAGGACGCCGACATCGTCTACACCGACGTGTGGACGAGCATGGGTCAGGAAGAAGAGGCAGCGCAGCGGGTCGCGGATATGAAGCCCTACGCCGTGACGGCAAAGCTGTTTGCCGCGGCGAAGCGCGACGCCCTGTTTATGCACTGCCTCCCGGCCCACGCCGGCGAGGAGGTCGAGCAGGCCGTGCTCGACAACCCGCGCTCGATCATCTTCGACCAGGCCGAGAACCGCCTGCACATGCAGAAGGCCATCCTGGCGGCGCTGGCCCGGCCGGCACGGACCTGAACCCACCCCTCTTCCCCTTTCTCCCATGAAAATCGTCCTCGCATACTCCGGCGGCCTCGACACGTCGGTCATCGTCAAGTGGCTGCGCGAAACCTACGACGCCGAAATCGTCACCTTCGCCGCCGACATCGGCCAGGAGGAGGAGCTCAAGGGCCTGCCGCAGAAGGCGCGCAAGACTGGGGCGTCGAAGCACTACACGCTCGATCTCGTCGAGGAATTCGCGCGCGACTTCATCTACCCGATGATCCGCGCCAACGCGATTTACGAGGGCCAGTACTACCTCGGCACCTCGATCGCGCGCCCGCTGATCGCGAAGGCGCAGGTCGAGATCGCCCGGCGGGAAAAAGCCGACACGGTCGCGCACGGCGCCACCGGCAAGGGCAACGACCAGTGCCGTTTCGAACTCACCTACATGGCGCTGAACCCGCGCCTGCAGATCCTCGCCCCCTGGAAGCTCGAGAATTTCCGCAACGAGTTTCCCGGCCGCGCCGAGATGATCGCCTACTGCTCCGAGCACAAGATCCCCGTCGAGGCCTCGCTGAAGAAGCCGTACTCGATGGACCGCAATCTCCTCCATATTTCCTACGAGGCGGGCATCCTTGAGGATCCGTGGTTCGACCCGACGACCAAGGCGAACAAGGGCATGTTCAAGCTTTCCGTCTCGCCGGAGGACGCGCCGAACAAGCCGGAATACGTCGAGCTCGATTTCGTGAAGGGCAACTGCGTCAGCGTGAACGGCCAGAAGCTCTCCCCCGCGGGCGTGCTCAAGGCCCTCAACAAGCTCGGGGGCAAGCACGGCATCGGCCGCGTGGACCTCGTCGAGAACCGTTTTGTCGGCATGAAGAGCCGGGGCGTGTACGAGACCCCGGGTGGCACGATCCTGATGCAGGCCCACCGCCAGGTGGAGTCGCTCACGATGGACCGCGAGGTCATGCACCTCCGCGACTCGCTCATCCCGAAATACGCCGAGCTGGTGTACTACGGGTTCTGGTTTGCCCCCGAGCGCGAGGCGCTGCAGGCGCTGGTGGACGAGAGCCAGAAGTACGTCACCGGCACCGTCCGCCTCAAGCTCTACAAGGGCAACATCATCACCTGCGGCCGCAAGTCGAAGTACTCGCTCTACGACATGAAAATCGCGTCGATGGAGGGCGTGAAGAGCTGGTACAACCAGACGGACGCGACCGGCTTCATCCGGCTGAACGGCCTGCGCCTCCGGGCGCGGAACCTCGCGCAGGGCGGCCCGAAGGTCTGATCGCGAAAACGCGGAAGAGCGGAAATGCCGGGAAGCAGAATCCCGCTCCGCGCTTCCGTTCTTTCGCACCTCCGCGATCCCGCCCGGATGCATCGGAGCAAGGGGCGCAGCCCGACTGCGCCCCGGCGAAACCCGGTCAGTTCAGAACAGTGAGTTCGCGACGATGCCGACGGCGGTGATCGGGCCGGAGTCGCCGAGGCCATCGATGGCGCGGTCGGCCTTCTTGAGCGTACTCTGCGCGGTGTTGTAGAGCGTGTCGTCGTTAATGAGCTTGCCGAGCGTGCCCTCGCCCTTGGCGAGCTTGTCAGAGACGGCGCGGATGTTCGCGACGGAGGCCTTCAGGTTGTTGGCGGAGGCCTCGTCGTAGACCAGCGCCCCGAGGGTGCCCTTGCCGGACTTTATCTGGGCCATGACGGCCTGTGCGTCGGTGACGAAGGTCTTGGCTTCGGCGGCGGTGGACTTGATCTCGCTCACCGCGGCGACGAGTTCGTCGTGCAGGGCGGGGTCATTGATGAGTTTGCCGAGCGTGCCCTCGCCGCTGTTCAGCTTGGTGGTGATCTCCTGCAGGTTTGTCATCGTGGCGGTGATCTTCTCGCCGTTATCCGTGATGACCTTGTCGAGCTTCTGGAACAGGCCCGGTGACTTGCCGTCGCCGCTGATCGCGGTGCTGAACGAGCTGAAGGCCCCCTCGAGTTTCTGGCCGAGGTTGCCGATCTCGGACATGATGGTGTTGATGTCGGGCGTGGCCTGGGTGTGGATCTCGGACCCGGGGACGAGCGGCGCGGCGCCCGCGGTGCCGAGCTCGACGCCAATGTAATTCGTGCCGATGAGGCCGGCCATGACGATGCTCGCGGTGGAGTCCCCGGGGATCTGGATGTTGGGCTCGATCTGCAGGGTCGCCACGCCGCGGCGGTGGGTGAGATCGAGGTGGGTTTCCAAGACGGAGCCGATCGTGACGCCAGCCATGCGGACCTCGTCGCCCTTCTTGAGCTCCTTGAGGCTCTCGAAGCCGGCGATGAGCTTGTAGCCCTCGCTCTTGAAAATGCTCCCGCCGCTGAGGGTGGCGAACGTCACCCAGGTCAGGGCGAGTCCAAGGACGAAGAAAAGCCCGACGCGGGCGGTCTGTTGTGAGTTGTTCATGGTGTCAGGTCTCCAATTGCTTAAAACGGGGGTGCTTGAGGTCGAACTTGGGCGCGAGGAAGTCGGCCACGATGGGGTCCTTGGGCTGTTTCAGCTCCGAGGGCGGGCCGAGGAAGATGAGCTTGCCGTCCATCAGGATGCCGACGCGGTCCGCGATGTTGAGGGCGAGATCGCGGTCGTGGGACACGACGATGGTGGTGACGCGGTACTCCTCGCGCAGGGAGGCGATGATTTCGCTGATGGTGGCCGACATCACCGGGTCGAGCTCGCTGGTGGGCTCGTCGTAGAGCATGAGCTGGGGCTCCATCACGAGGGCGCGGGCGATGGCGACGCGCTTCTTCATGCCGCCGGACAGGTCGGCGGGGAATTTCTTCGCGGTGCCCTCGAGCGAGAGGATTTTCAGCGCGTGCATCACCTTTTGGCGGATGCCGGCCTCGTCGGCGAGGCGGTGCTCACGCGGGTAGAGCGCTAGGTTGTCGTAGACGCTGAGCGAGTTGAACAGCGCCCCCGACTGGAAGACCAGCGCCATGTGCACGCGCTCGCGCGTCACCTCCGAGGCGGCGTCATGGCCGTCCACAGTCACGCGGCCCGAGGTCGGCAGCTCGAGGCCGACGATATGCTTGAGCAGGACGCTCTTGCCCGAGCCGCTGGGGCCCATCAGCACGAAAATCTCGCCGGGCTGCACGGCGAAGGAAACGTCCTTGAGCACCTTGAGGCTGCCAAAATTCTTGGTCAGGTGCTCGACGGTGACGCCGACCGCCGGGATCTCGACCTGCGTGAACGGATTGCGGGTGTGGGAGGTGCCGGACATGTTACGTGAGGATTTGCGTGACGAAATAATCGAGCACGAGGATGAGGATCAGGGAGACGACGACAGCGCGGGTGACGGAGGCGCCGATCTCGCGCGGGCCGCCGCGGGTGTTAAGGCCGATGTTGCAGCAGACGAGCACGACTACGAAGCCGAAGATCTCCGCTTTGACCAAGCCGTTGAGCACATCCTTGAAATGCGTGTAGTGCCGCAGCACGGCAAAGTACGCCTCCGGCTCGATGCTGATGATCGCGGTGTATTTCGAGACGAGCGCGCCGCCGAACCAGCCGACCAGGTCGCCGATGAGCGCGAGCACCGGCACCATCACGAGCGAGGCGGCGAGGCGGGGCATCACGAGCATCCGGGCGGGAGGGATGTTCATCGTCACGAGGGCATCGACCTCCTGGTAGACCTTCATCGAGGCCAGCTCGGCGGCGATGGCGGAGCCGACGCGGCCGGCGACGAGGATGGCCACCATCACCGGGCCGAGCTCGCGGGCCATCGAGAGGCCGACGAGGGAGCCGATGAACTGCTGCGTGCCAAAATTCTGCATCGAATAGCCCGCCTGCAGCGCCAGCACACTGCCGATGAAGAAGCTCAGGATGGCGACGATCGGCAGCGTGGTGTAGCCGATCATGTAGCACTGCTCGATGAAGCGCCCCCATTGCCGCGGCAGGGTGCCCGCGTAGCCAATGGAGCGGATCAGGAGCTGCAGGGTGCTGCCAAAACCCTCAAGGATGGCGGTGATTTGTTTCATGTCAGAGGGCCGGAGGGGGAAGGTTGTTCACTTTGGGCGGGAAATCGAACCAGAACCAGTGGGAGCGCGGCTCGCCGGGGTCGCGTTTCCAGCCGAAGAGACCGTTGCCGAAGGCGACGCGTTTTGACTCGGGGCGCGAAGAGGTGCTGAACAGCGGGCCGAGATGAAACTCCTTTTCGTCGTACTCGTGGCGCCAGGTCACCGCCCGCCAGAGGAGCGACCAGCGCTTGTCGTCGGGCGCGCGCTGGTCGGAGCGGTAGAGTGCAAACAGGGGAGTCCATGTCTCGCGGACGGTGTCATTCTCGGGGAAAAACACGTCCAGGGGGCTGAACAGCTGGAACTGCCGGCGGCCCGCGCCATTGTCCCACTTGCTGAAGAACGGCCAGACATGGGTGCGATCGGCGGGCGCCGCCGCGGGATTGGTCAGGCTCCGCTGCTCGAGGGACCAGTAGAGCAGGTAGAGGAACTGGGTCCGGGTCTGCGCCACGCCGGAATCATCCCACTTCGCCCGGCGCACCAAGGGCCACAGGTACCAGGTCTTGTCCATGCCCTTGATCACCGAGTGCGTGTAGAATGGGCCCCAGCGGTTGACCAAGCGGTTGTCGCCCTCGCCCTGCACGAAAAACGGCCACAGGTAGCGCTGCTCGTGATAGCGATAGGGCAGCGTGCGGTCGGTGTAGCCGAAAAATGGCCAGACATAGTTTTCGTCCACGAATCCGTCGCGCCGCTCGTGGGTGTAGAATGGGATGAAGCCATGCTGCCGGGTCGGCGGCGTGCCGGCGGGGGCGTCCTCCGCAGGCTGGATCGTGTTGTTCCAGGCGAGCGGCCAGAGATAATAGGATTTGTGGAACCGTTCGGGCCGGTCGCGCCAACCGAACAGCGGCCAGAGCGCGAAGCCGGTTTCCCGGCCCCGGGTGGACTGGATGAACGGCCAGGGCGTAGAGGTCGTGACCGAGCCGTTTTTCTCCGATCGGAAATACAGCGGCCAGATCACCCAGGAGAGCTCGTCCTTGCCGAAGCGGTGCTTGATGTTCCCCGCGATGGGAAACAGGGCGCGGTAGGAGGTCTCCGGCGAACCGGTCTGCCGGGAAAACCAAAAGATCCACAGGTCAAAGGCCTTGGTCTGGTCCGTGGAGGCGGTCGCCTGCTGAGGTCCCGCTCCCGTGATGAGATTGAGCACCGTCCACTTGTAGGTGTCGGAGTCCGCCCGGTAGGTGAAGACGGGATAAAGCACCGACGCCACCGTGGTCCGTCCGGCCGTATCCTTGGTTTGGACAAAAAAAGGCCGCACCCCGGACACCGTTCCGCCGTCGGGTCCGGGTTTTTGGAAGACCAGCGGACCGACGCTTTCCGACGAGGTGACATGGCCCGCGACGTCCACCTGGGCGACGTGAGCCGGCCAGAGATTGCGCTCCTCCGCCCCGGCCCGCGCACAGAGCGCGGCCAGGCAGCAGAAAACGGCAATCAGACGGGCAATAGGCATGGAAACAGGTCGGAAAATGGACAGTCAGCGTTAGTGCTGGAAGGCGGGCGACTGTTCCGCCGAACGCGATGACATTTAACGGCCTACGTTGATATATTTCCCGTTCTGGCGCAAATTGTAAGTTGCAGTTTTGGCGCCAGATCGCCGCTCAAGGCCGTCCCGCAACCTAAACCTCGAGACTTCCACCGGGAGCCAGCACGCGAAAGCTTTCCGCGGACAGCCCGGCCTCGGCCCGCGCCTGTTCCAACGCCTGGATCGGGTGCTCACGGCCCTCGTCCGTCAGTTGAAAGGTGCCCCAGTGCATGGCCACGCTGTGGCGCGCGCCGCAGTCGCGGTGGGTCTGCACGGCCTCCGCTGGATTCATGTGCGCGGCCGACATGAACCAGCGGGGCTCGTAGGCCCCAATCGGGATGAGCGCGAGATGAGGCGCGCCGCAGCGGCGCGCGATGTCGCGGAAGAGGGTTTCATCATAACCTGAGTCGCCTAAAAACCACACCCGACGCGCCGCCGTGTGCAGATAAAATCCGCCCCATAGCCGCCGGTTGGTGCCGCCGGCGGAGCGCCGGCTCCAGTGGCGGGAGGGCGTGACGGTTACGGTGAGATCCGGCGCCAGTTCGTGCGCCTGCCACCAGTCGAGTTCGACAATATTTTTTGCCCCCGCGCCCTTGAGCAGCGCGTGATGCCCGAGCGGCGCGACAAACACCGGCTGGTGTTCACGCGCGAGCCGGCGCAACGACGGCAGGTCGCAGTGGTCGTAGTGATCGTGGCTCAGGAGCACCGTGTCGATTTTCGGCAGCGATTCAAAGGCCACTCCCGGCGCATGCACCCGGCGCGGCCCGGCCCAGCTTACGGGGCTGACGCGCGCGGAAAAAACCGGATCGGTCAGCAGGGTGTGGTGCGAGGTTTGGAGCAGGAAGGTCGCGTGATTGACCCAGGTGGCGGTGACGCTGTCGTCGGCCGGCGCCGGCGGCGGGAGCGCCGGGTCAATCTTCACCCATTGCGGCCAGCGCGCGGGCCGGCTGGAAAACTGCCAGCGCAGCACGTCGAGTACGCCGCGCTCTGCCGGCCCGCTGGGATTGAAAAAGGTTTTCCCGTTGAAGTGGTCGGAGACCGGCGGTGTCATGGCCGGTCGTTATGGCCCACGGAACACACAGAATACACGGAAAAACCAGTGCCATGCTTGGAGTCCGCCTTCCGTGTGTTCCGTGGGCCTACCTGCTTAAACAATTCAGAGGTGAACCATGCGCATAAGCGGTGGTCAGGCCCGCGGTATTCCTCTCGTCGTCCCCAAGGGCGATGCCGTCCGTCCGGCGACGGACGGGATGCGGCAGGCAGCGTTTTCCAGCCTCGGCGGCTACGTCGTGGGCGCCCGGTTTCTCGACCTGTTCGCCGGCAGTGGGGCGTACGGACTCGAGGCGCTGAGCCGCGGGGCGGCCGGCGGGGTGTTCGTGGAGAAGAATTCGAAGGCCGCGGCGTGCGTCCGCCAGAATCTCGCGGCCGTGTGCAAGAGCCTCGGCCGCGACGAGGCCGGCGTGGAGGTGTTCCAGGCCGATGCGCTCACCGGGCCGTTGGGCGATGGCGTGCCGGATGTTGTGTTCATCGATCCGCCCTACGAAATCATCCTCGAGGTGGCCCCGGCGCTGTTCGCGCGGTTGGGTGAACTGCTCGCACCGAAGCCCGATGCGCTGGTGGTCTTCGAGATGCCGGGTGAAATCGAACTCACCCCGCCGGGTTGGACGCTCCTGAAACGGCTCGGCAAGGGCATCCGCCAGCCGACCGTGGCGTTTTTCAGAGCAAGCCGAGCTTCGCCCTGACGACCGCGAGCGCGGCGATCACGGCGGTCTCGGAACGCAGCACTCGCGGCCCGAGATGGGCGAAGGCAAAGCCGTTCGCGCGCAGCAGGTCCCGCTCGGCAGCCGACCAGCCGCGCTCGGGTCCGAACGCGAGCGCGACCGGTGACGCGAGGGTCACGGCCGAGAGCGCTTGCGGGGATTCGTAATTGTCGAGGGCGACCCGGGTCACGCCCGGGGGCAGGGCGGCGATCGCCGTGACGAGGGTCTGCCCGTGGGAGACGGCGGGCACCCGGGTGTCGAAGGCCTGCTCTGCGCCGGTGACGAGGTGGCGGCGCCATTCACCGGATGACCAGAGTGAGCTCTGGGCGTAACTGGCTTCACTTTTTTCTGCGCGGAAAAAATGCAGCGCCCCCGCGCCGAGGGCCGTGACCTCGCGGAGGATGTCGCGGGCGGTCTGCGGCCGCGGCAGGCCGATCAGCAGGGCGATGGGCTCCGGCGGCGGTGGGGCCGCGCCCCACGCAAAGGCCAGGGTCAGCGCCTGGTCCCCGATGGCCACGAGCGTGCCCTTGCCGCGCGGGCCGTTGATCAGGCCGGCATCGAACGTGTCACCGGGCGACCGGCGCAGCACGCCGAGCAGATGGGTCGCCCGCGGGTCCGTGCGCGGCAGCGGTACGGACAGCTCGGCGGGTTCGAAGAGGATAAGGTTCACGCGCGTGGCGGGGGCTAGGTGGTCTGATGCAGGTCGGGCTTTACGCCCGACCTTCAGCCACCGGATGTCGGGCGTAAAGCCTGACCTGCGACGGACGCTGTGCCGGGACGATTGCAGATTGCGCCGGGAGAGTCGCGTCCTAAGTTCACCGGTATGAGCTCCCTTGCGACGACGGCCCCGGATGGGGTCTTCAAGAAACTCACGTTGCGTGACGCCACGGTGCTGCTTGCCCTGGCTTGGCTGGTCCCGTTTGCGGTGCATCTCCTGCCGTGGGCCGGGGAGCGTCCACTTGGCGCGTACCTTCTGCCGGTATTCTGGACGACGTTCATCGCGGGATATTTTTACGGCGTGGGGGCGGGCCTCCTCACCGGGTTGTTTTCGCCGGCAATCAACCTGCTCGTGACGGGCCTGCCGGCCTGGAAGTTTTTTGGCGGGATGAGCCTGGAACTGGTGGGGTTCGTCCTTTTCACCGCCTGGGCTATTCGCCAGGCACCGCGGTGCTGGCTGTTTGCCCCGCTGGGTTATCTCGTGGCGAAGACCGTCTCGGCGCTCCTGCTTTCGACGGCGACGGTGGTGGGGCGCCCCGATGCAGCGGGGTATTTTTTCGCCCACATGCTGAGTGGTGGCGCGGCGGGCCTCGTGGTGCTGACGCTGATCCACGGCCTGTTGGTGAAGTTTTATCCCAAGCCCAGCGTTCCGACGAAGGTCTAGCCGCTGCCGCCCGCCCAGCGCGCAACCTGCTCGGCGCGGAGTTGGAGCGCGGTGAACTGCCAGCCGGACCGCGCCCTGGTCGGCGGTAGGGTGAAGAACACCTGCTTCGCCAACGCTCGCGCCGATTTCGGCCTGAAATTGGACCCGGCCTTTCGCGGGGCCTGAGCCCGGCCAGTCGGGCCGCTAAAGCTGGAGCGGGTGGACGGAATCGAACCGACGATACCTCTTTGGAAGAGAGGAGTTTTACCACTAAACTACACCCGCGGTGCAGGGTCCGCAGCTTCGGGGGCAGGCGGAGAGGGGGTCAAGCCTGTGTTCAACGGCGCGCCAACTCCGGCAACTCGCAAGTTTTTTACCGCAAACGGCCGGAAATGAGGTTGCGGGGCGGGGGAGGGGGAGTTTGGCTGCTAGCAGCATGGCCCTAATCACATCTGCATCAGGTCAATCCACGGGCGGGCTGCTCGACGGCTCACCAAAGAATCGTACCAACCTGAAGACGGCGCAGACTTTAGCGAAGCTGAAGTCGCTCGAGAAAAAATCGAAGAGTTACAAGCTCCCCATGGGCGAGCTGGCCATTTTCACCCAGCAGCTGGCGTCGCTGCTCACCGCCGGCCTGCCCCTCGTGCAATGCCTCGAGGCCCTGCAGGATCAGACGGAAGACCAGTGCTTCCGCATCGTCATCCGCGACGTCCGCACGGACATCTCGTCCGGCAATTCCTTTTCCTCCGCCGTCCGGAAATTCCCGAACTCCTTCAACACCCTCTTCGTGTCCATGGTCGAGGCGGGCGAGGCGAGCGGCGGCCTGGCGGAAATCCTGATGAAGGTGGCCGGCTATTTCGAGGCCACGGTCAAGCTGACCAAGAAGGTGAAGTCCGCCATGACCTACCCGATCGCGGTCATCGGCCTGGCGATCGCCTTGGTCAACGTCCTCCTGATCTTCGTGATCCCCGTGTTCGCGGCGATGTTCGCGGACTTCGGCGCCAAGCTGCCCGCGCCCACGCAGTTCCTCATCGATTTGTCCAACTTCATGAAGAACATGCCGCCCAAGATCGGCGGCTGGACCCTCGCCCTCGGCGCATGGGCGGTCTACTATTTCGGCGGCAAGTACATCAAGACGCCCAACGGCCGCCGTCAGAAGGACAAGCTCCTCGTCCGGGCGCTCATCTTCGGCAACCTGGTGCACAAGATCGCCCTCTCCCGCTTCTGCCGCACCTACGCGACGCTCATCCGTTCCGGCGTGCCCATCCTGCGCACGCTCGAGATCGTGTCGAACGCCAGCAACAAGGTGCAGATCGAGGACGCCTGCTCGGAAATCGCCAAGCACGTCAGCCAGGGCGGCCAGGTCTCCGAGGTGCTCGCCGCCAATTCCTTTTTCCCGCCCATGATGAAGCACATGGTCAAGGCCGGTGAGGCCACCGGCAACGTGGACGGCATGATGAGCAAGATCGCCGACTTTTATGACGTTGAGTGCGAGGCCACGGTCAGCGCGCTCACGTCGCTGATCGAGCCGATCCTCATCGTTTTCCTCGGCGTGGTGGTGGGCGGCATCGTCATGGCGATGTTCCTTCCGATCTTCCAACTCGGCGCGGTCGCGGGCGGCCTGCAATAACCGCCCCGTCGCCGATTATTTTTGTCCCGCCCCCGGGCGGTCGCTTCGCCTTCCATGCCTTCCGTCCTCATTGTCGACGACCTTCTCTCGATCCACGAGATGCTCGAGGCGGTCATCCAGCCCACGGGCTTCGCCACGTCGTTCGCCACTGACGGGGAAAAGGCGCTCGTGCGCTACAAGAAGGAGAAGTTCGACCTGGTGCTCGCGGACATCGACATGAAGCCGATGGACGGCATCACCCTGCTCAAGCAGCTCAAGCTGTGGGACCCCAACTCCATCGTCATCATCATGACGGCCTACGCCTCCACCGAGAGCGCGGTGCAGGCGCTGAAGTTTGGCGCTTTTGACTACCTGCAGAAGCCGTTCCGCGTGGACGAGCTGATCGCCACGCTGCGGCGCGGCATCGAGTTCAAGCAGTTCCAGAGCGAGCGGGCCCACACGGGACTCGCCCCGAGTGCGAAAGCCGAGGACATCGAGGGCCGGCTGACCGGCACGAGCCCGGTGATCAAGAAGCTCATCCAGCAGGTAAAGAAACTTTCCGCGGTGCGGTCCCCTGTCCTCCTCCAGGGCGAGAACGGCACCGGGAAGGCCGCGGTGGCGGAGCTGCTCCATGCCGTGAGCGGAGCGGCGGATTCGCAGCTCGTGCGCGTGGACTGTTCGCTCAGCTCGGAGGCGAGTTTCCGCGAGGGGCTGCTGGGGGCGAATGGCGTGGGCGGCACCTGGGTGCACCAGGCCAAGACCGGCACGCTCTTCCTCCAGCACCTGCAATGCCTGTCCCTGCCCGTGCAGAAGGAACTCGTCGGCGTGCTGCGCAACACCGCGCAGGGCTTCCGCCTGATCTGTTCCACCACCGAGGACCTCGAAAAGCTGACCGACGAGGGCAAGTTTCATGACGAGCTGTTCTACCGGGTGGCCTCCCTGCCGGTGCAGATGCCCGCGCTGCGCGAACGGCCCGAGGACATCCCCCTGATCGTGAAAAAATACGCCGGCCGGGCGGCGAATCCGCATTTCGATGCCAACACGGTCGAGTTCACGGATGACGCCATGGCGATGCTCACGGCCTACCACTGGCCGGGCAACCTGACCGAACTTTTCCAGGTGATTTCCAAGGTCGTCACCACGACTGAGACGCGCGTGGTCACCTTGGAGCAGCTGCCGCTGCGGCTGCGCGACCTGAAGCATTGGCCGACGCTCGCGGAATACCTGGCCGGTCAGGAAAAGCAGTACATTGACCACGTCCTGCACACCACCCGGGACGACAAGGCCGCCGCCGCCAAGGTGCTGGGCGTCGACGAGGCCCGTCTCGGGTAGCGCGGCATTTGACGCGGGGCGTGCTTTCCCGCTTGCCGCGCGTTTCGACGGTCTCAACTGTCACCGAAATCTACGCGCATGCCCAAACGCACCGACCTGAAGTCCATCCTCATCATCGGCGCCGGCCCCATCGTCATCGGCCAGGCCTGCGAGTTTGACTATTCCGGCACCCAGGCCTGCAAAGCCCTGAAGGAGGAGGGCTATCGCGTCATCCTCGTTAACTCTAATCCGGCCACGATCATGACGGATCCTGAGTTTGCGGATGTCACTTACATCGAGCCGCTTACGGTTGATTTTCTGGAGCGCATTATCATCGCGGAGCGTCCGTCGGCCCTGCTGCCCACCTTGGGCGGTCAGACGGCCCTCAATCTCTCGATGGAGCTGTTCAAGGCGGGCATCCTCGACAAGTACGGCGTCGAGATGATCGGCGCGAAGAGCGAGGCGATCAACAAGGGCGAGGACCGCGAGCTCTTCAAGCAGGCCATGCTCAAGATCGGCCTCGATGTCGCCAGCTCCCGCACGGTGAAGTCGATCGAGGAGGCACGCGCCGCCGCGGAGTTTCTCGCGATGTACCCGCTTATCATCCGCCCGTCGTTCACGCTCGGCGGCTCCGGCGGGGGCATCGCCTACAACAAGGAAGAGTTCGAGGCCATCGTCACCAACGGCCTGGAACTCTCCCCCGTCCACGAGGTGCTCGTCGAGGAGTGCCTGCTCGGCTGGAAGGAATACGAGATGGAGGTCATGCGCGACCACAAGGACCAGTGCGTGGTCATCTGCTCGATCGAGAATTTCGACCCGATGGGCGTGCACACCGGCGATTCCATCACGGTCGCGCCGGCGATGACGCTCAGCGACAAGGAATACCAGGTCATGCGCGACGCGTCGTTTGCCGTCATCCGCGAGATCGGCGTCGAGACCGGCGGCTCCAACATCCAGTTTTCCGTCGATCCCGTGACCGGCCGCATGGTCGTCATCGAGATGAACCCGCGCGTGTCCCGCTCCTCCGCGCTGGCGTCGAAGGCCACGGGCTTCCCCATCGCCAAGATCGCGGCCAAGCTCGCCGTCGGCTACACCCTCGACGAGCTGCGCAACGACATCACGCGGCTCACGCCCGCGAGCTTCGAGCCGACGATTGACTACGTCGTCACGAAAATCCCGCGCTTTACCTTCGAAAAATTCCCCGACGCCGACCCGACCCTGACCTCCGCGATGAAGTCCGTCGGCGAGGCGATGGCGATCGGCCGCACGTTCAAAGAGTCCATGCAGAAGTGCCTGCGCTCCCTTGAGACCGGCGCGCGCGGCTTCGGCGGCGGCGGCAAGCACGGCGGCGACGAGCCGGTGGACGAGAAGACGATCAACGCCAAGCTGGGCACGCCCAACGCCGAGCGCGTCTATTACATCCGCCACGCCTTCCGCGCCGGCTACACCGTCGAGCGCATCTTCGACCTCACCAAGATCGACCCGTGGTTCCTGCACCAGCTTCGCGAGATCCACGAGATGGAGCTGGCGCTGGCGAAGCACACGCTGGCCTCATTGGACACGGCCGCGTTCCGCCGGGCGAAGCAGTTCGGCTTCTCCGACGCCCAGCTCGCGCACATCCTGAAGAGCGACCTCGCCGCCGTGCGGGCGGACCGGAAAAACCGCGCCATCAACACGACCTACCGCTTGGTGGACACCTGCGCGGCGGAGTTCGAGGCGTTTACGCCCTACTATTATTCGAGTTACGGCGATGAGAACGAGATCATCCCGTCCACGAAGAAAAAAATCATGATCCTCGGCGGCGGCCCCAACCGCATCGGCCAGGGCATCGAGTTCGACTATTGCTGCGTGCACGCGAGTTTCGCGCTGCGCGAGGCGGGCTTCGAGACGGTGATGGTCAACTCCAACCCCGAGACGGTCTCGACCGACTACGACACGAGTGACCGGCTGTATTTCGAGCCGCTGACACTCGAGGACGTGCTGGAGGTCTATGAGCAGGAGAAATGTGACGGCGTGATCGTGCAGTTCGGCGGCCAGACGCCGCTCAACCTCGCCACGGCGCTGAAGGCCAATGGCGCCAATATCATCGGCACCTCGCCGGAGAGCATCGAGCTGGCGGAGGACCGGAAGCAGTTTGCGGCCGTCTTGCACAAGATCGGCCTCCTGCAGCCCGCCAACCGCACCGCGCTCAACGAGACCGAGGCGCTGACGTTTGCCCACGAGGTCGGCTTCCCCGTGCTGTTGCGCCCGTCGTTTGTGCTCGGCGGCCGCGGCATGTTCATCGTGTACAGCGAGGGCGAGTTCCAGGCGGTCATCCGCCAGGCGTTCGAGGTCATGCCGGGCAAGCCGGTGCTCATCGACAAGTTTCTTGAGGACGCCATCGAGCTCGACGTGGACTGCATTAGCGACGGCGAGACGTCCGTCATCGGCGGCATGCTCGAGCACATTGAGTTCGCCGGCGTGCACTCCGGCGACGCCTCGATGGTGATGCCGCCGCACACCCTGAGCGCCGAGATGCTGGCGACGGTGCGGAAAGCCACTTACGCGCTCGCCCGCGAGCTCAAGGTCATCGGCCTGATGAACATCCAATTCGCGATCAAGGACAGCGAGCTCTACGTGCTCGAGGTCAACCCGCGCGCGTCCCGCACCGTCCCGTTTGTCGCCAAGGCCATCGGCGTGCCGCTCGCGAAACTCGCCGCGAAGGTCATGACCGGCCTGAAGCTCAAGGACCTCGGCTTCACCCGCGAACAGACCCCGAAGCACTGGTGCGTGAAGGAGGCGGTGTTCCCCTTTGTGCGCTTCCCCGGCGCGATGATCACCCTCGGGCCCGAGATGCGCTCGACCGGCGAGGTCATGGGCCTCGATGAGGACCTCGGCATGGCGTTCGCAAAGGCGCAGGCCGCCGCGAAACCCGGCCTGCCGGTCAAGGGCAACGTCTTCCTCTCGGTGAAAGACTCCGACAAGGTGCGCGCCGTGGCGCTGGCGAAGCGAATCGAGTCGCTGGGCTTCACGATTTATTCCACCAGCGGCACCGCGAAGACCCTGGGTGACGCCGGCGTGGCGGTGAAGCGCCTCGCCAAACTCAGCGAGGGCCGCCCGAACGCCGTGGACATGATTAAGAACGGCCAAATCCAGATGGTGATCAACACCCCCGGCGGCATGATCCCGCGCCGCGACGAGAACGCCATCCGCGCCGCCGCTTACGCGCACAACGTCTGCCTCATGACCACCATCACGGGGGCCGAGGCGGCCCTGAATGGCATCGATGCCCTCAAGCACAAGCATATCGGCGTGAAACCCATCCAGCATTACAAGGGCAACGTGACGGTGGTGTAATTTTCGAATTTCGATTGGCGATTTTCGATCTCAGAAAATCCCACTTGCTCGGTCGCCGCCTGAGGAATCGAAAATCGAGATTCGAAAATCGAAAATTCCATCATGCTCGCAGTCCGCATCCATGAAACCGGCGGCCCGGAAAAACTGCGGGTGGACGACGTGCCCGTCCCGGCGCCCGGCGCGGGTGAACTTCGACTGCGGGTTGAGGCGGCGGGACTGAACTACATCGACATTTACAAGCGCAGCGGGCTCTACGCCGTTCCGCTGCCGCACACGCTCGGGGGCGAGGCGGCCGGGATCGTGACCGCGGTGGGCGCGGGGGTGACGGATTTCAAGGTCGGCGACCATGTCGCCAGCCCCGCGGTGCTCGGCGCCTACGCGGCCGAGGCGCTCGCGCCGGCGGCGTCAACGGTGCGGGTGCCGGCGGGAGTCGGTTCGCCGCTCGCCGCGGCCGTGCTGCTGCAGGGCATGACGGCGCATTTTCTCGCCGGTGACACGTGCCCGCTCAAGCCGGGCGACACCGTGCTGGTGCACGCCGCGGCGGGTGGCGTGGGGCTGCTGCTCGTGCAGATCGCCAAGGCGCGCGGGGCGCGCGTGTTGGCGACCGTGGGCACCGAGGCCAAGGCGGAACTGGCCCGCGGCGCGGGGGCGGAAGCGGTCTGCGTCTACACGCGGGAGAATTTCACGGCCGCAGCGCGCGCGTTCACCGGCGGGCGCGGCGTGGATGTGGTTTACGACAGCGTGGGCAAGGACACTTTTGAAGGCTCGCTCGCCAGCCTGCGGCCGCGCGGCCTGCTGGTATCATTTGGCAATGCCAGCGGGCCCGTGCCGCCGTTCGCCCCGCTGCTGCTCTCGCAGAACGGCTCGCTGTTTTTCACCCGTCCCTCGCTCCCCCATTACATTGCGACGCCCGCCGAGCTGCGGGCGCGCAGCGGCGACCTGTTCAAGTGGATCGCCGCCGGTTCGCTCCAGGTGCGCATTGGCGCGACGTTTCCCCTCACCGCGGCCGCGGACGCGCACCGCGCGCTGGAGGGCCGTGGGACGACGGGAAAAGTCCTGCTGCTCCCGGCGTGACGGGGAGAACGTGTTAAGGGTCAGACTTTAGGGGTGACGTTTATGACGACGAAGCTGCTCTGCTTTCAGCCACCTAACACTTAATACCTAACCCCTAACCCTCCAGAACCCATGTCCTCCCCCGTCACACTCATCGCCCTGTTGCACGGCCCCGACCGGCCCGGTCTTGTCGCCAAGGTGTCCGGTTGGATCTTCGAGCGCGGCGGCAACATCATGCACGCGGACCAGCATCACGACCGGGAGGCGGGCATCTTCTTTCAGCGCGTCGAGTGGGAAACCAAGGCCGGGGCCGAGGTGGCGGACGCCGCGGCGTTCCGCACTTTTGCCGCCGGGCTGGGCATGGCGGTGCAGGTCACGTCGTCGGCCAGCCGGCCGAAGGTGGTCATGTTTGTGTCGAAGGCGGAACACTGCTTCCACGACCTCGCGTTGCGCTGGCGCGAACGGGAATTTGCGGGCGAGCTGGTCGCGGTCATCGGCAACCACGCCGACCTCGCGGACGTGGCGAAAACCTACGGGCTGCCGTTCCATCACATTCCCGTCACCGCGGAGACCAAGGCCGCTGCGGAGGCAAAGCAGCTGGCGCTGCTGCACGAACTCGGCGCCGAGCTCGTGGTGCTCGCGCGCTACATGCAGGTGCTGTCCGCGGATTTCCTGGAAAAAATCGGCCGGCCCGTGATCAACATCCATCACTCCTTCCTGCCCGCGTTCGCCGGCGGCAAGCCCTACCATCAGGCGCACGCCCGCGGCGTGAAGCTCATCGGCGCCACGGCGCATTACGCAACGCGCGACCTCGACGAAGGCCCGATCATCCACCAGGACGTCGCCCGCGTGACGCACCGTCACGGGGTGGAAGACCTCATTCGCAAGGGCCGCGACCTCGAGAAGACGGTGCTCGCCCAGGCGGTCCGCTGGCACCTCGGCGGCCGCGTGCTGGTCTATGGGCACAAAACCGTCGTGTTCGACTAGGCCGAGCGGAACTCGGCGGGGGCAGGGAGCAGGGGGCAGGGAGCAAGGGGCAGGATTATTTCAAGTCGGCCTATGCGGGATTCAATCAGGCATGAGCATATGCTGAGATCCGACCTTCCTGCTCCTTGCCCCTGCTCCGGCCGCAACGCGGCCTTTACACGCGGAGCGGGTTTTGCTCTCGTACATCTTCCATTCCCGCCACCCCTGTGCCCATGACCAAGCCGACCGCTCCTTCCGCTCCGAAATCCGCCGGTGATGACCGCAATCTGGTCGCCGTGGACGAAAACTACGTCGCCCTGACCTTCGAGGACCGGCTGCGTATTTTCTGGAAGAAGAACGGCAAGTCCGTGCTCGCCCTCGTGGTGATCGTGCTGCTCGCCATCGTGGCCAAGGGCGCGTGGGACTATCGCGCGGCGCAACAGGAAGTGGAACTGCAGCAGGATTACGCCGCGGCCACCACGCCCGCGCAGCTCAAAACCTTCGCCGCGGCGCATCCCGGCCATGTGCTCGCCGGCCTCGCGCGGCTCCGGCTCGCTGATGACGACTATGCGGCGGGCAAGTCCACTGAGGCGATTTACGGTTACGAGGCCGCCATTCCAGCCCTGCAGACGGGGCCGCTGGCCAGCCGGGCGCGGCTCGGCCTCGCGATGGCCAAGCTCCAGGGCGGCAAGACGGCGGAAGGGGAGGCGGCGCTAAAACAGCTCGCGTCCGATGCCACCGAGACAAAGGGCGTCCGCGTCGAAGCCAACTACCAGCTGGCAAGCCTCGCCAGCGTCGCCGGCCGGTCCGACGACGTGAAGAAATTTTCCGACCAGGTGATGGCAATCGACCCCACGAGCCCCTGGCTGCAGCGCACGCTGCTGCTGCGCGCGAGCCAGCCGATCGCCACGGCTCCGGTCAGTGCTACGCCGGCGGTGAAGTTCCCCGCTACGGGGAAATAAAACCTGGGTTCGTTGCCGTTTGACGGGCGACACTCTCACGGCCGCATTCGGCAAATTGGTCGGGGCGACAGGATTCGAACCTGCGACCTCCTGGTCCCAAACCAGGCGCTCTACCAGGCTAAGCTACACCCCGTACGCAAGAAGGGCGACAGGGGATGCCCGCCACCCCGGGGTGTCAATGCTATCTCCCGAAGTGGCGGGAGATCAGTGGCCGGTGACGAGTTTGTGACGGTTTATGTCATAACCGGGAGTCAGCCCGAAGGGGGCTGGCGTCTCACAACTTAGCGTGCGGTAGCGGGGTTAGCCCTGAAAGGGCCCTTCCGATTGTTTATAATCTCTGCTTGCCACACCTCCCGATTCCGCTACTTGTCGGCACCTAACCTCATATCTATGGATACCATTTCCCGCGAAAATAACAGCATGCTGCCGATCGGTGGAGTCATCGTCGGCGTGATCGCTTTGGCCATCGGTGGCTACGGCGCCATCAAGGCCTCGAGCCTTCAAAAGAAAGTCGACGCGCAGGAGGAAAAGGTCGCCAAGATTGACGGTCTCGAGTCCCAGCTCGGCTCCGTGTCCGCCACCGCCGACAAATCGGCGAAGGACATCGGTTCACTTTCCCGCACCACGCAGGAGGCCTTCAACACGGTCGCCGCGGATCTCGGCAACATTCACGCCTCCCTCACCAAGCTCGAGGAATCCGCGAAGAAGCCCGCCGCTGCCGGCAAGGGTGGCCACGGTCCCGTCGTCGCCGGTCCCGGTGAATACGTGATTAAGGCCGGCGATACGTTCGCCAAGATCGGCCGCGCCAACGGCGGTTTTTCGGGCACGGAAGTCGCCTCGGTCAACCCCGATGTGAACCCGAGCAAGCTCAAGGTCGGCCAGAAGATCAAGCTGCCGCAGAAGAAGTGAGCCGCTGCTTCACTTAAAAATTTGTGCCTCCTCGCCCCCGTGGCAGGAGGCATTTTTTTCGCCCCCATGAATCCGTCCCACCCCGGCCCCGCGCGCTGGGAAAAACTCGCGGGCACGACACTGGCGTCGACGCGTGTGTTCGACCTGCAGAGCACGCGCTTCCGGCATCCGGGGCGCGCGGTGGAGCGCGACTTCGTGGTCATCCGTCCGCCGGACTGGGTGAACGTCCTCGCTCTCACGCCTGATCACCACCTCGTGCTGGTGAAGCAATTTCGCTTCGGCATCGACGGCTTCTCGCTCGAGATTCCGGGCGGCATGATGGAGGCGGGCGAAGATCCGGTGGCCACGGGCCTGCGCGAGTTGCGCGAGGAAACGGGGTTTGCCGGGACATCCGCGCGGCTGCTCGGCAGCGTGCATCCCAATCCCGCGATCCAAAGCAACCGCTGCCATTTCGTGCTGGTGGAGAATGCCGCCGCCTCGACGGCGCAGGAGTGGGACACGGACGAGGAAATCGCGGTCACGACGCAACCGGTGGACGAGGTGCTGGCGCTCGCCCGCGCGGGCGGGATCACCCACGGGCTGGTGCTGGACGCACTGTTTTACTTCGAGCCGGTATGGCGAAAAATGAATGCTTGAGCATGCCAACTCTGAACCCTGTTTGTCATTCCGAACGAAGGGAAGAATCCACTGGGATGGGAGCGAAGCCCGCGGCGCAATCTCACTGGATTCTTCGCTCCGCTCAGAATGACAAGGCATTCAGGCCGCCTGCCTGCAGGCCTTGGTCTGAAGCGCAAGCAAGCTCGCGGCCCACGAAATCACCGGCCAACGGTGCGATCTCCTCCGGCATTTGACTAAACCCCGCCCCCCGCTTACCTGACGCTCGCCCCGCCACCATGTCCGTCCCCCAATTCGCCAACCTCCCCGAGGCCCTCGGCCCCGCCACCCCGGGCGGCCAGGTGCCGGCGTTGCTGGAGAGCGAGATTCGCAAGATTTACAAGCGGAGCCCATTGTACGGCCGGCGCTTCCCGCTGCACCCGGATCCGTTGAAATGGTCCTGCTACAGCGAGATCCCGGCGCTGTCGAAAAAGGAGATTATCGACCAGGGGCACCAGGCGTTTTTTGCCGATTACGCGGACGTGGACCGCGGCTTGCTGACGAAACGTTTTGAGTACGAGAGCACGGGCGGGACGACGCAGTCGCCGATGACCGTGATCATGGAGGAGGGCTGGTGGGACCGCCAGACCGAGAACGCGTACCGCGCCTCGCCGATTCTGCGCCAGTTTGTGGGCCGGCCGTACCGCAAGTGCGTCCTCGCGCCGGTGGGCTGCTCCAGCAACCTTTGCCCGTACGAGGACCACCCGTTTCCGCACCGCTATTTCAACGGCACGGTCTACCTGAACCTCTCGAGCGATCCGTTCGCGTTTCCCGAGGCGGAATGGGACCGCATTGTGCTCGAGCTGCAGGCGACGAAGCCCGAGGTGATCGAGGGCGAGCCGGTTTATCTCTCGCTGCTGGCGCGCGCGGTGCAGAAACGTGGCGTGAAGGCGCCGAGCATCAAGGCCGTGATCCTGACCTACGGCAAGGCGAGCACCCAGCACGGCCGGCGCATCGCGGAGGTCTTTCCCGCGCCGCAGGTGGACCTCTATGGCTCGACCGAGGCGGGATACATATTCGTGGGCGAGGCGTTCAAGGACAATTCCCAGGCGATCGACGCCAACGCCTTTATTGAGCTGGTGCCGTGGCGCGCGGAGCTGCCGGGCGTGTTCCAGATCCACGTAACGACGCGCGACCGGGTGGCGATGCCGCTGCTGCGCTACCACACCGGCGACATCGTGCAGCAATTCCCGGCGGGCTTCCGCCTGCTGGGCCGCGAGGGCAACCTGTTTTTCCGGCCCGACGGCTCGCTGGTGTCGCCCACGGACATTGACGCGGCCCTGCCGGCGAATTTCGCCTGCTGGCATTACTCGCTCGTGCAGACGGCGGCCGACCGCTGGGATTTTCACTATGTCGCCGAAGAAAACGCGGACCATCGCGAGGTGGAGTTGGCGATCGCGGCCGTGCTGGGTGCGGGCGTGCGCGTGAACGCATTCCGCCGCCGCGTGCTTGCGCCCGCCGCGAGCGGCAAGTTCGCCCTCCTCAAGCCGCTGGTGCGGTAGGGGAGGTCGGGCGGATCTCTGACCCGCCCTGTGGGTTGCGGGCGGGACCGTAACGTTGTGCGACCAGCGCGCGCCCCACGGCGATCAGGCGTGGCGCCCACGGCTTCTTAAAAAGGTTAGGCTCGCTTATAAGCCTGAACGAAATTCGCGGCCGCTACCGATAAACTTTACTTCCCGAGTTGGGTAGCTGAACGTCTGCGCGCCTGAACCCCTTCCTCATCACGTCTTTGTCATGAATCTTGCTGTCAGCATCTTCGGTTCCACCATCGGCCGGAAAATCATCATCGCGGCCACCGGCGTGATCTTGATCGGATTCGCCGTCGGCCACCTGGTGGGCAACCTGCAAATCTTTGAAGAGGCTGACCGCATCAACGGCTACGGCGCGTTTCTCCACCAGCTCGGGCCGTTGCTCTGGGTCGCGCGGATCGTGCTGCTCGCGAGCGTCATCCTCCATATCTGGGCGGCCACGGTGCTGACGCTGGAAAACCATGCGGCCCGGCAGATCAAGTACGGCGTGAAGCACACCATCCAGGCGACGCTGGCGTCGCGGATGATGCGCTGGACCGGCGTGGTGGTCCTGGCCTTCCTGCTTTACCACCTGGCGCATTTCACCCTCGGGTTCACCCAGGTCGCGACGTACAAGGAAAACCTCCCGCTTTACACCATGGTCGGCGACTATCGCGTCGCGGGCTTCCTCGCCGTCAAGAGCGGCACCCAGGTGCTCGACGTGCGCAGCATGGTCATCCTCGGCTTCTCGCAACCCGTGGTCTCCCTGTTCTACATCGTGGCGGTGGGGCTGCTGAGCTTTCACCTGCTGCACGGCGCGGACAGCCTGTTCCAGACTTTCGGCTGGCGCTCGCAGAAATGGGCGGGCGCGCTCCGCAAGCTCGTCATCGTTTTCTGCGCCCTGTACTTCCTCGGCAACCTCGCCATCCCGGGCGCGGTGCTGCTCGGCAAAATCCCGGTGGCTGAGTCCGCCCGCGCCGCCGTCCGCCCCTAATTCCCGCCATGGCCAAACTTGATTCCAAGATTCCCGCCGGTCCGCTCGCCGACAAGTGGCGCCGCCACAAGACGGAGATCAAGCTCGTCAACCCGGCCAACAAGCGGAAGTACGAGATCATCGTCGTCGGCGCCGGTCTCGCCGGCGCCTCGGCCTCGGCCACGCTCGCGGAGCTCGGCTACAAGGTGAAGAATTTCGTCTTTCACGACAGCCCGCGCCGGGCCCATTCCATCGCCGCGCAGGGCGGCATCAACGCCGCGAAGAACTACCAGAACGACGGCGACTCGGTGTACCGGCTGTTCTACGACACCCTCAAGGGCGGCGATTACCGTTCCCGCGAGGCGAATGTCCACCGCCTCGCCGAGGTTTCGGTCAATATCATCGACCAGTGCGTCGCGCAGGGCGTGCCGTTTGCCCGTGAGTACGGCGGGCTGCTCGCGAACCGCTCGTTCGGCGGCGCGCAGGTGAGCCGCACGTTTTACGCCCGCGGCCAGACCGGCCAGCAGCTCCTGCTGGGCGCCTATTCCGCCCTTTCGCGCATGATCGCGGCGGGAGGGGTCGAGATGCACACGAACAGCGAGATGCTCGACCTCGTCGTCGTGGACGGCCATGCGAAGGGCATCATCGTGCGCAACCTGCTCACCGGTGAAATCGAGCGCTACGCGGCCGACGCGGTCATCCTCGCGACCGGCGGCTACGGCAACGTCTTCAACCTTTCCACCTACGCGCGCGGCTCCAACGTCACCGCCAGCTGGCGCGCCTACAAGCGCGGCGCGTGCTTTGCGAATCCCTGCTATACGCAGATCCACCCGACATGCATCCCCGTCACCGGCGACTACCAGTCGAAGCTCACGCTCATGTCGGAGTCGCTGCGCAACGACGGCCGCATCTGGGCGCCGAAGCACCAGGCCGACCGCCTCAAGCCGCCCGCGAGCATCCCCGAGGCGGATCGCGACTATTATCTCGAGCGGATGTATCCGAGTTTCGGCAACCTCGCCCCGCGCGACATTGCCTCGCGCGCCGCCAAGCGCGTGTGCGACGAGGGCCGCGGCGTCGGTGAGACCGGCCTGGGGGTTTACCTCGATTTTGCCGACGCGATCAAACGGCTCGGCGAACCCGTCGTCCGCGAGCGTTACGGCAACCTCTTCGACATCTACCACGAGATCACCGCGGAGAGCGCCTACCAGCAGCCGATGCGCATTTTCCCGGCCGTCCACTACACGATGGGCGGGCTCTGGGTGGATTATAACCTGATGTCGAACGTCCCCGGGCTCTTCGTGCTCGGCGAGGCGAACTTCTCCGATCACGGCGCAAACCGGCTCGGCGCCTCCGCGCTGATGCAGGGCCTCGCCGACGGCTATTTTGTCATTCCCTATACGATCGGCGATTATCTCGCCGGCCAGAAGCCCGGCGCGCGCCCGTCGATTGATGCGCCGGAGTTCAAGGCCGCGGCGGAAAACATCCGCGCGATGACGGAGCGTTTTCTGCAGATCAAGGGCAAGGAGACCGTCAGCCATTACCACAAGCGGCTCGGCAAGATCCTGTGGGAGCACTGCGGCATGGCGCGCACGCGCGCCAGCCTCGAGCAGGCGCTGAAGCTGATTCCGGCGCTGCGCGAGGAGTTCTGGGCGAACGTCACGGTGCCGGGCTCGGCGGCCACGCTCAACCAGTCGCTGGAGCAGGCCGGCCGCGTGGCGGACTTTATCGAGCTGGGCGAGCTGCTCTGCCTCGACGCACTCACGCGCGAGGAGAGCTGCGGCGGCCATTTCCGCGAGGAGCACCAGTATCCCGACGGCGAGTGCCAACGGGATGACGAGAAGTTCGCGCACGTCGCCGCGTGGGAATTCCAGGGAGCGGGCAAGCCGCCGCTCCGCAACATCGAGCCGCTCAATTACGAGTTCACGAAGATGAGCGTCCGCAACTACAAATAACTTTCACCCCGATGGTCGCCGAAACCAACAGCAACATGATCAGCATCACCCTCCGCGTCTGGCGGCAGGCGGGGCCGGATGCGCCCGGAAAATTTGTCGACTATCCCGCGGCCAATCTGAGCACGCACATGTCGTTCCTCGAGATGCTCGACGTGGTGAACGACGGGCTGACGTTGAAGGGCGAGGAACCCATCGCGTTCGCCCACGACTGCCGCGAGGGCATCTGCGGCACCTGCTCGTGCACGATCAACGGCAAGGCCCACGGGCCCGGCCATGGGGTCGCCACCTGCCAGATCTACATGCGCGCCTTCCGCGACGGCGAAGTGATCGTGGTCGAGCCGTTCCGCGCGCGGGCGTTTCCGCTGGTCAAGGACCTCGTGGTGGACCGGTCGGCCTTTGACCAGATCATCCAGGCCGGCGGATTCATCAGCGTGCGCACCGGTGCCGCGCCCGATGCCAATTCCATTCCCGTGCCGAAGACGGACGCCGACCTCGCCATGGATGCGGCGGCCTGCATCGGCTGCGGCGCCTGTGTCGCCGCTTGCAAGAACGCCTCCGCGATGCTCTTCGTCGCCGCCAAGGTCTCGCAGCTCGGCCTGCTCCCGCAGGGCCAGCCGGAACGCGATTCGCGCGTGCTGGCCATGGTCAACACGATGGACGCCCTTGGCTTCGGCAGCTGCACCAACCAGTACGAGTGCAGCGCCGCCTGTCCGAAGACCATCAGCCACGATTTCATCGCGCGCCTGAACCGGGATTACCTGGCGGCCAGTGTCCGCTCCGCTTTCAAGCCCGTCTCTTCGGCCGCCGGAGGATCCGGCTAAGTCACAAAATTGGAGACAGTTAGGCGATTTTATCACGCCGCCCCATCCCGGGGCGGCGTTTTTTTCGTAACTTTCCGGAGACCCCCGTGTTTTCAGGGCAGCAACAATTTGAACACCATGAAAACCCTTACCGCTCTCCTCGCCCTCGCCGCGCTCGCCGCGTTTGCCTTCTTCTTCCAATCCCTCGCCCTGGCCGGTTCACTGGTCTTCGGCGCCTGCCTCCTCAGCATCTTCCTCGCGGATTGCACCCGCACGATCAAGCCGCTGGAAGCCCGCGCGACGGTGATGCAGTTTCCCCGGCCCGCCCGCCGGGCGACGGCTTTTGAACTGGCGGCCTGATCACCGCCGGCTCGCACTGGAAGACGGTCCCCGCCTCTGGCGCGGACCGTCTTTTTATTTTCAGCGGGCCGCTTGTTCGAGCCCGAGCAGCTCGACCTTGCCCTCGGCGGTGACCTTGATCTGCACCTTGTCGTCGCCGTCGGTGTAATGCAGCACGGTCACCAGGCGGTAGGGGGCCTTGTCCGAGAAGGACAGGATCTGCCGCACCACGCCCGGATTTTCGAGCGCGAGGGGCACGTCCAGATTGACACTGCCCATCGGCGGCAAGCCTACCGGCGTCAGGTTCTCCGTCTTGCCGACAAAGCGGTCGTTGAGGTAAAGCTCGTGGACCGTGCGGGTGAATCCGACCGCGGTCACATTTTCGCTCGCGAAATGCAGGGTCATGATCGCGCGGTTTTGCGGGGAGCCCTCGGCGTCGCGGAAGCCGGTCACGGTGACGGTGACGCCGGTGGCCTTGGGCGGGGTGGCGCAACTGGCCAGCAGTACGCCCGCCACAAGCAGGGAACCAAGGAGGAGGGAGGCCGTTTTCATGGGTTGCGCCAACGGATGGCAGCCGGTCCCAAAAGTGCAAGACTGCCGAGCTTGACCCGCCCGGCGCTCAGAACACCGCCAAGGCCCGGACGCTCTCGAACGCGATCCAGACCCCGCCCCCGAGCAGCCCGACCATGAGGGCTTGCCGCAGCAGCTTGCGCCCGCGCAGCACGGTATCGTGAAAATGGGTGTCGAGCGGCTTCCGGTTGCACTCGACCAGGAAGCTCGCGAACCGCTGGTTGCGGCAGAGCCCCCGCGGCCCATCCATGACGCCCAGCCGGATGGCGGGACGGTGGAAGAGGTGTTGGACGACGCGCAACATGGTGGGGATGCCATCACCGAAATTAGGGGTGGTTTTTTCAAGGGGAAACCCGCTAAGGTCGGTCTTTCACGAATTTTTTCCACGCTCCCCATGCACCACTTCCACTACTCCGGCCAGGATCTGCACTGTGAATCGGCTGACCTCGCAGCCATTGCCAAGCTCTACGGGACGCCGACTTACGTCTACAGCGCGGCCACCATGGCGGACAATTACCACCGTCTGCAGCGCAACCTGAGCGGCCTCGACCTGCAGATCTGCTTCGCGATGAAGGCCAACTCCAACCTGGCCGTGATTCGGCACTTCGCGAACCTTGGGGCGGGCTTTGACCTCGTTTCCGGCGGCGAGCTGCGCCGGGTGCTGGCGGCGGGCGCGAAGGTGAACACCAGTGTCTTCGCCGGCGTCGGCAAGACCGAGGGCGAGATCAAGCTGGCCTTGGAAAGCGGCATTTATGCCTTCCACGTGGAGAGCGAGCCCGAGCTCGCCCGCATCAACCACGTAGCCGGCCAGCTGGGCGTCAAGGCGCCCATCGCGATCCGCATCAACCCGGACGTCGACGCACACACGCACGCCAAGATCACCACGGGCAAGAGCGACAACAAGTTTGGCATCCCCCTGAAGCACGCCGCCGCCGCCTATGAGGCCGCGTCCAAGTTGAAGAATCTCCGCATCCGCGGGGTGCAGATGCACATCGGCTCGCAGCTCACCGAGGTCGGGCCGTTTGTCGAGGCGGTCAAGAAGGTCGCCGGCTTTGTCGCCGAGCTGAAGGCCACGTATGGCATCGAGTATTTCTCCATCGGCGGCGGCATGGGCATCGTCTATCGCGACGCGCTCGCGAGCGGACCGCAGTCCTGGTGGGACGCGCAGCCGGCCGACAAGCGTCCGTTGACCCCCGAACTTTACGGCGCGACCCTCACGCCGTTGCTGGCTCCGCTCGGGCTGAAGATCCTCCTCGAGCACGGCCGCTTCATGGTCGGTAACGCCGGTGTCCTTCTCGCGCGGGTCGAGCATCTCAAGCGGGGCGCCGGCAAGAATTTTCTCATCGTCGATGCGGCGATGAACGACCTCGTGCGGCCCGCGATGTACGAGTCCTTTCACGAAATCGTCCCGGTGCACCGCGACAGCTCGCGGCGCGCGCTGGTGGCGGATATCGTCGGCCCGATCTGCGAGAGCGGCGACTGCTTCGCCAAGGACCGGTCCATCCAGGAAGTGGGCGAGGGCGAGCTCGTCGCGCTTATGAGCGCGGGAGCCTACGGCTATGTCATGGCCAGCCGCTACAACACCCGCGGCATGCCCGCCGAGGTGATGGTCAGCGGCAGCGCCTTCGAGCTTGTGAACGTCCGCGAAACCTTCGAGTCCATGACCGCGGGCGAGAAGATCCCGGCATTCTTGAAGTAAGGCCGTGATCTTGAGGTGGGCGGGCACGTCCCGGGGCCCGCATTTGCCACGCCCGATCAAAACTTGCGGGTCGTTCTGGCGGACTTGCTTCGCCCATGCGGGCACCGGGACGTGCCCGCCCGCCTGGTCATTCTGAGCGCAGCGAATAATCCAGTGAGATTCCGCTGCCGGCTTCGACCCCATCCAACTGGATTCTTCGCTGCGCTCAGAATGACAAACATTCGTAACCCGGCCTTCACGCAAAAATTGCCGTGCCGAATCCCGCAATCCGTGGTTAAATCGTTCCCATGAAATTTGTGGTTGTTGGAGCCGGCGCCTGGGGCACGGCCTTTGCGCTGCACCTGGCGCGGGCCGGGCAGGCCGTCACGCTGGTGCCGCGCCGGGCCGAGCAGGCGCTCAGCCTCACGGCCGCGCGGGAAAACACCGATTATCTGCCGGGGGTGGCGCTGCCGCTCGAGCTGCACGTTGACACCAGCCTGGAGGCCGCGCTCGCCGGAGCGGAGGTCGTGCTGCTGGCGTGTCCTTCGCAGGCCTTGCGCGAAACCGGGGCGCGGGTTTGTGCCGCGCTCGGGGCGACGAAACCGCAGCTGGTGGTCAGCCTCGCCAAGGGGCTGGAACTGGGCACGCATTTGCGGCCGTCGCAGGTGATCGCCGAGGTGCTGCCGGGGATCCCCGCCGCTTCGCTCACTGGTCCGACCAACGCCGCCGAGGTCGCCCGCGGGCTGCCTGCGGCGATGGTGCTGGCCGCGCCGGCCACTGCGACCTCGGTGGCTGAAGTCCAAGCGGCGCTCAGTGGGGCGACGCTGCGGGTTTACACCAGCGACGACCTGCCCGGCGTGGAATACGGCGGCAGTCTGAAAAATATCTACGCGATCGCCGCTGGCTGCTGCGACGGACTGAAACTCGGCGACAATTCCCGCGCGGCGCTGCTCACCCGTGCACTGGCCGAGATGGTGCGCGTTGGCGTGGCGCTCGGCGCGCGGCCGGAGACGTTTTACGGGCTCAGCGGCTTTGGCGACCTGATCGCGACCTGCCATGGCGCGTGGAGCCGCAACCGGCAGTTCGGCTTTGCCATTGGCGAGGGCCGCACCGTCGCGGAGCTGATGGCTCACCGCAAGACGGTCGTTGAGGGCTACAAGACCACGGAGTCATTTCATGGCCTCTGCGTGGAACGGAAGATCGACGCCCCCATCCTGCGCGAGATGCACGCGATCCTCTTCGAGGGGAAGGTCCCGGCGAGCGCGATCAAGGCGCTGATGACCCGCGGGCTGAAGCGGGAGTGACGGGCGGGCGGTGATTGTTGCAGGGCGGGCTTCACGCCCGACATCCGGTCTCCGCAGGTCGGGCGTAAAGCCCGACCTGCAGGATTGTCATACTTCGCTGCGCTCAGAATGACATGGCTATGGCCGTGCTTGCCCTGCGCCGGCGAAACCGTTGAGTGTCCCGCGCCCCATGATATCCCCCTCTGCTGTTGCGCTCGATCGGAAACACAAGCTTGTCGTCTTCGCCTCGTCGCTGGGCACGGTCTTCGAGTGGTACGACTTCTACATCTACGGCACGCTGGCCGCCTTCTTCGGGAAGCTGTTTTTCCCGCCGGGCAATGAGACCGCCGGGTTTCTCTCCAGCCTGGCGCTGTTCGGCGTGGGCTTTTCCGTCCGGCCGTTTGGCGCCCTGGTCTTCGGCCGCATCGGCGATCTCATTGGGCGGAAATACACGTTTCTCGTCACCATCGTGGTGATGGGCCTGGCCACGGCGCTGGTCGGGGTGCTGCCGACGTATGCCTCGATCGGATTCTGGGCCCCGGTGATTCTCGTCGTGCTGCGGCTGGCGCAGGGCCTGGCGCTCGGCGGGGAATACGGCGGCGCGGCTACGTACGTGGCGGAGCACGCCCCGGAGGGCAAACGCGGGCTGTTCACGAGCTGGATCCAGCTCACGGCCACGCTGGGTTTCTTTCTCTCCCTGGCGGTGATCTACCTGACGCGTCATGCGATGACGGCGGAGAGTTTCGGCGCCTGGGGCTGGCGGGTGCCGTTCCTCGTGTCGGTGCTGCTGCTGGCGATCTCGATCTACATCCGGCTCAAGCTTGAGGAATCGCCGGTGTTCGCCGAGATGAAGGCCCAGGGCAAGACCTCGAAAGCGCCGCTGACCGAGAGTTTCGCGCGCTGGGGCAATGCGAAGCTGGTGCTGATGGCGCTGTTCGGAGCGACGGCGGGACAGGGCGTCGTGTGGTACACCGGCCAGTTTTACGCCCTCTATTTTCTCACGACGACGCTGCGGCTCGACTACGAGAACACCTACCTGCTGATCGGCGCGGCACTGCTGCTCGGGGCGCCGCTGCTCATTTTCTTCGGCTGGCTCTCCGACCGCATCGGACGCAAATTCATCATGCTCGCCGGCTGCCTGCTCGCGGTGCTGACCTACCAGCCGATTTTTCACGGGCTCACGCTGGCCGCCAACCCGGCGCTGGCCGAGGCGATGACGCGGACGCCGGTCCAGCTGCACACGGGTGAATTCCATGGTGCGTTGGATGTGACGCTGGATGCCGCGTCGGACGCCGCGCGCAAGATTATCGGCATGAAGCACGTGTACTCGGAGACGGACCTGGCCCGGAATTTCCTGAACAACCACGGCATCCCGTTCGAACTGGTGCCGGCGACGTCCGGCGCGCCGCTGACCCTGACGGTGGGCGGAAGCAGCGTGGAGGGCTTCCAGGCCAAGGCCTACGAAGCCGCGCTGGCCCCGGCGGGTTACCCGAGGTCGGCCGACCCGGCCCGCGTCGACCGGCTGAAGGTGATCGGTCTGCTGTTCGTGCTCATGAGCTACGTGGCCATGGTTTACGGGCCGATCGCGGCGTTCCTCGTCGAGCTATTCCCCACGAATATCCGCTACACCTCGATGTCGCTGCCGTATCACATCGGTAACGGCTGGTTCGGCGGCTTCCTGCCGCTGATTGCGGCCAGCATCGTCATTTACACCGGCAACATCTACGCCGGCCTCTGGTATCCCATCGGCATCGCGGCGATGTCGGTGCTGGTGAGCCTGGTGTGGGTGGCGGAGACGAAGGATAAAAGTCTCAACGACTAGTTTTCCCCCAAGCCGGGCTTGCTTGCGGCAGAGCCACCCGGCGTAATGTCCCTTTCCCGGGAATTTTCCCACGTTTTCGCCCCTCTTTATCCCATGACCCTGTTCGGACTGCACTGGATCGATTCGCTCATCCTCATCGCCTACGTCATCGCGATTTTGTTCATCGGCAAGGCCCACTCCGGCGCGGTCCAGGGCGAGAGCGACTTCTTCCTCGGCGGGCGCTCGCTGGGCAAGTGGTTCCAGTTCTTCCTGAGCTTCGGCAACATGACCGACCCGGGTCAGGCCACCACCACGGCGAGCTCGGTGTACCGGCAGGGCGCCGGCGGCGCGTGGCTCGCGCTCATCACGCTGTTCCTGACGCCGTATTTTTGGTTCACGAACGTCTGGTTCCGGCGCGTGCGGCTGACGACGATGGCGGACCTGTTCGAGGACCGGTTTGGCCGGCGCTTCCTCGCCACGCTCTACGCGATCACGACCATCCTCATGGCCATCGTGGGCATCGCCGGCGGCAACGTCGTTGCGCTGAAAACCCTGCAGCCACTGATGACCAAGCCGGTCTCGGCTTACACGGTGACGGAACAGCAGATGGTGACGGATTATCGCGAGTTTTCCATGCTGCGGAAGGACCACCTCGCGTCGCCGCTGGCGCCGAGTTCGCCCCGCTACGAAGAGCTCAAGGGTTATTATGACCGCGGCGAACTCCAGCCGTACGTTTCCTATCTCCAGCCCGTTACGTTCTACGTCGTGTCCTCACTGCTGGTGGCAGTCTTCGTCGTGCTCGGCGGGTTGAAGGCCTCGGCGGTGGTGGACGCCGTGCAGGTCGTGCTCGTGATTACGATTTCACTGATCCTGATCCCGTTTGGCCTCGTCAAGATTGGCGGGGTGGCGGGGCTGCACGCGAAGCTGCCCGCGGCGGCGTTTAACGTCTTCGGCGGCGACCATGCCAGCGAATACACCTGGTATTCCATCGGGGCGCTGCTGCTGGTGCAGTTTGTCGGCATTGTGGGTTCGCAGGCGAGCATGACCATCGCGGGTTCCGCCAAGAATGAATACGCGGCGCGCATCGGCGCGGTGACGGGCGGCTTCAGCAAGCGCTTTGTCACGATCGCGTGGTGCTTCTGCGGACTCATCGCCATCGCGCTCTTCGGCCCGAACCTGTCCGACCCCGACCAGACCTGGGGCCTGCTCACGCAGGCGCTGCTCCCGGTGGGCCTCATCGGCGTGATGATCGTCGGCATCCTCGGCGGCAAACTCGCCCTGCTGGGTGCGGGCTCGGTCGTGCTGTCCGGCCTGGTTGTGAAGAATCTCTACGAGCCGCTGTTCCCGGGAAAGTCCGAGAAACACTACATGTTCGTCGCCCGGCTGACCGTGCCGCTGATCCTCGTCCTCGGCATCGGCGTCGCGCTCTACCTGCACAGCGTGATCGCACTGCTGAAATTCGCGATTGTGCTGCTGGTGATCTGGGGCGTGCCGATCACACTGATGTTCCTCTGGCGCCGGCTGACGGAAACGGCCGTCCGCATCCAGGTCATCGCCACACTCATCTTTGTCGCGGTCCTCCCTTGGGGGGTGCCGGCGATTCCGGCGCTGGCCCGCTCGGCCGGGCTGACCGCCATGACGCGGGACCGGGTCGTGACCTTCGAGACCAAAACCAGCGCTGCGGACGTGGCCCAAGGCCGGGCGGCGACGGAGGGCGGGCTCATCACCAAGACCCAGCGGATCGAGCCCGTTTCGTTGTATTTCGAGGAGGGAGTAGTCCACGTAAACCCGAAGGATCTCAGCTCGCCCAAGACGGGCCGGGGGCTTTTCCGGGTCGAGGTTTACCTGCTGTCACAGTTCGGCGTGGACGTGGCGAACTTCACGCCCGCGGGTCTGCTGACCACGCGCTATGTCGTGGATGCCCTGTTTCCGGTCGTGATCCTGGTTGTGGTCAGCCTGCTGACGGCGCCGACGGATCCCAAGCGCGTGGCCCGGTTTTACGTGCGGCTGAAAACCCCGGTGGCGCCGACCCTTGAGGAGGACGCGGTCGCGGTTGAAGCCGGCTATGCCGAGCCCACGCGGCTCGACCACACGAAGCTTTTCCCAAAATCCAACTGGGAGTTTACCAAGTGGGACCGGACGGACGCGCTGGGTTTTTTCGGCTGCTGCGCGTTCGTCGGCGTGATCCTGCTCTTCTTCAAGGCCGTGCTGGCGATCGGGGGGTAAGCTTCCCGGACCGCGGCGATTATCCACTGCACGCCGCAAACCGGGGCCGGGCGGCGGCGTGGCGGCCGTGGACGTCGAGGTAGACCTCGTCGCAGAGCCGGTCCACCGCGGCGCCTTGGGGAAATTGGGCGCTGAAGCCGGGTTTGATCGGGTCGAGGGCGAGTCGCGCGGTCGCCAGGAAGCCGGCGATGAGCTCGCGCGGTTCCTCGTCGCCGATGGAGAGGCGGATGGTGGTGGGCGAGATGCCGGCGGCGCGAAGGGCCTCGGGGCCCAGTTCGCTATGGGAGGTAAGCGCGGGACAAAGGATCACGGTGTTGCTCTGGCCGAGTGACACCATGTGGCCGAACATCGGGGAGAGACTGTCAAAAAACCGCTCGAAGGTCAGGCGGTCGAGGCCGGCCGATTCGAAGTGGAGGGTGAACAGGGGGGCGGGCAGGCCGAGGTAGGACAGGCGGTCGCAGATCTCGCGGTTGGGGTCGGACGGACTGACGGGTCCGCTGACGTGGACGAGGGGATGGGCGGCGAGCCAGCGGGCGAGGATGAGGGTGTTGATGCATTTTTTCAGCACGCGCATCTCGAGCGTCTTCATGCCGGAGAGCACCTCGTAGGCCTTGTCGGAGTCGAGGAACGCGCCCTTCACGTAGTACACGTTCCAGAACAGCGTTTGATCCCAGCCGGGCTCGCCCTTGGGCATGAACATCTCGGCGTTACGGCCGATGACGACGCCGGCGGTGGTGTTGCCGTTGCCGGTGAGATCCTTGGTGTAGCTGTGGATCACGTAGTCCGGCCGCGCGTCGGGGTCGGCTTGCTGGAGCGGGCGGACGAGGAATGGCGTGCCGACGGTGGCGTCGAGCATCACGGTCAGCCCGGCGGCATGCGCGGAGTGGCACATGGCGGGCACGTCGAGGAAGACCCCGTGTGGATTGCAGGGGCTTTCCAGAAATACATAGATCTCCCGTCCGGCGGCGAGGCGGCCGGCATATTTTTCCCGGGCGGTGGCGAGCGCGCGGTTGAAGTCGGCCGCGGTGGCGCCGTCGAAGAACTCCACGCCGACGTTCAGGTTGGATTTCTTGGCGAACCAGTCGTGCAGCAACTGGTACGTGCCTCCGTAGACATTGCGCGAGGCGAGCACGACGTCCTCGTAGCCGACGAGGTGGGAGAGGATGCCGTCGATCGCCGCCATGCCGCTGTTGAAATTCCACGCCATGTACTCGCCGGACATGGCGCCGGCCTCGATGTCCACGATGTGGTTGGCGAGGGAGATCGAGGTGGGGTTGAGCAGGCGCGAGTAGATCTCGTGGAGAAACTCCCGGCCTTGGAACGCATCATCAATCCACTCGGTGCACGCATAGATGTACGTCGCGGTGCGGGTGATGACGGGATTGGCGGAGAAGATGGCGGCAACGTTGTCAAACGTCGGGTACGGGCCCTTCGCGAGGGACGTCGCCATGGAATGACCGAGGCCCTGGTGCACGGCGCGCGTCGGGTTTTGGAGCGTGTCGAGCAGCTTCGCCAGCTGGAAGGCGAGGAACTTCTTGGCGTTGAACAGCGCGACCCGGTCGGTGCGCGGGAGGCGCGGCAGTTCGCGGGTCGTGGCGTCCCAAAGCTCGGTCAGGTCGCCGTGGGCGCCGTAGAGTTTCTCGGCGAGCCGCAGGAGTGGGGCGCCGGCGGGAGAGGCGGGGTCGATGTGAAAGTGGGCGAGCTGTTCCTCGGCGAGTCCGCGGAGGGAGCGGGCCTGGGTGGTTTTGCGGCGGGGTGAAAGCTGTTTCGCTGCGGGCGCAGACGATGGGGTAGTTTGCATGTGTCCAGTCTGCCGGACTCCATCGCTGGGCGCAAAACCTAACGGTGAGCAACGGGCGGGTTGCGGGCTTGGCGCGGCCACTCTTGCGGCTCAAGCTCCCCGGATGATTTCGACCGGGCTGGTTTCCATCACCTTTCGCCAACTCACCCCGGCGGAAATCGTCGCGCTGGTGAGCCAGGCCGGGCTGCGCGGCATCGAGTGGGGCGGCGACATTCATGTGCCGCATGGCAACGTGGCCTGCGCGCGCGAGGTGCGGGCGCTGACCCAGGAGGCGGGCCTCGCGGTCGCAGCCTATGGCAGTTACTACCGCGCCGGGGCGAGTGAGGCCGCGGGCCTGTCGTTTGCGAGTGTTCTCGACACGGCGGTCGAACTCGGCGCCCCCCTCATCCGCGTCTGGGCCGGCCCAGCCGGCTCGGCCTCGGCCAGTCCCGGGCTGCGGGCGCAGGTGGTGACGGATTTGCGCCGGATTGCGGCGCTGGCAGGTGCGGCGCGCGTGGGCGTGTCCCTGGAGTTTCACAACGGCACGCTGACGGACACGGCCCCCTCGACCGTCCAGCTACTGGCCGAGGTGGACCATCCCAACCTTTCGACCTACTGGCAGCCGACCCTGGACCAGGACCCAGCCGCGGGCCTGCGCGATCTCCGGAGCCTGCTGCCGCAGTTGACACATGTGCACGTGTTCCATTGGCGGGCGGGCACGACGGACCGGCTGCCGCTGGCGGACGGGGCCGCGCGGTGGCGGAGTTTCCTCGATCTGGCGGTGACGGCGCCGGGCGACCGGTATGCGATGCTCGAGTTTGTCGAGGGTGATGCGCCGGTGAACTTCCTGCGCGACGCCGCGACGCTGAAAAGCTGGCTCAACCCTTGAGGGCGCGGGAGAAGTGGTACGAGGCGATCCGCATCCGTTCGCGGAAATAGAAGCGGTGGGCGTCGAAACGCTGCACCCCCGAGTCGAGCTCAAGGAGATCGCAATCGCGCGCCCGGGCCTGTTCCGCCAGCCACGCGAGCAGCCGCGCGCCGTGCCCCTGAGAGCGGCGCGTGGTGTCGCTCACGAGGTCGTCCACGTAGAGGGTGCGGCCCGAAAAGAGTTTTTCATGGAACCGGTACCCAGCGACGGCCCGCACGGTGCCCTCCTCCTCGAGGCGGGCGAGGCGGAACCCTTCGCTCTGCATGCGGCGTACGCGGGCGACAAACTCCGCCTCCACAAGATGCGGACGCAGCTGGGCCATGACGGGGAAACAACGCAGGATATCGGCGTCGGACTCGGCGGGGGTGATGTGGATGGAGTTCATGGGGAAAATTGGGCGGCGGCGCGCTCGAGTTGGAAGAGTGTGCCGAGGGAAAAGGGATGAATGCTTTCCGGCAACTCGGCGGCGAGGGCGCCGGCCATGCTGGCACCGGGGCTCGCCGGGACCACCCAGAAGGCGGTGAAACGGGAGGGCTCGCCGGCCGGATCCTGGATCGAAGCGGTCGGCTCCCAGGTCCACGGCACCGGCTGGTTCTCCGCCTGGCCGGCGAGTGCGAGGGCGCGCGGGATCGCGCGATGGGCGGTCACATCCGGGGAAAGATCGCCGATGAGGGCAATCGCGGCTGGCATGTCAGGCCTTTTTCAGGGCGGCCTTGGTCCGTTGCGTGGTGATGAGGACGACGGCGGTGATGATGATCACCGAGGCGACGAGGGTGCGTCCGGTCACGGGCTCGCTGAGGATGAGCCAGCCCAGAAAGACGGCGACCACGGGGTTGACGTAGGCGTAGGTGGAGACGCGGGCGGGGGTGGTGTGTTTGATCAGGTAGGCGTAGCAAGGATAGGCGATCAGCGATCCTGCCACCACAAGGTAACCCCACGCGGCGAGGGAGCGGCCGGTCAGGTCCGCCGCATGTAAATCCGTCCACTCGTGACGGAGAAGCGCCACGATCAGCAGCAGCGCGCCGCCCAGCAGCATTTGAATGGTCGCCGCGATCATGGGTTCGGCGGGATTTCGCAGGTATCGCGAGTAGAGTGAACCGCCGCTCCAGGTGAAGCAGGAGAACAGCAGGCCGGCGCACCGCCAAGAGTCGAGCGCCGGTCCCCCCGGCAGATCACTCCCGACGAGCAACATGAGCCCGCCAATGCCGAGGGCCAGGCCAAGGAACGTGATCCACGTCGGACGCAGGCCTTTGGGCAGCATCCAGTCGATCAACACAATGATCACGGGGCTGACCGAAAGCAGCAGCGTGGTGATGCCGGAGGGAATCTTTTGCTCGGCCCACACCACCATGCCGTTGCCCCCGACGAGGAGCAGGCCGCCGATGATGAGGTTGTCGCGCCATTGCCGCGGCGTGGCCTGCGCCCGGCCCTTGTAGGCGAGCCACGCGTAAAGCAATCCCCCGGCCAGGAGAAACCGGGCTGCGGCCAGCAGGAACGGCGGCAAGGTCTCCACCGCCACGCGGATGGCGAGGTAGGTGCTGCCCCAGATAAGGTAGATGGCGGCGAACGAAATCAGCAGCGCGGTGCGGGAAGTGGCAGGGGCGGAGGTCACAGCGGGCGCAGAATGCGGGGTCAGCGGTCGGGCGCAAATTTGATCGGCGGGCGGCGGAATCCGGCGCCAAGGGCGCGCCCAGCCTAAGAGGGAAGCGACGAAATTTTTAGGTAAGATTCGAGGAATATGTGACAGGGTTCATACCCTATCCTGATATGGGATATAGTTCTTGTAACCAACGCGCTCAGGCTTTGAGTCATTAACTCGTGCCCATTCGCGCTGTCATCATCGAAGACGAGGCGGTTTTTCGTCACATGCTGAGCATGGCTTTGAGCCGGATCCGTGGCCTCACCGTGGCCGGGGAATTTGGCGACGGCCGGGTTGGCCTGGAATTTTGCCTGAAGGAAAAGCCCGCGCTCCTTGTGCTGGATCTTTTTCTCCCCGGTATGCACGGCCTCGACGTGGTGCGTGAGATGCGGGCCAAATCACCCGCGACGCGCATTCTGGTGCTCACCGGTCATCCGGACGGCGACCTGCCCGCGCGACTGATTGCGCAGGGCGTGCATGGCTTCGTGGACAAGGCCGAACCGCTGAGCTACGTGCTGCAGGCCATCGAGGTGGTGATGGGCGGCGGGATGTTTTTTGCGACCAACGTGCCGCCGAAAATTGCCGGGGACGCCGCGGCGGCCGCCGCGGCGCTGCCGCCGACGCCGCCGTCCGTGAAACCCGGCCCGCGCGCGCCTTCGCTGGAGGCGGTGCAGATACTCTCCGGCCGCGAGATCGAGGTGGTGCAGCTGGTGGCGGAGGGTTTTTCGTCCAAGGAAATCGCGTCCCGCCTCAGCCTGAGCGTGCGCACGGTGGAAAAGCACCGCGCGAACATCATGGAAAAGATCGGCGTGCGCGAGGTCGCGAGCCTGGTGCGCTGGTGCGTGCAGGCCGGCCTCGTGAAAAACTAGCCGGTCTGGCGGGCATAGGCCCGCAGCGGACCGGCGATCTGATCGAAGTCCGCGCGCGTCGCGGCAATGTCTTCCGGCGTGACATCGCCCGTGCTGTTGGTCAGCCGGGCCTCGAGCTCGGCCATCCGGCCGGACAGGTCGCTGGCGCCGACGATGCGCGCACTGCTTTTCAGGCTGTGCGCCGCGCGCTTGCGCTCGCTGTGATCACCGGAGTACAGGTCGCGGAACACCGCCTCGAAACTGGTCAGGAACACCTCCGCCAGTTCGCGGGCCGACTCCTCGCCGAGGGCGGAGGCCAGTTCGGAAATCGCACTGTTGGGAGGCGGCACGTGGGCCATGATGGGACACGCTAAACGGGGCGCGGGGCTTACTGCAATCCCTCTTCCGGCCAGCAAGCCGGGAGGAAGCAATTGTTCAGTCCGCGTGGGGCGGGGCCGGGCAGTCAGAGGTGGCCGGGGACTTACAGGCGCTGGTTGAGGGCGAGGCTGAACCAGCCGACATCCGTGCCGTTAAGCCGGTAGTTGCGGTCGGGGTAATCGAAACGGCGAAGGGTGGTAAAGCCGGCCCCGAGGTCGAGGTCGAGTCCGCTGCCAAAGGTGTAGGTGACGCCGGCGCCGACCCGCACTTCGGTCACGGCGAGATAGGTGTTGGCCAGCCGGCTGATCCCGGGGGCGGGGAGGCCGAGGTTGTCCGTGATGCGGTAGTTTCCGCCTGCCATGGTCAGGCCAGCCCGCCAGGCAAGCCGGGGAGAGGCGTGATAGGTCAACCCGGTGCGCGGGAAGCCAACCTCAAGCTCCCAGGCGGGATCAAACTTCCACCGCATCCCGAGGGCGGGCAGGACAGACTGGTTGCTGAAGCCATTGACGCTCACCCCGAAGATCCAGACCAGACCGTCGTGCGGAGTGTAGAAGGTGGTGAGCAGGAGCGGGACGTTGAAGCTGTCACTCCCGAGTCGCTTGAAATCGCCGTAGAAACCGGGCCGGAGAAATGCGCCCCAGGCCCACGTGGGGGCGAGCACGCCCCGGAAGCCGAGGGAGGCTGAGATTTCCTGGACCGAACCGGGCAGCGGGGTGCCGCTGGACGCGGCGAACGTGGTGTGCGTGTAGGCTAAGCCGGGGAGGAAGAGGATGTGCTCCGAAACTGGCACGCGTCCGGAGACGCTGAAATCGAAGCGGGTGAGCGAGACCTCGCCCACGCTGGCCGCACCGCGGGTGAGCGGGCCTTTCCCGGAGGCGGTGAATCCGCCCGAGTACGAATTGATCAGCGCGGGGCGGAAGGTGGCGCTGGTGGGCTGGGCGCGCAGCACGGATGCGGCGGTGAGCAGGGTTAGAAGAACGGTCAGGGATTGGCGGAACGGAAGCGGGCAGGCGAATAGGCGAGGTATCATGGGAATAAGAGCGTCATTAAATTATTACGGCTGGAGCCCGGCCCTTGGATGCACGTTTTGCGTAGTTCCAAGGCCTACGGTCCCGAATTCAGCCCAGGTTGGCGGGCAGGGCGTAGTGCGCGAGGGCGGGGCCGCTCAGGCGGCAGATGGTCCACTCGGTCTTGCGCTCGGCCCCGAGGGATTCGTAAAAGTCGATCGCGGGCTGGTTCCAGTCGAGCACGCTCCACTCCAACCGGCCGCAGCCACGCTGGTGGGCGAGGCCCGCGAGGTGCCGCAGCAGGGCCTTCCCGATGCCCCGGCCGCGGAACTCCGGGCTGACGAAAAGATCCTCTAGGTACAGACCGGGCCGGGCGAGGAAGGTGGAGTAATTGGGAAAGAAAATGGCAAACCCCGCTGGGGTGTCCCCGTCGGTGAAGGCCAGCACGCATTCCGCGGCCGGCCGCGGGCCGAAGAGCGTGGCGCCGAGTTTCTCCTCGGTGGCCTCGACCTCGGGGAGGAGCTTTTCATAGGTGGCGAGTGCGCGGATGAAATGGAGGATCTGCGGCAGATCCGCCGGGGTGGCGGGACGGATTCGGGGCGGCATGATGGATCTCAGGGCGGCGTTTGACGGCGGAAAGTCAAGCGACGCGAGGGAATGCCTCCCGCGGCCGTTCCGGCGACCCGGTGCGGGCAAATTTCCGCGAACCCGGGTTCAGCGGGATCGTGCCCACGCCCTTTCGCCTGTACGATCTCGCAAGGTCCTGCCGGTGGCGCTGGCCGAGAAGTGACGGCGCGTCAGGCCTTGCCCCAGGCCTTGAGCTGCTCGAAGCAGCGGCGGACGCTCTCCATCGGCGCGTGGTTGTACCACTCCTGCTCGACGACGTACCACTCGACCGCGCCGATGGCCTCGGCGGCGGCGAAAACCTTGGTGAAGTCGACCGGCCCGAGGCCGATCTCCTTTTCATCCTTCAGGTGCAGCAGGTGCACGCGGGCGCCGTGGTCGGCCAGGAATTTTTCCGGCGGCACGCCGCCGACATGGGACCAGTAGACATCCAACTCGGCGGCGAGGTCGCGCGGCGCGGCGGCTGACAACATCCAGTCAAACGCGGTGCGGCCCTCGATGACCTTCAGCTCGCTGGCGTGGTTGTGAAAGCTGAGCTGCAGGCCGAACGCGCGCAGGGCGGCGCCGATGCTCCCCAGTTCCTCACCGATGCGCGAGCAGGCGGCGGCGGAGAGATACTGTCCCGGGTGCCACCACGGGCAGATCACGTGGCGGGTGCCGAAAAGCAGGGCGTCGTTCACGACCGTATCGAAGTCATGGCGGAGCGCGTTGATGCCGGCGTGCGTGCCGGAGACCTGGAGTCCGGCGGCGTCGAGGGCCGCCTTGGCGCCCTGGGCGTCGAGATTGCCGTAGCCGGCCAGCTCCACACCAGTGTAGCCCATCTTGGCGACGGCGGCGACGGTGCCCGCGAAGTCGGTGCCGGTGTCACCGCGCACGGAGTAAAGTTGCAGGGCCAGGGGAATTTTCTTCATGCGAACGGTGCCGGGGAGTTCGCCAAGCCGGAGGGCGATGTCAACCGCCGGTTCAGCTGAGCGGCTCCAGCGTCACGCTGTTCCCATCCGGATCCGTGAGCGTGCGCGGGGCCTGAACCCGGCTGGTCGCGGCGGTGAAGCCGGCCAACCCGGTGAGACGCTGCGGCCCGCGGGGCGCGGGATGGCCCCACGTGTTCACGGCGACGTGGTGATGATAGCCGTCGGCGGCGAGGAAGAGCGCGTTCGGGTAGGTATCCTGGCGGACGGCCAGCCCCAGCTCGTTCAGGTAGAACTTCCGGGCGGGCGCGAGGGCGGACACCGAAAGGTGCAGGTGGCCAAACGTGGCGTGAGCCAGCGGGGTGTCAGGGGGCGGGGAGGGCCGTTCCCGCAGTAGCCCGCGATCATCGAGGGCGCGCGTGACCATCGCGACCTGTTCCCCCGCCATGGGCCATTCGGCCCGGGGGCGGTCGCGGTAGATCTCGATGCCGTTGCCGTCGGGGTCGGCGAGATAGAGGGCCTCGCTCACGCCATGGTCGGAAAGGCCCTCGATCGGCTGCCGGTGCTCGATCAGGCGGGCCAGGACGGCGGCGAGGGTGGGGCGGTCGGGCACGAGGAGGGCGATATGAAACAGCCCCACGACACGTTCGGTCGGCTCAACCGCGGCGGGGTCCGCGGTGAAGGTGATGATGGCGGGCGCACCCGCCGAGAAATGCAGCGTGACCGTGCGGGCGTCGGGCTGGCGGGCAATGAACCCAAGGGCGTCCCGATAAAACGGCAGGATCCGGCCGAGATCGCGGGTGACAAGGGCGACGTGGCGGAGGGCGAAAGTGGGGGTACGCAAAGGAGAAACGGGTCAGGATGAAAAGTAGAAACAAGCAACCCCGGAGACCCCAAACCCGCAAGTCGGCTCCGACGTTTCTACTTTCCTCTTTTCCGACCGTTGCGGCTTTGCCTCAGTGGGCGCTGTCGAGGTCGCCGGGCTTGAGCAGTGGCTGGAAGAGACCCTTGTTGGCGGCCTTCATATAGGCCTCCTTGGCCTCGATGGTGTTGTCCTTCACCCGGGCCATGAGGCTCTGGTCCATCGTGATCATGCCTTCGTTGCCGCCGCTCTCGATGATGGCGCGGATGTTGGCGATCTGCCCGCTGCGGATGGTGTTGGGCAGCGCCTCGTGGGTGAGCAGGATCTCGTGCACGGCGCAGCGGCCCTTGGGCACGGCCTTGCAGAGGAGCTGGGAAACGACGCCGGCAAGGCAGCTGGAGAGCATGACGCGCACCTGGTTCTGTTCGTCGGCGGGAAAGGTGTTGATGATGCGGTCGACGGTCTTCGGGGCGTTGTTGGTGTGCAGCGTGCCGAAGACCAGCATGCCCATGGAGGCGCAGCTCAGCGCGAGCTTGATGGTCTCCATCTCGCGCATTTCGCCGATGAGGACGACGTCGGGGTCGTGGCGCATCGCGCCCTTGAGGGCGGCGGCGAGCGACGCGGTGTGCTCGCCGACCTCGCGGTGGACGATGGTGGATTTCTTCGCCGGGTGCACGAACTCGATCGGGTCCTCGATCGTGATGATGTGTTTCGCGAGGTTCGTGTTGATGTAGTCAATCATCGCCGCGAGCGTGGTCGACTTGCCGGAGCCGGTGGGCCCCGTGACGACCACGAGGCCTTCGTTGAGGTGGCAGAGTTTTTTCAGCGCCTCGGGGAGCTTCAGATCCTCGAACGAGCGGATCTTGACGGGGATCTGGCGCAGGACGGCCCCCTGGCCGGCGTGGTTGTAGAGGAAATTGGCGCGGAAGCGCGCGATACCCGGGATCTCATGGGCCAGGTCGAGGTCCTTGCGCTCCAGGTAGTCATTCCAGCGCGTCTCGCTGACGAGCTCCTGGAGCATTTTCTCCATGGTGGCCGCGTCGAGCAGATCGGGGCCGATAGCCTTGAGGGCGCCGGAGATACGGGCCTTCGGGGGCAGGCCGATGGTGAGGTGCAGGTCGGACCCGCCCTGGTCGAGCATGGTGCGGAGCAGTTGGTCGACGAGGGCCATGGTCAGGAGATCTTCGCCCGCAGGACGCGGTTGGTGATGTTGGCGAGGGCGGTCTCGGCGGTGATCGACCGGTCCTGCCAGAGGCTAAGGACCACATTGTCCATCAGGCACATGCCCTCGCGGACGCCGGTCTCCATGGTGTTGCGCAAGCCCTGGGACTTGCCCTCGCGGATGAGGTTTTGGATGGCGACGTTGTTGATGAGGATTTCGCAGGCGAGAGTGAGCCCGCCCTTGGTGTCGGGCAGGAGACGCTGGCAAACGATGCCCCGGAGGCTCTCGGCGACGCTGGCGCGAATCTGCGGCAGCTGGCCGGGAGGGAAGACATCGAGCACGCGGTTGAGTGTGGTGGCGGCATCGCTCGTGTGCATGGTGCCGATGACAAGATGGCCGGTCTCGGACGCGGTGATGGCCATTTCGATGGTCTCCAGGTCGCGGAGCTCGCCGATGATGATGACGTCGGGGTCCTCGCGGAGGGCGCCCTTGAGTGCGCTGGCGAACGTCTTCGTATGCTGGCCGACCTCGCGCTGGGTGACATTGCAGCCCTTGGCGGGCTGCACAACCTCGATGGGATCCTCCACGGTGATGATGTGGTCGGTGCGGGTCGAGTTGAGGTAGTCGACCATCGCGGCAAGGGTGGTGGTCTTGCCGGAGCCGACGGGGCCGGTGATGAGGATCAGGCCGTTGTGATAGGAAAGGAGCTTCTTGATCGTCTCCAGATGGGCCGAGAAACCGAGGTTGCTGAGCGAGGGCACCTTGTCCGGCACCATGCGGTAGGAGCCCGCCGCGCCGCCCTTGTGGAACATCAGGTTCACGCGGTACCGGTCGGTGCCGCTGAGGGCGAGGGCGCAGTCGTAGTCCTTGCGATCGAGGAAGATCTTTTTCTGCCCGTCGGACAAGAGCGCGGTATTCAGCCGGAGGGCATCGTCGGCCGTGAGGACGTAGTCCGACAGGAACGTGAGGGCCCGGCTTTTGCGGATGAAGGGCCGTGAGCCGGTGGAAAGGTGGAGGTCGCTGGCGCCGAAGTCCGAGGTCTGGCGGAGGAGGCCGCGGAACGCCGAGGCCAGCGCTGCGCCATCCAGGAGGCCAATGGTGTCGAAGGGGAACTTGGGCGCCGGCCCGGCGCTGCTCTTCTTCGTTTCCGCTTCAACCTTGGCGGCGGCGGCGGTGTGGGCGAAGGGCGGCTCGGTGCCGCTGTCGTCGAACGGGTCGCCGGATGGCGGACCCTTCTGGCCCTTGTTCATGGCCAGGCCCGCGATTTTTTCGAGCGTGTCGACGTCCTCGACATACCCCGCGTCGACGAGGCGTTGCGCAAAAGTCCCGATATCCGCGTCATTCCCGACCTCGGACCGGACGGCGGTGGCGTGTTTGCGGCTGAAAAGTCCCTGGTCGAGGCCCAGGCGGACAAGCCAGAGTACGTCGTTGGTCATGAGGGAGAAGTGAGGGACTGGGACAAGTCAGGCAACGACCGGCGGACAAGCCAAGCGCGAAGGTGGGAAACCACTTTACGCGACCGGGGTCTATGGGTCATAAATCCACCCATATGAAGCACTCCATCCTCTCCCGGGCCGCCATTTTGTCCGCCCTTGTTCTTGGCTTGTCCGCCCTCACCCTGACCTCCGGTTGCATTGCGGCGGCGGCGGGTGCCGGCGCCGCGGGCGTGGCCTATGTGACGGGGGACCTTTCCGCCAATCTCGATGCCAGCTTCGACCGGAGCGTCCGGGCGGCCGAGCAGGCGGTGAAGCAGCTGGAATTCGTCAAGCTCAGCGAGTCCAAGGATGCGCTGATCGCCGTCATCAAGGTGAACAACGCCGTCAACAAGAAGATCAAGATCACGTTGGAGCGCATGGGCGACAACCTAACGAAGGTGACCATCCGGGTCGACACGTTCGGCGACCAGGCGCTGTCGATGGCGATTCTGGACAAGATTAAGTCGAACCTCTGATTGGTGCCGGGGAGGGGGCGGGCCGCCGGTTTCCGGGGTTGCCAAACGGGGGCCTTTCGCTGACGGTGACCCTTTAACTCCCGCCAATGCTGAAGAAATTTCTGTCGAAGCTGCGCCAAACGATCGCGCCTTCCCGTTCCTCCTCGCCCGCGCCCGCCGCCCCGGCCAGGTCCCATTCCACGCCGCGCCCCGAGCGCGGTTCCGGCCCGCACCATGGCCAGTCGCAGCAGCCCGGCGCGCACGGTTCGCATGAATCGCGCCCGCGCCGCGAGGACCGCGGTCCGCGTCAGGAGTCGGACGGACGTGGCAGCCGCGGCGGCGGCGCCGGTTCCCGCGGCAGCTCTTCCCAGGGTGGGGCGGCTCACGGCGGCAGTTCGCAGTCGCGTGGCGGCGGTTCGCACAGCGACGGCGGCCGGGGCCTGCCTTCCCGCTCCGGTGGCGGCCCGGGTGGCCCGCGCGGTGAGCGCGAGCGTCCGATGATCGACAAGACCTTTGACCATCCGCGCTCCGCCCCGGTGAAACCGGCGATCAAGGTGGATGTGCCGAAGATGGACACGGAATTTACCAAGCTCGGCCTGTGCGATGCGCTCGCCTTCGCCGTGCAGGAGATGGGCTACGTGACCCCGACGCCGATCCAGGCGCAGGCCATCCCGGTCGTGCTGCAGGGCGGCGACGTCATTGGCTCGGCCCAGACCGGCACGGGCAAGACCGCGGCGTTTGCGCTGCCGATTATCCAGCGCCTGGGGTCGCACGGCAAACTGCGGGTCCTCATTCTCGAGCCCACGCGCGAACTCGCCCTGCAGGTCGAGGAGGCGTTCCAGAAATTCGCCAAGTTCACCGATCTCAACGTCACCATCGTTTACGGCGGCGTGGGTTATGGAAAGCAGCTGGAGGACCTGAAGCGCGGCATGGACATCCTGGCGGCGACGCCGGGCCGGCTGCTTGACCACATGGAGCAGGGAAACGTCTCGTTGAAGGACGTCGACATCCTGGTGCTCGACGAGGTGGACCGGATGCTCGACATGGGCTTCCTGCCCGACGTGAAGCGCATCGTCCAAAAGACGCCCGCCACGCGCCAGACGCTGTTTTTCACCGCCACGCTGCCGCCCGAGATCGCGTCCCTCGCGGCCTGGGCGCTGAAGAACCCCGTGAAGGTTGAGATCGGCCGCCAGCGTTCGCCGGCGGAGACGGTCTCGCATGCGTTCTACCCCGTGGTGGCGTCGCAGAAGTTCGACCTGCTGCAGCTGCTGCTGGACCAGACCGACTTCAAGAGCGTGATCATTTTTTCCCGCACCCGCATGGGCGCGGACCGCATCGCCCACCGTCTGCAGGCCAAGGGGCACACCGTGGGCGTGATGCACTCCGACCGCAGCCAGCGCGAACGCATCGAGGCGCTCGACGGCTTCAAGACCGGCAAGTTCGAGGTGCTCGTGGCGACGGACATCGCGGCGCGCGGCCTCGACATCGCGGGTGTCTCGCACGTGGTGAACTACGACGTGCCGGAAAACGCCGAGGATTATGTGCACCGCATCGGCCGCACGGGCCGCGCGCATGCCTCGGGCGACGCCTTCACCCTTGTGACGGAGGATGACGTGCGCGACGCGCGCAGCATCGAGCGTTACATGGGCATGGCCGTGGAACGAAAGAAGATCGAGGGCTTCCCCTACATCTACTCCGCACTCTTCGACGAGAAGGCGCTGGCGGACGAGGTGGCGGCCGCGGTCAAGCCCACCAGCCGGCTCCATCGCGGTGCGCGGCGGTGAATGGGGTAGGGCGGGTCTTTGCCCCGCCCTTTTTCGGCCGAACTAAGGCAGGTCAAAGACCTGCCCTACCACAAAAAACGCCGCGCATTTCCGCGCGGCGTTTTGCTTTTCAGGGATGGGAACGGTTATGCGACATCGAAGCGGTCCAGGTTCATCACCTTGGTCCAGGCGGCGACGAAGTCCGTGACGAACTTCGTCTGCCCGTCCGCACTGCCGTAGACTTCGGCGAGGGCGCGGAGGCGGGAGTCGGAGCCGAATACGAGGTCGACCCGCGTGCCGGTCCATCTGACGGCCCCGGTCTTGCGGTCGCGGGCTTCGAACAGCTCGGACTCCTTGGAGACCGACTTCCACTCCGTGCCCATGTCGAGCAGGTTCACGAAGAAGTCGTTGGTCAGCGTCTCCGCCTTCTTGGTCAGCACGCCGTGTGGCGAGCTGCCGGCCTTGAGGACGCGCAGGCCGCCCACGAGCACCGTCATTTCAGGCGCGGTCAGGGTCAGCAACTGCGCCTTGTCCACCAGCAGCGTCTCGGCCGGGATGCGGTATTGGCCCTTCTGATAGTTGCGGAAACCGTCCGCGGTGGGCTCGAGCACGCCGATGGATTCAACATCGGTTTGATCGGGCGAGGCGTCCATGCGGCCCGGGGTGAACGGCACCGTCAAGTCGTGACCGGCGGCTTTCGCGGCCTTTTCGATGGCGACGCCACCGGCGAGGACGATCAGGTCTGCCAGCGAGACTTTCTTAGCGCCGGCGCTGTTGAAAGCTTTCTGCACGCCTTCCAAGGCCTCGAGCACCTTAGTCAGCTGGCCGGGCTGGTTGACTTCCCAATACTTTTGGGGCGTCAGCCGGATGCGGGCGCCGTTTGCGCCGCCGCGCTTGTCGGACCCGCGGAACGTGGAAGCGGAAGCCCAGGCGGTGGAGACGAGCTCAGAAACGGACAGCCCGCTGGTGAGGATCCTGGCTTTTAGCGCAGTGATGTCCGCGGCGTCAACCAAGGGGTGGTTAACCGCGGGGATCGGGTCCTGCCAGATGAGTTCCTCCTTGGGAACTTCGGGCCCGAGATAACGTGCGCGCGGACCCATGTCGCGGTGCATGAGCTTGAACCACGCGCGGGCGAACGCGTTGGCGAACTGGTCGGGATGCGCGAGAAAGCGACGCGAGATCTTCTCGTAGGCCGGGTCGACCCGCAGTGCGAGGTCCGTGGTGAGCATCGCGGGGGCGTGACGCTTCGAGGGATCGTGGGCATCCGGCACGGTGCCGGTGCCGCCGCCGTTCTTCGGGCGCCATTGCTGGGCGCCGGCGGGGCTCTTGGTGAGCTCCCACTCGTGGGCGAACAGGTTGGTGAAATACTCGTTGGTCCATTTCGTGGGCTGGGAGGTCCAGGTGACTTCGAGGCCGCTGGTGATCGCGTCACCGGCCTTGCCCGTGCCGTGGCTGTTCTTCCAGCCGAGGCCCTGCGCCTCGAGGCTCATGGCTTCGGGCTCGGGTCCCACGTTCGAGGCGGGAGCGGCGCCGTGGGTCTTGCCGAACGTGTGGCCGCCGGCGATCAGTGCCACGGTCTCCTCATCGTTCATCGCCATGCGGGCGAAGGTCTCGCGAATGTCGCGCGCCGAGGCCAGCGGGTCGGGTTTGCCGTCCGGGCCCTCGGGATTGACATAAATCAGGCCCATCTGCACCGCGGCGAGGGGGTTCTCCAGGTTGCGCGTTTGCGGCGCCTGGCTGTTGTCGTCGGTGCTGACGACGCCGTGACCGGCGACCCCGGGTGAACCGTGTGCGTAGCGGACATCGCCGCCGAGCCACTTCTTTTCCTGGCCCCAATACACGTCCTGATCCGGCTCCCAAGTGTCCGCGCGGCCACCGGCGAAACCGAAGGTCTTGAAGCCCATCGTCTCGAGGGCGACGTTGCCCGTAAGGATCATCAGGTCGGCCCAGGAAATCTTGCGGCCATACTTCTGCTTGATCGGCCAGAGGAGGCGGCGCGCCTTGTCCAGATTGACGTTGTCCGGCCAGCTGTTGAGCGGGGAGAAACGCTGCTGGCCCCGGCCGCCGCCGCCCCGGCCGTCACCGGTGCGGTACGTGCCGGCGCTGTGCCAGGCCATGCGAATGAAGAACGGGCCGTAATGGCCGAAGTCGGCCGGCCACCAGTCCTGCGAGTCGGTCATTAGCACGGCGAGATCCTGCTTCAGCGCGGCGTAATCCAGACTCTTGAACTCCTGCGCGTAATCGAAGTCCGGGCCCATTGGGTCGGTCTTGGCGGAATGCTGGGCGAGGAGCTCGAGCTTGAGCTGATTCGGCCACCAGTCGCGGTTGGAGGTGCCGCCGGAGCTGGCGACACTGTGGGCGGGCGGGATGGCGCCGGGGCCGGCGCTGGCGGCGCCATGGTTAAACGGGCATTTGGCTTCGGATGACATGGGATTTTTCTCCGTGGGTAGGTTGATCAGTTGTGAAAACGAAAGTCCTCGGGCAATCGGGTAGCACCCTTTGGTTTATAAGGACGGGAATCAAGCCTGACGGCAAATCGCGGCAGGTGATTTTTCGTCCAGCAGGTGTCACAATTGGATAGATTTCTGGGGGCACACTCCCTAATCAGGTCGCTGGTCACGAGCCTTTCGTCGCTGGCCACCCCACCGCTGATTTTACCCATGCCCTTCAAAATCACCTTCATTGGCGCCGGCTCGATCGGCTTCACCCGCCGCCTGCTGGCTGACCTGCTCGCGGTGCCGGAATTTGCGGATGTCGAGCTCGCCTTCACCGACATCAACGCCCGCAACCTGAAAATGGTCACGGACCTCTGCCGGCAGGACATCGCGGCCAACGGGCTCGCGACCAAGATCACCGCGACCACCAACCGCCGCGACGCGCTGCGCGGGGCGAAGTACATCTTCACGGTGGTGCGCATCGGCGGGCTGGAGGCCTTTGCGACCGACGTGGACATCCCGCTGAAGTACGGCGTGGACCAGTGCGTGGGCGATACGCTCTGCGCGGGCGGCATCATGTACGCGCAGCGCGGCATCTCGGCGCTGCTGGATTTCTGCCGCGACATCCGCGAGGTCGCCGCGCCGGACTGCCTGCTCCTGAACTACGCCAACCCGATGGCGATGATGACCTGGGCCGTGAACAAGTACGGCGGCGTGCGCTGCGTGGGCCTCTGCCATGGCGTGCAGCACGGGCACTTCCAGATCGCGGAGGTGCTGGGCAGAAAGAAGTCCGAGGTGGACATCATCTGCGCCGGCATCAACCACCAGACTTGGTTCATCTCGGTCAAGACCGATGGAAAAGAGCGCACGCCGGAGCTGCTGGCGGCGTTTGAGCAACATCCGGTCTACCCACAGGAGGAGAAGGTGCGCATCGATATGCTGCGGCGCTTTGGCTATTACTCCACCGAGTCGAACGGCCACCTGAGCGAGTACGTGCCGTGGTATCGCAAGCGCACGAACGAGATCAAGCGGTGGAGCAACCTGAAGGTCTGGATTGGCGGCGAGACGGGCGGCTACCTGCGCGTCTGCACCGAGGGTCGGAACTGGTTCGAGGCGGAGTTTGGCGGCAACAAAAAGCATGAGGCCCTGCGCTACACCGCGGAAAACCGCAGCGAGGAGCACGGCAGCCACATCCTTGAGGCGCTGGAGACGGGTCGGGTCTACCGCGGGCATTTCAACCTGCCGAACGGCGGCACGATCACCAATCTCCCGCCCGATGCGATCATCGAAGCCCCCGGTTTTGTGGACCGCCATGGGATCAACATGATCCCGGTGGGCGACCTGCCGCTCGGCTGTGCCGCGGTCTGCAATACCTCGATCTCGGTGCAGCGCCTCGGCGTCGAAGCGGCAGTGGCCGGTGACGACACCCTCCTGCGCCAGGCCTTCATGATGGACCCGCTCACCGGCGCCGTCTGCAACCCGCCCGAAATCTGGCAGATGGTGGACGAGATGCTTGTGGCGCAGGCGCCCTGGCTGCCCCGCTACAAACGCGCCATCACCGCCGCAAGGAAGCGCCTGACGAAGGGCCCGCTCCTCAAAACGAAGGTCACCCGCGGCGCCGCGCGCCTGAAGACGCGCAGCCTCGCGGAGATGAAGCGGATCGAGAAGCAGAACCCGCGCGCGGGTCACTGAGGCGGGTTCAGTTGCCCGCGAA
>Ga0114958_10000086_pt1 | contig 74470 bp, 64 predicted proteins | sample C_130208_EF_Meta_FD_89577 | JGI IMG/M metagenome (GOLD analysis project Ga0114958, IMG submission 89577) | Freshwater microbial communities from Lake Croche, Canada to study carbon cycling - C_130208_EF_MetaG | ecosystem: Environmental > Aquatic > Freshwater > Lake | place: Lake Croche, Canada...
CTTGATTTCCGCCGCGAGCGTCCGGATGTCCTTCGCAATCATCGGCTCCCCGCCCGTCAACACCACGTGCCGCGCCGGATATTTTTCAATTTCGGCGATAATCTGCGGAATCGAGCGCGCCGTGCCCTCGGGATTCCACGACGCATACGGCGTGTCGCACCAGTTGCAGCGCAGGTTGCATCCGCTCGTGCGCACAAAGACCGACGGCACCCCCGTGAGCATGCCCTCGCCCTGCAAGGAGTAGAAAATTTCCGAAATCAGCATGGCGACACCGCGGTTTTAGCTAAGTCCCATATGTCGTATGAGACCTGTACGCCCTACTTTTTTTCCTCCGGTCCCGCCGGCAGCGGCGGCGTAGCCAGATATCGCGTTGGATCCGCCAGCCCCGCCACCAGCAACGCCTCCCGCCGCTCCACGCAGGTGCCGCAAACACCGCAGTGCACGACCCCACCTTTGTAGCAGGACCACGTGCGCGCGAAATCCACGCCGAGCCTCGCGCCTTCCGCCGCGATCTGTCCCTTGGTCTGCGCGATGAACGGCCGCAACAGCTGCACGCCGGCATACGTGCCCAGCCTCATCGCCTCCCCCATCGCCACCATGAAATCCTCCCGGCAATCCGGGTAAATCGTGTGGTCACCCGTGTGCGCCGCAATCACGAGGCCCTCCGCCCCCACGCTCTCCGCGAAACCGCATGCGATCGAGAGCATGATCGCGTTCCGGAACGGCACCACCGTCTGTTTCATGTTCTCCGCCGCATAATGCCCCTCCGGGATTGCGCCGCCGCTTTTCAGCAAATCCGACGCAAACAGCCGGTTCACAAACTCCAGCGGGATCACCTCGTGCCGCCGCCCAAGCTGCGCCGCGTGCGCCGCCGCGAACGGCAGCTCGCGGTGGTTGTGCTTCGCCCCGTAGTCAAAGCTCACCACCGCCACGACGTCATGGACCGACCGCGCCCAATACAGCGCCGTCACCGAATCCATCCCACCCGAGCAAAGGACCACCACTTTCATGAAGTGAAGTTGGCCACAAAGAGGCGCAAAAAGACACCAAAAGAAAACCGCCGCTAGTCTTTGGGTGGTGCAGGGATTGTCATTGCGAGGAGTCCGCACCGCGGGCGACGAAGCAATCCATCCGATGGATTACCCCGCCCGGCTTCGTCAGACTCGCCATGACGAGCTGTGGCCCGGCCAATCCGACGCTTGGTTTTTCGGGCCTTTCGTGCCTCTTCGTGGCCATCCTTCCGCTCGCCCCGCCATGATCATCATCCACGACCCTCGCTGCGCCGACTATGGCTCCTCGATGCGGCCCGAGCAGCCCGCGCGCATCACCCGTAGCGCCGACCACCTGCGTTCCGTATACCCGGATTGGACCTGGCGCGCCCCCACGGCACTGGTGACCGACGAAACCCTGCTGCTCGCCCACACTCCGGCGTTCTTGAAACGACTCGGCCAGCACCGTGACTTCGACGCCGACACGCCTTACCTCCCGGACATCGCGGCCCACGCCCGCCGTGCCGTCAGCGCCGCGCTGACCGCGACCGAACTCGCCCTCGCCGGCGAACGCGCGTTCGCGCTCATGCGTCCACCCGGCCATCACGCGACCGCCTCCCAGGCCATGGGTTTCTGCTATCTCAACCAGATCGCCATCGCCGCCCTCGCGGCGCGCACCCGCGGCACCGGCCGCGTCGCCATCTGGGACTTCGACGCGCATCACGGCAACGGCACCGAGGCCCTCCTCCACGGCCGTGACGGCCTGCTCTTTACCTCGGTTCACCAATCTCCCGGCTATCCTGGCACCGGCACGGAATCCTTCGACAACTGCCACAACTGGCCTATCGCCCCGCATCTCCCGCGCGCCCGGCACATGGCCGCCCTGCGCGAATCGCTCGATGCCGTCATCGCCTTCCGTCCCGACCTCATCCTCGTGTCCGCCGGGTTCGACGCCTACGCCCATGACCCGCTCACCGCCATGACGCTGGAGATCGATGATTTCGCCACCCTAGGCACATGGCTCCGCACCAGCGGCCGGCCCGCCGCCGCCATCCTCGAGGGCGGTTACAGCGATGAGCTCCCTTTGCTGATTGCCGCCTTCCTCGCGGGATGGGAGAATGCCCCCCAAGCCGCATGATTTCCCGCTTCCTTCCACTTCCGATTCGCCGTTTGCTCGGCGTCAAAGTGACTTCCCGTCCGCCCTCTTACCAACTCCTCGACCAACCCGGTTCCCTGGAGCCCCTCCTGAAGGCGCTCGACCGCGTCAAGGAGGTCTCCCTCGATACCGAGGCGGACAACATGTACCACTACAAGACGCGGGTCTGCCTGATGCAGTTCCTCGTCGGCCAGGAGGTCTTCCTCGTGGATGTGCTGGCCCCCGGCCTGAAGCTCGAGCCGCTCCTCTCCCGCCTCGCGCACAAGCACCTGCTGATGCACGGCAGCGACTTCGACATTCGCCTGTTGCACGACCTCAGCGGCTTCCGCCCAAAAAGCATCTTCGACACCATGCTCGCCGCCCAGCTGCTCGGCCGGCCGCGCATCGGCCTCGCCTCACTGCTCGAGGACCATTTCAGCGTCGCCGTGGACAAGTCCGGCCAGAAGGCCAATTGGTCCGCCCGCCCCATCACTCCCAAGCTGCTCAACTACGCTTCCCTCGACGTCTGGTACCTGCCCGCGCTGCGCGATATTCTCACCAAGGAACTCACGAAACTGGGCCGCCTCGACTGGCTCGACCAGCAGTGCCGCGCGCAGATTGAATCCGGCTCCACCGGCTTTGCCCCCGCCACCGAAATCGACTGGCGCATCGGCCGTAGCGAACGTCTGCGCGGGCCCGGCCTGGGCGCCCTGCATGCCGTCTGGCACTGGCGCGAGCAGCAGGCCCAGCGCCTCGACACCCCGCCGTTCAAGGTCTGTGGCAACGCCCTCCTCATTCAGATCGCTGAGGCCGCCGAGTTGGGCGACTCCGAGGAATCCATCCTAAATCGCGTCAACCTCGGCAAGCGCCACCCGCGCCTGTTTCCCTCGTTCGCCGAGGCCCTGCACGCCGGCCTCGCCCACGACCCCACGACCCTCCCGCGCCGGCCCGGCCGCGATCCCAACCACCTCTCACTCACCCAGCGCGAGATCGAGCTGCAGGACCGCATTAAGACCGATCGCGATGTCGTCGCGAAAAAACTTGGCATCGAGGCCACGCTGATCGCCAACCGCTCCGTCCTCGCGCAAATCGCCCGCACGCCCGACCAGCTCGACGAGCTCCTGCTCCCGTGGCAGGCCGACCTGCTCCGCGACATCCCCGCGCTTAATCCCGCCTGATCGCGGGACGCCATGTCCTCGACCGCCCGCCCTGAGCTTGTCGAACGGGCCAATGCCAATATCGCGCGTCACCTCGCGCTCATGGCCGCAGCCCGGCCCTCGGCCCCCGCGCTCAAGATTCCCCGTGGCCGCACCGCCGCCGGGGCGATCAATTATCTCACGCTCACCTTCGCCGAGCTCGATGCTGAGGCCAGCGCCTGGTGCGCCAAGCTCACCGCCGCCGGCATCACCCGCGGTGATCGCACCTTGGTGATGGTCCGGCAGGGCCTGCCGCTGATCGCCGCCGTCTTCGCCCTTTTCCGCCTCGGGGCCGTCCCCGTCGTCATCGACCCCGGCATGGGCCGCAAAAACTTCCTCGCCTGCGTCGCCCGCTCGAAACCCCGCGCCCTCGTCGGCATCCCGCTCGCCCAGCTCACGAGTCACCTTTTCCGCTCCGCCTTCGCTTCCGTCCAAGTCCGCATCTGGGCCAGCGGCTCCGCCACCGCCCGCGTTGCCCCATCGCCCATCACTCATCGCCTATCACCCGGCAGCGAGGTCGCCAGCTCGGCTGGCGACCTCGCTGCCGTGCTGTTCACCAGCGGCTCCACCGGCACCCCGAAGGGCGTCTGCTACGAGCACGGCATGTTCGAAGCGCAGGTACAGCTCATCCGCGACACCTACCAGATCACTCCCGGCGAGATCGACCTGCCGATGCTGCCCATCTTCGCGCTGTTTAATCCCGCGCTCGGGATGACCACCATCGTTCCTGAGATCGATCCCAGCCGCCCCGCCGAGGTGGATCCCGCCAGGATTGTCCAGGCCATCCTTCAGGAAAACGTCACCAACTCCTTCGGCTCACCCACGCTGTGGGCCAAGATCAGCGACCACTGCCTCGCCCAAAAAATCACCCTGCCCAGCCTCCGCCGCGTCCTTTGCGCCGGCGCCCCGGTCCCCGCCGCCCTCTGGAAAAACTCCGAAATCTTTCTCTCCCGCGGCCAACTCCACAGCCCTTACGGCGCCACCGAGGCCTTACCCCTCGCCACGATCTCCGCAGGTGAAGTCGATTCCAACTCCGTCCGCGGCGCCTGCGTCGGCCGGCCACTGCCCGGCATCACCGTCAAGATCATCGCCATCACCGACGCCCCTCTCGCCACGTTGGCCGAAGCCCGCGAACTCCCCGCCGGCGAAATCGGCGAGATCATCGCGCAGGGTCCTGTCGTCACCCAGACCTACGACGCCCTCCCCGAAGCCACCATCGCGGCCAAGATCCCCGCCGGCACCGCCTCGCATCCTGCCCCTTGCCCCTTGCCCCCTGCCCCTTCTGTGCCCCTGGCCCCTTCCGCGCCAACCGGCGCGGTCTGGCACCGCATGGGCGACTGCGGCTACTTCGATCCGGCCGGACGCCTCTGGTTCTGTGGCCGCAAAGCCGAGCGGGTGGAAACCGCTGCCGGTCCGCTCTTCACGGAGCCCTGCGAACAGGTCTTCCGCGCCCATCCTCAAGTTTCGCGCTGCGCGCTCATCGGCTTGGGCGAATCCGGCCGGCAGCAGCCCGCACTCGTCATCGAGGCCCGCCCCAAAAACGCCGCCGCCGGCCAGGTCTTCGCCCGCGAACTGCGCGCGCTCGCGTTGTCGCAGGCGCATACCGCCGCCATCAGCCGCTTCTATTTTCACCCGAAATTCCCCGTGGATGTCCGCCACAACGCCAAGATCCACCGGCTCACGCTCACGCGCTGGGCGGCGACGGCAAAATTTTACGAGGTCCCCGCCCGATGAATACCCTCGTCACCGGCGGCACCGGTTTTCTCGGACGGCGACTCGTCGCACGCCTGCTGGCGGAAGGCCGCCAAGTCACCGTCCTCGGCCGTACGCCCGCGCCTGAACTCGAGGCCCAGGGTGTTCGCTTCATCCGTGCCTCGCTCGACGATGCCACGGCCGTCAGCGCCGCCTGCGCGGGGATCAAAACCGTCTTCCATACCGCCGCCAGAGTCGGTGTCTGGGGCCGCTACGATGACTTTTACCGCCCCAACGTCCTCGGCACCCGCGCGCTGCTCGACGGCTGCCTCACCCACGGCGTCCAGCGCCTGATTTACACGAGCACGCCCAGTGTCGTGTACAACGGCCAGCCCCTTGCCAACGCGAATGAGTCGCTTCCGCTCACGACCGACTGTCCGTCGCCTTATCCCCTCACGAAAGCCATCGCCGAGCGCGAGGTCCTCGCCGCCAATTCTGCCACCCTGCAGACCATCGCCCTGCGCCCCCACCTGATCTGGGGTGTGGGCGACCCGCATCTCGTCCCCCGCGTGCTCGCCCGCGCCCGCGCCGGGCGGCTGCGGATCGTCGGCTCCGGCCAAAACCGCGTGGACCTGGTCCAGGTCGAAAACGTCGTCGACGCCCACCTCCTCGCCGAAGCCGCCCTGCGGCAGTGTAACCTATTGGGTTACACTGCCGCAGGCGCCCGTCGCGCGGATGGACGCGCGTTTTTCATCACCAATGGCGAGCCGGTCGTGCTCTGGGACTGGATCAACGGCCTGCTGCGCGCCCTCGGCGAACCACCGGTCACCAAGAAAATCTCCCTCGGCTCCGCTTCCACCTTGGGCGCGATCTGTGAGACGATTTGGAAAATCCTTCCGGTGGCCAACGAGCCGCCCATGACCCGCTTCATCGCCACCGAGCTGGCGAAGGATCACTGGTTCGACCTCTCCGCCGCCCGCCGCGATCTTGGCTACACGCCGCGGATCAGCATGGCCGCCGGCACCGCTGAGTTGGTCGCATGGTATCAACACCAAGCCCGCCGCAACTCATGAATCCGCGCCAGATCATCCTGCCGGCCCTCGCCATGGCGGCCATTGTGCTGGTTTCCAATCTGCTGGTGCAGTTTCCCCTCAACGCCTGGCTGACGTGGGGGGCCTTTTCCTACCCGGTGGCTTACCTCGTCACCGATGTCTGCAATCGCGTCGCCGGCCCCCAACTCGCCCGCCGGGTCGCCTGGTGCGGCTTTGCCACCGGCCTGATCTGCTCATCGCTGCTCGCGCCGGTGCGCATCGCCGTCGCGTCGGGCTCGGCCTTCATCGTCTCGCAACTGCTCGATGTCGCCCTGTTCAACCGCCTGCGCCAGCAGAGCTGGTGGAAGGCGCCCTTGTTCGGCTCGGTCGCCGCGTCGGTGGTGGACACCGCCATCTTCTTCAGCCTCGCCTTCGCCGGCAGCCGGTTTCCCTGGCTCCAGCTCGCCGCGGGCGATCTCGCCGTGAAGCTCACGATGGCTCTCCTGCTCCTCCCGCCGTATCGCGTCCTCGTCACGCGCCTGACGCGCTCCTGACCGGGCTTACGGCTTGGCGCTTCTCTGCCGCACGGCCTCAAACAGCGTGATGATGGTCGCCATCGCGACATTCAACGAATCCGCCTGCCCGGCCATCGGGATCCGCACCGGCAGGTCGGCGTTTTTCAGCCAGAACTCACTCAATCCGTACTGCTCGCTTCCCATCACGATCGCCAGCGGTCCGCGCAGGTCCGCCGCGGTGTAGAGGGTCTCCGCCGCCGGGGTTGTGGCGATGGTGCGGATTTTATTCCCTTTGAGCCACGCCTGCACTGCGGCGCTCTCCGCGACCACGAGCGGCACGGAGAACAGCACGCCAGTGGAGGCCCGCACCACGTTCGGATTGAAAATATCCGTCACGGGGTCGCACACGATCACCGCGTCACACCCCGCCGCATCCGCGCTGCGCAGAATGGTGCCGAGGTTGCCGGGTTTCTCGATCGCCTCCACCACGAGCAGGAAGGGCACGGCTGGCAGGCTGAGCTCCTCCAGGGCGAGCCGCCACTGCGGGGCCACCGCCAGCAGCCCGTCGGGTCGTTCGCGATACGCGACCTTCGCAAAGGTGTCCTTGGTCAGCTCGAAAACCTGCGCCCCCGCCGCCCGGGCCTGCTCAATCAGCGCCGGCTCGTTCTCACCCAAAAACCACTCCGGGGAAAAATACAGCTCGGTCAGCGCCACCTTTTTTTCCAGCGCCCGCCGGATTTCCCGGTACCCCTCGACGAGGAAAACCCCCGCCTCGTCCCGCGGACGCCGGTCGCGCAGCTTCACGAGCTGCTTCACACGCGGATTCTGGAGACTGGTGATTTTTTCAACCGGAAGGCCCACGGAACACACGGAACACACGGAATAGGAAAAAAACCATATCCTTTTTGTTGGTTTGGGGGCTTTCCGTGTATTCCGTGTGTTCCGTGGGTAAAAAGAAATTCAACGACCTCCCTTTCCCTTATCACGCCGAGCTCGAGCTGGAGATCGCCACGCTCACCAACCTCGGCTCCGGCCTAGGTCGCGTCCCGCTGCCTCCAACCCTCGCCCCCGACCCATCGCCCGGCACCCCCGCCGCCTCCAGCGGCGGTTGGGTCGTGATGGTGCCGTTCGCCCTGCCGGGCGAGCGCGTCCGGGTGCGCGTGTTTCGCAACCACAAGAATTTCTCCGAGGCCGACTTGGTGGCGGTCCTGACGCCCTCCCCGCACCGCGTGACCGCCTCCTGCCCCCTGTTCGGCCGCTGCGGCGGCTGCCAGTACCAGCACTTCGCCTATCCCGAACAGCTCGCCTGGAAACAGCGCCAAGTCGCCGAACTCCTGCAGCACATGGCTGGCGTCGAATTCGCCGTCGCCCCCGTCATCGCGTCACCCCGCGAATTCGGCTACCGCTCCAAGATCACGCCGCACTTCAATCCGCCGCGCGACGAGCGGCCGATCCCCATCGGCTTCCTGCGCCAAGGCACGCGCTTCGACATCCTCGACGTGCCGCAGTGCCCCATCGCCACCCTCGCCATCAACACCCGGCTCCCCACGGTGCGCGCCGAGGCCCACGCCCGCCAGGCGACGTATTCCCGCGGCGGCACGCTGCTGCTGCGCGAGGCCAGCGGCGAGGTGACAACCAACTACGATGCCATCGTCACCGAAACGGTCGGCGACCTGAAACTCCGCTTCCTCGCCCGCGATTTCTTCCAGAACAACCCGTTCATCCTTCCGGCCTTCACCGGTTATGTCCGCGCGCAGGCCGCGGCCAGCGGGGCGCGTTTCCTGGTCGACGCCTACTGTGGCAGTGGACTCTTTGCCCTGACCGCCGCCCCGGCTTTCGAGCGCGTCGCCGGCATCGAGATCAGCGAGAGCAGCATCACCTTCGCCCGGCAAAACGCCACGGCCAACAACATCACCAACGCCACGTTCCAAGCCGGTGACGCCTCCGCGATTTTCGCCGGCCTGGCCTTTCCCGCCGCCGACACCGCCGTGATCATCGACCCGCCGCGCAAAGGTTGCGACGCCGCCTTCCTCGCCCAGCTCTTTGCCTTCGGCCCGCGCGCGGTGGTGTATGTGTCCTGCGACCCGGCCACGCAGATGCGCGACCTGAAAGATTTCCTCGCCGCTGGCTATGTGCTCTCCGCCGTGCAACCCTTCGACCTGTTTCCCCAGACCCGGCATCTGGAGTGCGTGATCACCCTCCGCCGGCCTTAAGCCCCCCTGTTTCGCGGATTGTCAAAACCCGGCGTTTTCCCAAACTGATGGCGTCGCCATGCATAATTCACCCGCCTCCCACTCCTGGAATTTTTTCCGCACCGGCGGCCTCGACCAGGTCGCCCTCACCACGGCCGAGGACCTCCTCGCACTGGACCGGCTGGACCAGAAGCTGTGGGTCGCGCTGTCCTGCCCGGTCAAGGGCCTCGAGCTCGATGAGAAAACCCTGGCACTGATCGATTCCGATGGCGACGGCCGCATCCGCGTCCCGGAGCTGATTGCCGCCGTGAACTGGGCCGCCGCCCGCCTGAAAAACCCGGCCGTACTGCTGCAGGGCACCGACTCTCTCCCGCTCGAGGCGATCGATGACACCACCCTCGACGGCAAGACCATCCTCGCCTGCGCCAAGCAGATCCTCGCCAGCCTCGGCAAGGCCGGCGCCGGTTCCATCTTTGTCTCCGCCACCGCGGACACCTCCAAGCTCTTTACCGCCAGCCCGCTCAATGGCGACGGCGTGATTCCGCCCGATGCCACCACCGATGTGGAGGCGCAGGCCCTGATCGCGGATATCCTCGCCTGCCTCGGCGGCGTCGCCGATCGCACGGGCGCCATCGGCATCACCGCGGAAATGACCGAGACGTTTTTCACCGAGCTCGCCGCCTATGTTGCGTGGCTGGAAAAAAGCGCGGCCAAGGATATCGCCGTGCTCGGCACCGGCACCGCCGCCGCCTGCTCCGCCATCCGCGCCGTCCGCGCCAAGGTGGACGACTATTTCGCCCGCTGCCGGCTGGCAGCCTTCGACAGCCGCGCCATCGCCGCGCTCAACCGCCAGGAAACCGAGTACCTCGCCATCGCGGCCAAGGACCTGAAGATCACCGCTGAGGAGGTCGCCGGTTTTCCCCTCGCGCGCATCGAGGCCCACCGGGCGCTGCCACTGCTGGACTCGGTCAATCCCGCCTGGTCCGGCGCGCTCGCCACGCTGCATACCGCCGCAATCACGCCGGTATACGGCGCCACGAAAACCACGCTCACCGAGACGGATTGGACCGCACTCAACGCCCAGTTCGCCGCCTACGAAAACTGGCTCGGCGGCAAGGCCGGGTCCGGCGTGGAAAAACTCGGACTCGACCGCGCCAAGGCCCTCCTCGTCGGCAAGGGCCGCGCTGTCCTCACCGGCCTGCTCGCCCAGGACAAGGCCCTCGAGCCGGAGTTCAACGCCATCTCCGCCGTGGATCGTCTCGTCCGCTATCACCGTGATTTGCGGCCGCTGCTCCACAATTTCATCAATTTCGCGGATTTCTACTCGGGGGAACGCCTCGCCGTCTTCCAGGCCGGCACGCTCTACCTCGACAATCGCTCCTGCAAACTCTGCATCCGTGTGGACGACCCCGCGGCCCACTCCGTCCTCGCCGCCACGAGCAAGGTTTACATCACCTACGTCGACTGCCGCCGGGCGGGGGGTGAAACGATGAAGCTCGCGGCCTGCTTCACCCAGGGCGACAGCGACTATCTCTTTGTCGGGCGCAACGGCGTCTTCTACGACCGCGCGGGGCGCGACTGGGATGCCACCATCACCAAGATCGTGGATAGCCCCATCAGCCTGCGCCAGGCGTTCTGGTCGCCGTACAAGAAGTTCATCCGCATGGTCGAGGAACAGGTGGCCAAGCGCGCCGCCGCCGCGGATGCCGCGGCCAATGTGCAACTCGCCGCCGCGGCCCAGGCTGCCGGCACGCCCCCGGGACCGGCCGCCCCCGCCGCGCCCAAGAAAATCGACATCGGCACGGTCGCCGCGCTCGGTGTCGCCGTCGGCGCCATTGGCGGCGCCCTCGCCACCGTCGCCACCGGCCTCGCTCGCCTGGAGCCCTGGCAGCTGCCAGTCGTGGTCGTGGTGCTCATGCTCGCGATCTCACTGCCCGCCGTCCTCATCGCCGCGCTCAAACTCCGCCAACGGACCATCGGGCCACTGCTCGAGGCCAACGGCTGGGCTATCAACGGCCGCGTCCGGATCAATATTCCCTTCGGCACCGCCATGACCGAGGTGGCCGTGTTGCCGCCGGGCGCCCGCCGCTCCCTCGTGGATCCCTACGCCGACAAAGCCGGATCCAACCGCCGCCGGCTGGGACTGCTGCTGGTTATCATCGTTCTCGCGGCCCTGCTTACCGCCAAGCTGCTCCACACCTGGCCGTTTCCTGCGCCCGCGCCAACTCCGGTGGAAAAACCCGCGGTGGTCGCCCCGGCCGAAGAGCTAAAAAAGTAAGCGGCTCCGCCTGGCGTGCGGCTCCCGACCCCCGCCCCGACTACCGGTAGTCCAGCCACTCCGCCGACGAGTACTGCTCGGTCAGGCCACTGACTTCGTCCTCGTTCAGCTCGGGCCACGGCACCGGCTCCGCGGTGGTGCCGAGCAGAGCGGCCAGCCGCGCCGTGAAGTCCTCGTGGAATTTGTCCCAGTCCACCGCCGGCCCCGCCGCCGCCGAGCCTATGGCGGGCAGGCTCGCCGCTGGCCGCCAGATTGAGCCCTGAAAGAGGAGACCGTGCTTGTTTCGCTTCTGGGCGGCTCCGGCGATTTTCTCCCCGGTGTGCTCGTTCACGACATCGTAAATTTCCGCGCGTTGAAAACAAACGCCCACTCCCTCGGCTTCCGGTACGGTGGTTTTGACGACACCGGCCACGCCCTGCACCCGCAGCGCCGCGGCGAGCGCCTCATGCACCTCGCGGTAACTTTGTGTCGCCCGCACCTCCTCCAGCGGATGGCCGCGCGGGATCACCAGCGCATACGTCCAGTCGTCGCGGTGATCCACGAGTCCGCCACCCGTCGCCCGCCGGCAGAGATCGAGCGTGGTATCCGCCGGCAGCAACGCGCGGACCGCGGTGATCTTCTGCGCGTACCCAAAGGTAAACGCCGGGCCTCTCCAACCGTAGTGCCGGAAGCGCGGCATCCCCGGTTTTGGGAATCGCTGCAGCAGCAGAAAATCGACCGCCATGTTTTCCGCCGCGCCTCCTGTCCGAACCGGTAGAATTTCCAGGGCCATCGTGATCTCCCGCCGCCAAATTAGGCATCCAACAACTGCCGGGCGGCTTTCAGCAGTTCGCTGAGCACGTAGGGTTTTGGCAGGTAGGCCCGGCGGCTGGCCTTCAGCCAGGACGGAGCGGCGGCAATTTCCCGCGCCGCCGTGCACAGCATGCGCAACTCCGGCTCGGCCGCCTGCAAGGTGCGGGCCAATTTGAGGCCTTCCCCGGTCAGCCCCGAGATCAGGAGCTGGACGGGCTTGGCGAGCGAACGGGTCTCCCGCAGCGCCGCCGCCGCGGTTTTCACCGCAATCACGCGATATCCATCCGCCGTCAGGATACCCGCGACCATTTTGCGCACCACGTCGTCCTCCTCCACCAAGAGCACCACCTCGTGTCCCTTGGTCGAGGGCAGGGTCTCAATCGGCGTCACCCGCTCCAGGGGGGAAAGTGCCTCATCCGTCTCGGGTATCAGGATCTCAAACGTTGAACCGACTCCCACTTCGCTTTTCACCGTGATGAATCCACCGCTCCGCTGCACCACGCCGTAAACCAATGAGAGTCCCAGTCCGGTGCCCTCGCCCTCGGGTTTGGTGGTGAAAAAGGGCTCGAAGAGCTGCTGCTGCGTGGCCTCGTCCATGCCCCGGCCGTTGTCGGTGACGCTCACGCAGGTGTAATGGCCGGGCGGGGCATCCGTGGCCCGCCGGTTGAGCCCGGAGCGGATTTTCCGGCGGGCGGTGCGAATGGTCACGCAGCCGTTCTGCCGCAGCGCGTCACGGGCGTTGAGGATCAGGTTAAGCAGCACCTGCTGGAATTGCGCCGGGTTGGCGCGCACCGGCCCAAGCACGGGCGCCAGCGCCAGCTCCAGCCGGCCCGCGTTGCCGAGCAGCCGCGCAAGGATCTCGGAGTTGTTGCGGAGAAACTCATTGAGATCGATCACCCGGGCCTTCAGCGGCTCGCGCCGGCCGAAGGCGAGGAGCTGCCGGGTCAGGGTCGCGGCTTTTTGGCCGGCGCGCTGGATGACCTCGATGCCCTTCAGCGCCTGCGGCCGGTCCCCCAGGTCCGCCGCCAGAATCTGGCTGTAGCCGTTGATGACGGAGAGCAGGTTATTGAAATCGTGGGCCACTCCGCCGGCGAGCCGGCCGACTGCGTCGAGCCGTTGCGCATGCACCAGCGCCTCCTGCAGGCGGCGTTTTCCCGTGATGTCCCGGTAGTTCGCGACGACCAGGATCGACCGGCCCGCCGGCGCGGGGATGACACTGTAATTCCACGCCGCATAAATCACGGTGCCGTTCTGGCGCTGGAGATATCCCTCGCCAATGAACGACTGGCCTGGCCGCGCGGTTTTCTGCCAACGCATGATTTTTTCGACGTCGGTTGTTTCCCCGTGGAGAAAACCATGCCGGCGACCCACCAGCCTGGCAGCCGCATGGCCCGTGATGGTGCCAAAAACGTCATTCGCAAATAGGATCTCCAGTCCGGCGGCCGAGCCACCCCGGCGGGCGATGAACACGCCCTGATCCAGCGCCCGCAACGCCGCCGCCAGTACGGTGGCGGGCAGGGCCTGTCCCGCGGAAGCGGGAGTTTTCACGGCGAGAGCCGCTCCACCGTCCAGCTGCCGTCGGTTCCGCGGCGATAGCGCAGGCGGTCGTGCAACCGGCTGCGCCGGCCCTGCCAAAATTCCACCGTGGCAGGGGCCACCCGGTAACCGCCCCAGTGCGGGGGCAGGGGCACCGGCTGGCCCGCATATTTCTGTTCCAAATCCTTCATCGCTTCCTCGAGGGCCTTGCGGCTGGGTATGATCGTGCTCTGCGCGGACGCCCACGCCCCCAGCTGGCTCGCCAACGGGCGGCTGTGAAAATACGCCTCCGCCTCCTCGCGCGCCACCTTCGTCACCGTGCCCTCGACGATGACCTGCCGCTCAAACGGGAACCAGGGAAACACCAGCGAAACGTTCGGGTTGGCGTCGAGCTCGCGGCCCTTCCGGCTCTCGTAGTTCGTGTAGAAGACAAAACCGCGTCCATCGACGCTCTTGAGCAGCATCGTGCGCGCCGACGGCCGGCCGTCGCGCGTGGCGCTGGCGAGAATCATGGCGTTGGGCTCGACGAGCTTCGACGCCTGCGCCTCTTGGAACCATTTTTCGAACTGTCGGAACGGATCGCGGGCGAGATCCTTCTCGGCCAGCCCGGCAAGGGAGTAGTCTTTTCTGAGGTCGGCCAGTGGCATGGTAGGGCACTCAACGTGGTCCCGCGCCGCCGCCCTGTCAAAAGTCATCTCGTCAATGCGCCGATCCATCGGGTCGCGCCGGGAAATTTCCCCAGAAGCGCGGCGCGTGATCCCAGCTCAAACTCCGTCTCGTCCCACGCCGGGGTAACGGTGCAACCGAGCAGCGCCCAGCCCCGTTGACGACCCGCGGGCAATAAACGCGCACCCTGCCAGACTCCGCCCGGCACGGTGAGTTGAGGGGTCTGCTGGGCGAAAAGCTCCGGCCCAAGCACCGTCACCCGCGCCGCGTCGTTCGCGGCCACCAGCGCAACATGCTCCACGGGGTCGCCGTGATAAAAATGCCACACTTCCTCGGCCGGCATCCGGTGGAATGCGGAGAAATCATCCGCCGTGAGCAGAAACCAGATTGCCGAACCAGCTGCGCGGCCGTTGGCCAGCCGGGTCGAGCTCACCCAGCTCGACCGGAAAAACCCCCCTTCCCCTGGCAGGGGCGCCAGCGCGAGCTGCGCGATGATTTTTTCCGCCTCGATGTTCATGCGTGCAGCGAAGCATGGAACCACGGTCCGGCGAAAGCCTGGAAATCCATCGCCAAGCGCCGAGCTCTGGGCGCACGGGGCCTTCCCCCCCGCCCAGCTCCGCTTCTCGCCCCGCTCCACTCCTCGCCCAGTTTTCCCTACCCCGCAGCCCAAAAAACCAACGTCACCCAATAGGTTACAGTTTCCTTTCCCCCGGCCGGCCGGCGTTACAGCCGCGAGTGTAACCTAATGGGTTACATTGGTCATGCCGGCGGGACCGGGGTCGCGGAAATTTTTCCGCGCTTCCGTTCCGGGATGTTTCCGTGATTCTCGCCCGATGGAATTTGCGTTCTGGATCTATCCGCTGCTGTTCGCCACCGGCTTCGCGGCCGGGTTGGTGGATTCCATTGCGGGTGGCGGCGGGCTGATTGCGCTGCCGCTGCTGCTGACCCTCGGCCTGCCGGTGCCGGCCGCCCTGGGCACGAACAAATTCCAGTCCATGTGCGGCACGTTCTCCGCGTCGCGGCACTATGTCCGCCAGGGGCTGATCGATTTTCGGGCGTGCCGGGTCGGCCTCATTGCCACGTTTGTCGGCGCCCTGATCGGGGTGCTGACCGTGCAGCGGATCGACTCCCAGGTCCTGGCCCGGCTCATCCCGTGGCTGCTTGCCCTGATTTTCGTGTACACCGTGTTCCGGCCGAAGGTTGGGGAACAGGATCATCCGCCGCGGATGGGGAACACCGCTTTCTATGTCGTTTTCGGCCTGGCGCTGGGGTTCTACGATGGGTTTTTTGGCCCCGGGGCCGGCCTGTTCTGGACCATTATCCTGATCGTCGTGCAGGGTCAGAATTTCGCCAAGGCCACCGGCAACACCAAGGTGATGAACCTAGTCAGCAACATCGTCTCGGTCGCGATCTTTGCCTACGCCGGCCTTATTCATTACGGCGCGGGTATCACCATGGGCGTGGGACAGGTCATTGGCGCCCGGTTGGGTTCCGGACTGGTCCTAAAGAAGGGGACCAGCTTCATTCGGCCGATTTTTCTAATCGTTGTTGGACTGATGCTTCTGAGGCTTTTGTGGGTAAATTACCACCATTAAACCTTTAGGCCTCGGCCGGGGAGGGTCCGCGTGTAAGCTGCACCCATCATCATGTCTCCTGCCGCCTATCTCGACCGCCACGCCGACGACCTCACCGGCCTGCTGCGCCGGCTCGTCACGCTCCCGACCGTCAACCCTCCCGGCGTCCAGTACGACGACATTACTGCGTTGCTGACCCGCGAGTTGCGCGCCCTCGGCCTGATTGCCCGCCGCTACACGCTTTCGAAGGCCGAACTCCGCCGCCATTTGCCGCCGGAACAGCGCGGTTACCCCCGCTACAATGTCCTGGGCCAGCTCGCCGTGCGCGGGGCGAAAAAAACCGTCCATTTCAACGCCCATTACGATGTCGTGCCGGTTTCCGGCCGATGGAAACACAGCAGCCCGTTCAGCGGGCGCGTGGCGGGTGGCTGGATCTACGGCCGTGGCACCGCCGACATGAAGGGCTCCCACGCGAGCCTCTTGATGGCCTTACGGGCCCTGCGGGTCACCGACACCGCACCGAAAATGAATGTCGAGGTGTCCTTCACCGCCGATGAAGAGACCGACTCCGCCCTCGGCACCGGCTGGCTCGTCAAGCACGCCCCCATTCATCCTGACTACGCCATTGTCATGGAGGGCGGCGAGGCCGGCCATGTCTGCTGCGGCCACAACGGCGTCGTCTGGCTCGAGGTCACCGTTCACGGCCGCGCTGCCCATGGCTCGATGCCACAGCTTGGCGTCAACGCCCTGGAGAAAATGTCCGCGCTCGTCCTCCTGCTCGGCGACTATCAACGAAAGCTCGCGCAGCGCACCTTCACCACGCCCGAGGGCAAGGTCATGTGCCCCACCATCAACGTCGGCGGCGTGTTCAGCGCGGGCGAAGGCGGCAAGATCAACACCGTGCCGGCCCTGGCGAAATTCTCCATTGATCGCCGCGTCATCGCGGTCGAGTCCGTCGCCTCCGCCGAGCGTGAGACCCGCGCCTTCCTCGCCGCCGCCGCGCGCCGGATTCCAGACTGCCGCATCACCGTGGCCAAGGTCTCCGACAACCACCCGTGCTACCACGCGCCGAAGCATCCGTTCTTCGCCGCGATGGCGCAGAGCGTGAGCCGCGTCCGCCGTCAGCCCACGACGTTCAACGTCTCCACCGGATTCAACGACATGCACTTTTTCTCGCATCACCTGAAGATCCCAACGCTCGGCTACGGCCCGGGCGGCCGGAACGAGCACGCCATCGACGAGGCGGCGAAGATCAAGGACCTGGTCGCCACCGCCAAGATCTACGCCGAGCTGCTGACGAGCTTCGGCGGTTGACGTGGGCCCGCGGCGTCCTCGCCGCGGCTCCCGTTCCACCTCCGGCGCTATTTCACCAGCCCCTGCCGGATCATGTTCACGGCGATGGCCGCGAGCAGCAGGGCGATGATCTTGGAAATGGCGCGCATTCCCGTCGCCCCAATCTTCCGAGCCAGCCAGTCGCTGTAGGCGAAGGCCAGCACCACGAGCACGAGATTCACCGCCAGTGCGGCCAGGATGATGCCCAGGCTGATGGTCTTGCTCTGCGCCAAGACCAGCAGAGTGGTGATCGAGGCCGGACCCGCAATCAGCGGCATCCCCAAAGGCACGACGCCAAAATCCTCCGGCACCACGTCCGGCACCGCCGCCGACTGGATGAGGTCCTTGGCCGCGAGAATGAAGAGGATGAGACCGCCCGCGATCTGGAAGTCGCTGACGGTGATGCCCAGCGCCGTGAAAATCGTCTGGCCCAGAAAGAGAAATAGCAGCGCCACGAGCCCGCCCGTCCAAGCCGCTTGGTTGGCGATCTTTTTGCGCCGGTCCACGGGCACGCCCGCACCCATCGCCAGGAACACCGCGGCGAGGCCGATCGGGTCAATCGCCACAAAGAGCGGGATGAAAGCCCTCAGAAAGTTTTCAAGCCAAGCGGACATGGCCCACTCTCCCCGGCGGACCCGCCCGGCGCAAGCCCGGTAGGCTGGTTCTTCGATTGTCATTGCGCGTCGTCCCGCAGGCGGGACGACGCGGCAATCTATCCGGATGGATCACCACGGCGCGTCAAACGCGCCTCGTGATGACAATCTGGCATGGGACTTCGCCCTTGTTTTGCCCCGGCGAAGGCGGCAACGTCGCCGCGATCATCCTATGAAAATCGACGCCACGCTCACTCCGGCCCGGCTCCAAAAGAAGGTTTCCCGCGTGTTTGAACTCGCGGGCCAGAAAATCACTGCGCTCAACGCGGCCTGGGATCCGGCCAAGGGCACGCCCGTCTTTACCGTGAAGGGCCAGTACACCTCGCGCGGCTGGACGGAGTGGACCCAGGGCTTCCAGTTCGGCCTGGCGTTCCTGCACTTTGACGCCACCGGCGACACGAAGTCGCTGGCTCTGGCGAAAGCCAAGACCCTCAAATGCATGGCGTCCCACGTCTCGCACATCGGCGTGCATGACCATGGCTTCAACAACGTCTCCACCTACGGCAATCAACGCCGCCTGATGCTCGAGGGGAAAATTCCCTTTAACCAGGACGAGCTCAACTACACCGAGCTCGCGCTCAAGGTCTCCGGCGCCGTGCAGGCCGCGCGTTTTTCGACCACGGCCTACGGTCCGGGCTACCTCTACTCTTTCAACGGCCCGCACTCGCTCTTCGCCGACACTATCCGTTCGATGCGCTCGCTCGTCGTCGCCCACCAACTCGGCCACGTGCTGATGGGCGAGGGCGACAAACCCATCAACCTGCTCCACCGCGCGCTCGACCACGCGAAGACCACCGCCCGCTTTAACGTCTACTTTGGCGAGGGTCGCGACAGCTATGACGTGCGCGGCCGCGTAGCCCACGAGTCCATCTTCAACCGCAACGACGGCAACTACCGCTGTTCGTCGAGCCAGCAGGGTTTCTCGCCCTTCACGACGTGGACGCGTGGCGCCGCCTGGATCATCTGCGGCTATGCCGAGCTGCTCGAGTTCCTCGACACCGCGAGCGGCTCCAGTCTCGACGCCGCCGGCGGCCGCCGCGCGGTGACCGACCTGTTCGTCAAGACCGCCCGCGCCACGAGCGACTACTACATCGATGGTTATGCGGCGAAGGATGGCATCCCGTACTGGGATACCGGCGCGCTGAACACCCACGAGCTCGGCAACTTCCAAGCCCGCGCCGCCGATCCGTTTAACCGCCATGAGCCGGTGGACAGTTCCGCCGCCGCCATTGCCGCCCAGGGCTTCATCCGCCTCGGCAACTGGCTGGCCGCGCACGGTGACAAAGCCGCGGGCAAAAAATACCTGCAGGCCGGCCTCACCGTCGCGAACACGCTCTTCGCCGAACCGTATCTCTCGACCAATCCGAAGCACCAGGGCCTGCTGTTGCACAGTGTTTATCACCGCCCGAACGGCTGGGATTACGTCCCGAAGGGCCAGAAGGTTCCGTGCGGCGAGTCGTCCATGTGGGGCGACTACCACGCGATGGAACTCGCACTGCTCATCTCCCGGATGGCCACGGGGCAATACTACACGTTCTTCTGAGAAAGCGGGGTAGTCGGCCGAGGCCTCTCGGTGATCAACGCCGGTGGGGACACCGACGCCCATCTCTTACCGCAGCAGCTGCCACAGCGCGACCGCGAGGTCCGGATGCTGTGGGTGAAATCCCTCATCCAGGAATTTCTTGGGCACGCAGCGCCGGCCGGTGAGGGCGAGGCTCGCGTCGGCGCCCATGATAAAGCGCGCACCCAGTTTTACCGCCCACGCCGGCGCCGGCGGACTCCAGGGCCGCTCAAGGGTTTTGCGCAACAGACGCATAAACTCGGCATTGGTCGCGGGATTCGGCCCGGTGGCATTGTAGGCCCCCTGCGCCGCGGGATTCGCAATCGACCAGCAGACCATGGTGCAAAAATCATCGATGTGGACCCAGCTGATGTATTGCCGGCCATTGCCAGCCGCACCTCCGACATACCAGCGCGCCAGTTTCGCCAGCTGCTCGAGCGCCCCGCCATCGCGTCCAAGGACAAAGCCGATGCGCAGCGCCACGCGCCGCGGCCCGCCGGCTTCGGCGAAAAACGCTCCTTCCCAGGCCTCGCACACGTCCACCGAAAAGCCCGTGCCATGCGGCGACTGTTCATCACAGATGCGGTCGCCGGGATCGCCATAAATGGCCAGGGAAGCAGCCTGCACAATCACCGGCGGGGGCACCGCACAGCGCTGGCAGGCGGCGGCGATGGCGCGGACGGAATCAACGCGCGACGAGATAATCTCGCGCTTGTTTTCCGGCGTGTAAATACAGGCCACGCTGCGACCCGTGAGATTGACGACGGCCTCGGCACCATCGAGTTCATCAGCCCATTCACCAACCGTCTTTCCATCCCACACCACGGTTCGGATCGGCCCGCGGGCCGGGGCCGGCCGGCGGGAAAGAATGACCACTTCGCGGTCTTGCTGGACCAGGTTTTGCGCGAGCGCCCGGCCCAGGAAGCCCGCGCCGCCGGCAATGATGATCCGCTTGGTCTGCTCGAAAGCCCGCGCCGGATCTTCCAGGGGATTGAGCGGGCGGCGGGGACGGACGGTATTCATGGGGGAATCAGCCCAGTGTTTGCTCGATGAACGTCATGTCGGCCGCACTCAGCTCGCGATCGACCGCCGCGAGGTTGCAAACCACCTGCCGCTCGTTGCGGAAGCCCGGGATCACGCAGGCCAGGTTGGGTTGGTTGAGCAGGTAACGCTGCGCCACCGCGGACAAATCCTCGGTCGTGGATCCAAAGCGCGCCTTGAGCTGGGTGAGCTTGGGTTTCAGCGCGAGGAGCTTCTCCGTGGTGAACCGGCCGCTCTTTTTGCGATGATCCCCCTCCTCAAACTCCGGCGGCTTGGCGGGATCAAACTTGTCAAGCAACAGCCCCTGCGCGAGCGGGCTGAACGCGACATAGGACATCTTGTGCTCGGCGAGGAGTTTCGGCACCACACCGCCCGGCTTGATAAAATCGCGCGCGAGCGCATTGGCCCACGACTGCAGCACCGCCGGTTTCACGACTGGCACCGCGCGCACAAAATGCTCCTCGCTGTACGCGCTCTGGCCCTTCAGCCGGATCTTCCCCTCGCGCACGAGGGCGTTGAGGGTGTCCGCCGCGCCCTGCAGCCACTCGCCCTTCGGCCCGAAGTCGCCGTGATGCAGGTAGTAAAGGTCAATGTAGTCGCGCCCTAGGTTTTGCAGCGACTGCTCGCACTGGTGCCGGATATGAAGGGGGTCGTAGGCCTGGGCGGCGGTGCCGGGAAAGTGGCCGACCTTGGTCGCGATGACGAAGTCCGTGGACTTGAGCCCGAGCCGCTTCAACACCCGCGCCAGCATGAGTTCGGCCTTCCCGTTGCCGTAAACATCGGCGTTGTCGAAATGGTTCACGCCCGCATCCACCGCCCGCTTGATCGCCGAGGTGATCTCATCCTCGTTCACATTGGCCCAGCCGTTGGGCGTGCCGTTGACCCAGTTGAGCCCGCCCATCGTCCAGCAGCCGAGGCTGATCTCCGAAACCTTCACATCGCTGGAGCCAAGGGCGCGGTAGTGCATGAGACGAACAAAGCCTTCCGGCGTCCGTAAGCAATCAGCCAGCCGTAATTTTTCTGAGGTTTCCCGCGAATGGGCGCGAACAAAACTCGGAAGTCTGGCCTCAAACGGCGCAAGGATTCCCGTCCGGCCGCATTGTCTCCATCGGGCCTATGGGCTCGCGGAAGAGCTGACCCGAAGTGGTGGAGACCATGTGCCTTTTTGTAGTCAAAGCATCGGGTCTGGAATATTTCGCGTCCATTCGCGTGATTCGCGGGCCGCCCCGCCGGAAAAAACTGTCATTTCCGCCCGCAACGCCTATGTCCGCGGGGTGCGCCCTGTGTCCATCAACCTCTACGATCTCACCCGCGCCCAGCTGGACGGGCTGCTCGTAAGCTGGGAGCTCAAGCCCGTGCACGTCCCGCTGTTGTGGAACTATCTCTATCTCGGGCTGGCCGACTCGCTCGACGCCATGCCAAAGCTGCCGCCCAAACTCCGCGCCCGGCTCAAGGCCCACACCCACTTCGGCGTGCTGCCGACGGCGTTTGAAACGGACTCCAGCGACGGTTTCACCCGCAAGTACCTGCTCGCCCTCGCCGACGGCGAAAAGATTGAGACGGTGCTGATGCGTTTCACCGGCCGCGTGACGGCGTGCATCTCGAGCCAAGTCGGCTGCGCAATGGGCTGCGTCTTCTGCGCCACCGGCCAGATGGGCTACACCCGCCACCTCACCGCCGGCGAAATCGTCGCCCAAGCCGTCCACGTCGCGCGCGCCCTGCGGACCGCCAAGGAACCTCACCGTCTCCGCAACATCGTGCTGATGGGCATGGGCGAGCCGCTGCACAACTACGACGCCGTAATGCACGCCATCGAAATCATGCGGGACGAGACCGGCCTCGCGCTCGGAGCCGAACGGATCACGTTGAGTACCGTCGGCGTCGTGCCAGGCATTCTGCGGCTGGCGAAGGAAAAGCGTCCGCTGCACCTCGCCGTCTCGCTGCACGCCGCCACGCAAGCCGAGCGCGCCGCGCTCGTGCCCGCCGCAAAGAAGTGGCCCCTCGACGAACTCATGGCCGCTTGCCGCACCTACAGCGAAACGACGGGCCGGCGGATTTTCTACGAGTGGACGCTGATCGAGGGGAAAAACGATTCCATCGAGCACGCCCGCGCCGTCGGCCGCCTGCTGCACGGCCTGCCCGCGCAGGTGAATCTCATCCCGCTGAACCCCACGGCAGGCTACACCGGCGCGCCCACCCGGACTGAAGCCGCCAAGCATTTTCAGCACATCCTCAGCGAGGAGTTCAAGATTCCCAGCACCGTCCGCCAGCGCCGCGGCATCGACATCGCCGCCGGCTGCGGCCAGCTGGCGGTGGCGTATCGCCTGTGATCCAGCTCTAGCTTTCCCCATGAAAACCCCTGCGACCCCCGGTTCCCTCGCGGAAAAACTCATTGGCACGTGGTCATTGCGCTCACGCGAGGACTACAACGCCGCGGGCGAACGCCGCCTGGAGCCATCGTTGGGCTCTGATCCCATTGCGCTGCTCTACTTTGACCGCGAAGGGAATTTTGCTGCCCAGTTCATGAAGCGCGACCGCTCCTCCTCACCGGTGGAGGACGCCGTCAGCGTCCTGCCTAACAACAGCCAGGCCCGCGGCGGCTACGACAGCTACTTCGGGACCTATGTGGTCGATGAGTCGTCAGGCATCGCCTCTATCTTGATCCTCGCGGCGCTGGCGCAAGAAAACGTCGGTCAGACCTATCAGCGCCAGATCCGCTTCGACCGCGACATCCTCACGCTCCGCCTCTCGACCGCGACGACTGCAGGCGAACCCGTCACCCGGACGCTGAAATGGCAGCGCGTGGGGTGAACCGCCCGCCTTCCCGTCCTGGCATTCAAGCCTTCTTCTTGCGCCGCGTGTTCACCGCACCCGCCAGCTGGGCTAAGACCGGCAGAGTCTTTTCCCAGCCGAGACAGCCATCGGTGATGCTGCGGCCGTAAACCAGCGGCTTCGCCTGGTAGTCCTGCGTGCCACCGAGGAGGTTGCTTTCGATCATGACCGCCGCGATCGCTTTTTCCCCGGCTGCAATCTGGCCGGCGACATCCGCCGCGACGTCCGTTTGCTTGTCCGGGTTCTTCACGCTGTTCGCATGACTGAAGTCCACCATGAGGTACGGGGGCAGCGAGTTTTTGGTCAGCAGCCCGGTCGCAGTCTGAATGTTGGCGGCAAAATAGTTGGGTCCTGCGCTCCCACCGCGCAGCACCAGGTGGCCGCTGGGATTGCCGGCCGTGCCCATGACGGCCGGCGCGCCTTCGCGAGTGAGCGAGGGGAACCAGTGCGGGTGCCGCGCCGAGCGGATGGCATCCACTGCCACCTGTAGATCGCCGTCGGTGCGGTTTTTAAAGCCCACCGGCATGGACAATCCCGAGGCCAGCTCACGGTGCACCTGACTCTCGACCGTGCGTGCGCCGATCGCGCCCCAGGAGACGAGGTCGGCGTAATACTGGCCGAGGGTGGTATCCAAGAACTCCGTGGCCACCGGCAGCCCGAGTCCGGTGACATCAATCATCAGCTTCCGCGCGAGCCGCAGCCCGGCGTTGATCTGAAAGCTGCCATCGAGGAACGGGTCGTTGATGAGTCCCTTCCAGCCGAGGACGGTCCGCGGCTTTTCGAAATACACCCGCATCACGAGCAGGAGTTCACCCGCGTAAGCGGGCGCCGCTTCGTGGAGCCGCTGGGCATACTCCACGGCCGCCGCCGTATCATGGATCGAGCAGGGTCCCACCACCACGAGCAACCGGTCGTCCGTGCCGGTGAGGATCGCCTCGATCTCGCGGCGGGTGCGGGCGATCAGCGCGGCGCGGACATCATCAACCGGCAGCTCCTCCTCGAGCAAAGCAGGAGCCATGAGCGGCTTGGTCGCACGGATACGCAGGTCGGCGGTGGACGGATGCATGGAAGGAGGGGAGAGCGTAGCCAGTGAGCAGCCGGCCGCCATCTTTGATTTGTCGTGGGTGGGCTTTACGCCCGACATCGTTTCGCCCTGGCAGATTGCGGAGCGACCAAGACTTGCAACCGGATGTCGGGCGTAAAGCCCGGCCCACGAGGACGGTCGGGGTTTACCCCCGATATTCACTTCGCCGGTCAGGCGAAACCCCGGTGACGGCCAGCAACTGCTGCGCTTCCTTCACCACCAGGGTGGGGCGGATGTAGACCTCGGCCAGGGCGCCGATCAGCCCCTGCTGGGTGCCGGCATGCTTCAGGACCAGCCAGGCCAGTGAGGCCGACTCACCCAGCGCGGCCTGCTCGGCGGCGCCGTCAACGATGGGGTCGGGCAGCACAAGTTGCTCCTTCGGGAGGAGCCCTTTGCCGGCTAAAAAGAGCGAGAGCGACGCCCCGAGCGTATTGAGCCAGATGCTGGGCCGACCGTTGGGCGCGTAGGTGATACCGGTTTTTTCCGGCGACCACTCCATGAACATCCGGACCTGCTCGTGAAGCTGCGTCAGCTCGGCATCGGCGGTGCTGGCGTTCCAGCGCACGGTGAAGAGTCTTCGCTCCTTCATCTTTTTAATCTCCCACACGCGCAGCAGCAACTCGTACTCACCGCCGGTCTGGCGCAGCGCGCCGGTGAAAACGTAATCGAGCCCACCCTCGGTTGTATTCACGAGCTGGGTGATGTTCTCCACCGTCCACTCCGGGGCCATCAGGGCGTAATGTTTTTGGCCAAACACCCCCACCGCCGCGCAGGGCAGATAGTGCGGGGAAAAATAAAACGTCTCGGCCAGCCACAGCGGGATCGCCCGCGTCAGCCGGCCCAGGTCATCCTCGGGCTTCTGCGTCAGCTCCGCGATGTCCGTGACCCCCGGCAGCGAGAGCTGCGCAAACGCCACGCGCCGCAGCTTGCCGGCCTTGGACGGCAGAATCTGCGCGGCCAGCGGCTCAAGACTGTAGAACCAGATGGGTTTGCTGATGCTCACCAAGTGGACCTTCGCCGGCTCGGCGACGGCCGCGGGGCCGTCGGCGCCATCGAGCGGCGGCAAATCCTGTTGGATGAAATCGGCAATCGCATTGGAGAAACCGTGGAGCCTCTCCTCCAGTTCGGGCCGCTGCAGGGCGAAGAGGATGTCGAGCACATGCTGCGCCGCCTCGGCGTTGCGCAGGGCAAGGTAGGCCTGGAGAACGTTCAGCCCGGTCGCGGGACCATGGCGGTCGGCATCGTAGCGCGGGGCCACGAGTTCAATGATCTCCTTCACATAACCATTAACTCCGAGGTCGGCCGAAATCGTCACGAGCACATCGGCGCGCTCACCCGCGAGCACCAGTACTTCCTCATAAAGCGCGAGGGCCGCCGGCAAATCCTTCGCCTCCAGTTTCTGCCGGGCCTCAACCAGTTGGGGTAAGACCGGACTTCCGCCCGGCGACAGCGTCTCCATCTTGGCGGCGGGGGCCGACTCCACGGCTGGTTTCTTGCCTGAGAACCGGTCGAAAAATCCCATGCGCTCGAGCAAATCGCGAGGCCGACCGCTGGCGACGCTAAATCGCGCCATCGCACTCCATTAACCGTAAAAAATTGGTTTTTTAACCCATTCCGGCCACCGCCAATTAAAGGAGGAAGCGGGCATCAGCTCCGCGGACCGGCGATTTTATCCGGCGTAACCCCCGTGCGGACCGCAATCGTCGCGCAGACTTTGGGCACGTACATGCGGGTTTCTGCGGAGAGCGCGGCAGAGATGTCAGCAAACGTCTTCGCGGAGTGTGCGGCCAGCAGGCGGCGTACGCGGCCCTCACCGGCATTGTACGCAGCGAAGGCGAGGGGCCAGTCGCCAAATTTTCCGTGCAACTGGCCAAGGTAGCGCGCCGCGGCGCGGGCGGATTTTTCCGCATCTGCGCGCTCGTCGGGCAGAAACGTGCTCAGCCCCATCGCCTTCGCGGTCTCCGGCATGAATTGAAACAGCCCCTTGGCCCCGGACGGACTGCGCGCCGCGGGCTCGAGGGTTGACTCCACCTCGGCGAGCCAGGCCAGTTCGGGGGGCACGCCTTCCGCTTTGAACGCCGCCCGCAGGATTGGCATCAATTCCTCCGCCCGGGCGGGCAGGGGCCGGTCACGGATGCGCTCCAGCCAGAGGTCATAATAGGGAATGTCCCGCGGCGGCGGACCGGGCGTGGACCGCGGACCCAGCGGGCGTGGGACCGGGCGGTGGATCGCCTGCTTGGCGGCCTCGATGTAATCAATGCGTTCGGCCAGCCAGTCGGCGTAATCCTCATAACCCGGCAGCACGCGCAACGCCGTGAGTGCCGCCCGCGCCTCGGATTCGTAGGCGACCAAGTCTTCGAGGTTGTCGCTCTCGAGCGCTTTTTGCAGCCGCGCGGCAAACGTATCCCAACTCCCGCGTGACGGGAACTCATACTGCGCCTTGATCTCCGGCGTGGCGTACTGGTCAAACAGCGATTTTCCCAAGTCGTAGAGCTCGTCCGGCGGCGCGGTGGGCGCCGGTTTTTTCTGCGGCACCGGTTCCGCCGCGGCCCACCCGGCGGCGCCGGTCAGGAAAATTAAAATGAGCAGGAAGCGCATATCCTTAAGACCGCCGCCAGCCCAGCAGGTTGCCCCACGGCCGGCCAGCCCGGAGCGTTTACCGTTTGACCCTCCCCAGGGCGTCTTTCATCAAGACCACCCCCTCCGTGAACCGGGTCTATATCAAAACCTACGGGTGCCAGATGAACGAACGCGACAGCGAGGCCGTTGCGGCGATACTGCGTGCCCGGGGTTATCGCATCGTCGGGGCGGAGGACGATTGCGACATCATGCTGCTCAACACCTGTTCCGTGCGCGACGCCGCGGAACAGAAGGCCATCGGCAAGGCCGGGAATGTGCAGCAACGCAAAAAGAAGAACCCGGATTTCGTCCTCGGGATCCTCGGCTGCATGGCGCAAAACCGCGGCACGGCGCTGCTCGACCAGCTGCCGGACGTGGACCTGATCGTCGGCACGCAGAAATTTCACCAGGTCCCGGACTATCTCGACAACCTCCGCGCCGCGCGCGACGCCGGTGTGCCGCTCGGCGAGACGATCGTGGACATCGGCGAGGAACCCGGTTCGCAAAACACGATCCGCGATCACGAACTCACCGAGAAGCAGGTGAACGCCTTCGTTTCCATCCAGCAGGGCTGCAACATGGACTGCGCGTTCTGCATCGTGCCCAAGACCCGCGGCGACGAACGCTCGCGGCCGATGGACGAGATTCTCGCCGAGTGCCGCCTGCTGGCGGAAAAGGGCGTGAAGGAAATCACCTTGCTCGGCCAGATCGTCACCAGTTATGGCCGGCGGGATTACGCGCATACCGGCGGCGTGACACCCTTCGTGCAGCTGCTCGACCGCGTGCACGCCGTCGAGGGAATCGAGCGCATCCGCTTCACCTCGCCGCATCCGCGTGGTTTCAAGCAGGACCTCGTCGAGGCCTATGGCCGTTTGCCCAAGCTCTGCGGCTATGTGCACCTGCCCATGCAATCGGGCAGCAACCGCATCCTCAAGGCGATGAACCGGCCCTACACGCGTGAACGCTACAAGGAGATCGTCGATGCGCTGCGGGCGGTGCGGTCCGACATGTATTTTTCGACGGACGTGATCGTGGGCTTTCCGGGCGAGACCGACGAGGATTTTGCGGAGACGCGCGAGCTGTTCCAGGTCTGCAACTACGACATGGCGTACATCTTCAAATATTCCATCCGTACCGGCACGCCGGCTGCGACAATGGCAGGACAGGTGTCGGAGGAAACAAAGGAAGCCCGCAACCAGGCCCTGCTGGCGGTGCTGAGCGCCAATTCCGAGCGTCGTAACGCCACGCTGGTGGGCACCGTCGAGGAAGTGTTGGTGGAAGGCCCGGACAAGACCGGCCGGAAATTCACCGGGCGCACGCGCGGCAACCGCGTGTGCATCTTCGACGCCGATCCCCGCCTCATCGGCACGCTGGTGCCGCTGCACATCACCCGGGCGAGCGTGAGCACGCTGTACGGCGAGTTGGTGCTCGCCGGAGTAGCAAGCGGGACGCTGAAGCCCTGACCTGGCAGATTTTACTCGTCACCCGGCACTGGCCACTCGTCACTCATCCCATGTCCCTTTTTCTCGCCACCCTTCTTCCCGGCCTCGTTCTAGCCGGGCTCGGGGGGGCGCTGCTGACAAACCGCCCGGCGGTGGTGGCGGCGCTGCAGGGTTTCCCGCGTTCCCCCACGGCGGCCTTCTGGTTCTTTGGCGGTGGCGCGGGGTGGTTTCTCTGGCAGGTCTGGCACCTGTCGACGGCGGATTTTGGCGATTACCACGTGCTGCTGACCATCGGTTTTGCAGCGGTGGCCGGACTGGCATTTAAGTACCTGCCCGATTTTCTAGCGGTGCGCGGCTTGGGTGTGCTGGTGCTCTTGTCCGCCTCGCCGCTGCTCAGCGCCGCATACATGGAATACGACAAGCCGCAGCGCCTGTTGCTGGTCACCCTGGTTTATTTTCTGATTGCCGCGTCCATCTGGCTCGGCGTGCAACCCTACCGGCTGCGCGATTTTTTTGCCTGGCTCTTCCTCCGGCCGGGCCGGGCCCGCGGACTCGGCGGTGCGTTGCTGGTTTACGGGCTGTTGCTGGCCGGCGTGGCGTTCACTTACTGATCCAGCCCCTGTGACAACCGAAACACCCGTCCTGCTGGTTGTTGCTGGTCCCGCGGGATCCGGCAAAAGCACCCTCTGCGACCGCTTGGTAAAGGAAGTCCCCGGATTTGCCCGCGTCGTCACCACCACCACGCGCACCCCGCGGCCGGGCGAAGTGGATGGCGTGCATTATCATTTCCTCTCCCCGGAACAATTTGACGCCAAGCTCACGGAAAACGCCTTCCTTGAGTGGGCTTGGGTGCATGGCAAGCGGCGCTACGGCACGCTGGCCCAGAGCGTGCTCCAACCGCTGGCGGCCGGTCAGAGTCTCGTCATCAGCGTGGATGTGCAGGGCGTGGAAAGCTTCCGCCAGGCCGCCGCAGCCTATCCGCTGATTGGCCAGCGGATGACGACGGTTTTTATCCTCGTGGATCACGACCGGCTCGTCGCCCGCATGCGGGCCCGCGCGCAGGACGACGAGGCGGAGATTGCCGGCCGGATAAAAACGGCGGAACGCGAGCTACGGGAAGCACACAAATTCGACTTCACCATCGATAGTCGCACGCGCGACGAGGATTTCGCCACGCTGCTGGCCATCCTGGAGAAGGCCCGCGCCCGCGCTTCAAAAGCTTGAGGTGGCGCGCGTTGTTCCCAACACGCTTCTGGTGCTCATTCCCGCTGTCGGTCGGGGTTTATCCCCGACAGGTTTTCCGGGATGTCGGGCATAAAGCCCGACCTACGGCTAACCAACGCGTTCTGCCTTGCGCTTAGCTCGCGCTCTGCGGGCGCTTCGGATCAGGCCAGTCCAAATGGAAGAACTTCCCGCGGGGCTGGTCCGTGCGCTCATAGGTGTGGGCGCCAAAGTAGTCGCGCTGGGCCTGGAGCAGGTTCGCCGGGAGCCGGGCGGAGCGGTAGCCGTCGTAGTAGGAGAGGGCGGAGCTGAACGTCGGCACGGCGACGCCACACTCGGCCGCGAGGGACACGACCTTGCGCCAGTTGACCTGCGCCTTCTTGACGGTGGAGTTGAAATACGGGTCAAGCAGCAGGTTCGCGAGATCGGGTTTCCGCGCGTAGGCCTCGGTGATCTTCTGGAGGAACGCCGCCCGGATGATACAGCCACCGCGCCAGATCTGGGCAATTTCGCCGAAGTTCAGCGCCCAGTTAAATTCTGTCTGCGCCGTGCGCATCAGCTGGAAGCCCTGCGCATAGGAGCAGATCTTCGAGCAGTAGAGTGCGTCGTGTATCGCCTCGAGCAGCGCCTTCTTGGAGCCGCGGTATTTCTTGCCCGGGCCCTTGAGGATCTTGGACGCCGCCACCCGCTCTTCCTTGATCGCGGAAATACAGCGGGCGAACACCGCCTCGGCCACGGTCGGGGCCGGCACCCCCATGTCGAGGGCGTTGGTGGAGGTCCATTTGCCGGTGCCCTTCTGGCCGGCGGTGTCGAGCACGATGTCCACGAACGGTTTTTTCGAAACCGGATCCTTCTGCTGCAGGATGTCGGCGGTGATCTCGATCAGGAAGCTGTCGAGCTTGCCGGTGTTCCAGCCGGTAAAAATCTCACTCATCTCGGCCGGCTTGAGTCCGAGCAGGTTCTTCATCAGCGCGTAAGCCTCACAGATCATCTGCATGTCGCCATACTCGATGCCATTGTGGACCATCTTCACGTAATGGCCCGCGCCGTTGGCGCCGATGTAGGTCGTGCAAGGCACGCCGCCCACCACGGGCTTGCCGGGCGCCGCGCCGGGCATCGGCTTGCCGGTCTTGGCGTCCACCTTGGCCGCAATGGCCTCCCAGATGGGCTTGAGCTCAAGCCAGGCCGCCATGTCGCCGCCAGGCATCAGGGAAGGACCGAATCGGGCACCCTCCTCGCCGCCAGACACCCCGGAACCGATGAAGCGGATATTCTTTTCCCGCAGCGCCTTTTCGCGGCGGATGGTGTCGGTCCAGAGGGCGTTCCCGCCGTCGATGACGATGTCGCCCGGCGCCAGCAGCGGCACGAGTCCGTCGATGACGGCGTCGGTGGCCTTGCCGGCCTGCACGAGGATGACCATCTTGCGCGGCTGCTCGAGCGACGCGACGAATTCCTGGAGGGTCTTCGTGCCCACCACGCCGCCGGGGGTGGCGGGGTTTTCCGCGACAAACTTGTCGGTCTTTTCCGTGGTGCGGTTGTAGACGGAAATCTGAAAGCCGTGGTCGGCGATGTTCAGCGCGAGGTTTTGACCCATCACGGCGAGTCCGATGAGTCCAATGTCAGAGCGTGCTTTGGGCATAGAAGAGTGGCTCTTCTATGGCTTCACCCGCGCAAAAACCACCCTGTTTTTATCCGCCCTGTCATAAACCGGCGACGTGGATCTCCCGCGCGGGCAGACCGGTTGCGGCCTACTTCTTTTTGTTCTGCAGCTGATCGGGCGTCTGCTGCTGCTTGGCCCCGTAGCTGCCCTTGCTGGGCAGGAAGGGCGCGAGCTTTTCGACGATCGGCGTCATGAACGCCGGCTCGTTGCGCTCGTAGATCCAATTGACCCCCACCACCGAGAAAATGATCAGGCAGATGATCGCCAGCACAACTTTGTTCATGGCGGCCACCTTCTGCAGGATAATGGCGATGACCACGATACACAGGACTGCCGCGCCCAGTTTCCACCAGAAAGCAGGAGGGACGGCCTTGAGTTTATCCAGACCCGTCGTGGCGGCGAGAAACAGCATGGCGAAAAAATAAGGACTGCCGGCGGCGAGACGAGCTGAAACCGACTGCTGGGTTGTTTAGCTGCTTTTTGCCAAACGCCGGCCGTCTCCAGCTTAAACCCACGCCCAAAAAGGCGCGACATACCCGGCGGGAAATTCCGCTTGCGCCGCCGGCAGCTCGACAAATCCCGCGGTGCCCACCAATCCGGCGAAATCCCCCGAGGTATTGCTCGGATCCGGGGTGGCCAGCAGTTCCCCGTGCACCCCGCTGGTGATTCGGACGGGCAGCAGATACGCGAGCGGAGGCTTGAAGATCACCGGTGCCGTCAGGGCCGCCAGCCGCGGGGCGGCCGGCTTCAGGCCACTCGCGTGGGCCAGGGCGGGCAGGACGTAGCGGTGCAGGCAGGTGTAGGCGGATACCGGGTTGCCGGGCAGGGCAAAGACGGGCTTTTGCTCCGGGTTGAGCCCAAACCAGAGCGGTTTTCCGGGTCGCTGCGCGACGCCGTGAAAAACCTTCTTTACGCCCTGCGCGTCCAGTTCCGCCGGCAGAAAATCAAACTTCCCCTTCGAAACTCCGCCCGAGATGAGCACCACGTCGAACTCCGCGATGATGTGCCAGAGCATGTGCTCAATCTCATGCCGCATGTCATGGAGGTGAAACCTCTCCACCCAAGGATATCCCGCCAAGCTGAGCGCTGCGCGCAGCGCATGGTCATTACTCCGCCGGATCTGGTGGGGCGCCACCGCATCACCCACCTCCACCAACTCATCGCCGGTGGCCACAACCGCGATGGTGGGCAGCCGCGTGACAGTCAGTGTGGCGGCCCCGATCGCGGCCGCCACGGCGATCTCCCGGCCGGAGATGCGGCTGCCCGCCGGAACAATTACCTCCCCGGACCGGTGGTCGCTGCCGCGGCGGTGTACCGCGCGGCCCGGTGACCCAATCGCGGCCGGCAGGAGATTCATTCTGCCAGCACTGCTTTTCGTCTCCTCGTACGGCACCACGCAATCGGCTCCTTCCGGTAAAACGGCCCCGGTCATGACCTCGACACAGGCGTCGTCCCCCGGGCCCAGCTTGAACGGGCGCATGCCCGCGGCCTGCGTGGCCTCGATGCGGAACGTCCCTTTTCCCGTGGCGATCATGGAACTGCGCAGGGCGAATCCGTCCATTGTCACCCGGTCAAACGGCGGCAGGTCGCGGTCCGCACACAGGTCTGCACGCAGCACCCGGCCATGCGCCGCGGACAGCGGACATTCCTCGGCTGGAAACGGCGCGAGGGACGCGCGAATGCGATCCTCAGCCTCGGTGGGTGTAATCATGGCGGGTACCGTAAAGCTGGCCGGATGCCGCCAGGCTAGGAATAGAGCACGACGTTGATGACCGAGTTGGCGATGCCGGTAAGCGCCCAGCCCGAAATCAGGCCCGCGCAAATCGGCTCACAGCCCTCGACCCAAAAATCATGACCCTTGGTGCCCGGGGTGGGATGGCTGCGCCCCTGCCACCAGAAGATCGCGGCGCCGATCCACATCGCGAAGACGTACTCCGGTGGCAACACCACGCCGAGGCCGATGGAAACCGCGCTCAGCGGGAAGCGGCCTTTGGTCACGATCTTGGCCGTCTCGATTGCCGCCGCGCACACCGCCGCGACAATCATCGCGGCCACCGCCGAGGCGGGAAGCGACTTCAGGCCGTGGGCAATGAGCTCGGCCACGCCGCGCCATTGCACGGCGGCGGGCATCGCAAACTGGTCGGATACGATCGTCGCAGCCGAGCGCGTGCCGTCCGCGGCCGGCGGCAGGAACAGCAGATAAAACAGCGGCACGGCGGCGAGCGCGCCGGCAAAGATACCAATGACATGGCCGATCGCCTGCTGCCGCGGCTTGGCGCCGAGCATGTAGCCGGGCTTGATGTCGGAAAGCAGGTTCGCGGCGTTGGCGGAAACCTCCGCGGTCATGCCGCCCGGGATGAGGTTGCTCGCCGGATTGGTCCGATCGAACGCCGCCATCGTGAACTGCGTGATCTTGGCGAGTGAGCCGGTCGGCGTCCACGACGTAAGCGCCATGGAGTTCGTGCAGATGATGGTAAGGACGAAAATCAGCGGGAAGGAGATGAAGGCGAGGAACCACGGCACCCCGAAGAACTCATGCGACACCATCGCGCCCAGCACGGTCAGGATCGGCACGGCCACGGCGGACATCCACAGCGGCAGCTCGATGTTTTTCAGAACGTCCGGCTCCCCGGTTCCCACGACCTTGGCCTTGCGCTTGAAAATGCCGCGGAAAATCTCGGGTTTGCCAAGCAGGCTCACCAGCGAGCCGACGACCATCATTGAGACGGCCCACCAGAGGGACCACTGGTTGACGATTTCGGCGCGGGAAATCGGGATGACCTTACCCGCCGCCGTGACCCGCGTGACGATGTCGCCGTGTTGAATCATGATGGGCGCAAGAATCGCAAAATTAATGAACGCCCCGAGCAGGCAGCTCGTCGCGACGCGGATGCCCATCAGGCCGCCGACCCCGAACATGGACAAATCCAGTGTCAGCCGGAGCCCGAGGGTACGAAAGTCGGTGCCGAGGATGGACGGCGTCCAAAGGTGAAACTTCGTCGCGAAGTCATAATAATACGTGTCGATCCGTTCCGGCCAAATCCACGGCTCCTTCATTCCCAGCCAGGAATTCAGGCGCAGGATGGAAAATTGAAACAGGCGCATCCAGCCGTCACCCGCGATGAAGTTGATAAACGCCGCAAGCGCCGCGGTCCAGCCGAGCAGCCGGGCCTTGAACAGGCCCTGCTCCGCCGCCCCATGATAGAGCGCGTCGAGCACCACGCCGGCGGCGCGGCCCTCGGGAAACGGCAGCTGGTCCTCGTTGATGAAGCGGCGCTTCATCGGGAACGCCAGAAACACGCCCAGCACCGCCACGACGAGCATCCACGCCAGCATGTGCCACCAGGGGATGATTTTTCCGGTGACGATCATGTACGCGGCCAGCGCGGAGATGAGCGGCGAGGTCATGTAGCCGGCCGCGGTGGCGATGGACTGCGTACAGTTGTTCTCCAAAATGGTGAAATCCTTGGCGAAGCCGGCCTTGGCGAAGGCCCGGTAGAGCGCAAAGGCGAGGATCACCGAGGTCAGGCCCACACCGGTGGTGATGCCGGTCTTGCCGCCGATGTAGAGATTGGTCGCCGCCAGAATGCCGCCGAGCAAGAATCCGGTGAAAGCGGAGCGGAGCGTGAGCTGCGCCATGTCGCCGCGATAGACATTCTTGAACCACCACTGGTCCTTTTGGCTGCGAGACCAGGTCCGGATCTGTTCGTCGGTCAATTGGGGTAGAGCCATGGGGTAATTTTGGCGCGAGCGTGCCTCAGCTGGAATAAAAGACGAGGCTTTCTCAGGGGGTTGATACCTCAACCCAAGAAAATCTTCCCGCGGATTGCGTGGATAAACTCGGATGACCTGAATTTGTCCGCGGCCATCCGTGATATCCGCGGGAAAGATTGCTGCGCCGTGGCGGGATCAGCGATCCCGCCCTACCAAAAACTCACTCGTAACGCGCGGCCCGGCCCAGGTAGTTGAGCATCCAGATTTCCTTCCAGACGCGATAGCAGCCTTCGTGGGTGATCTTGCCCAGGTCCTCGCGGTCGGCCTGGGAATGCAGAAAACCGAGTTCGGTGTTGATTCGGTCGAGCTCACCCTGGGTGGAATTGAGGTCGGCGTGGGGCTCCACGGTGAACGGCACCACAGTTTCGTCGGCGCGGGCCAGTCGCACCCGGTGCCGGGCCAACAGGCGCGGCAGCGAGCGGGTCAGCGGGATGCGCTCCACGAACCAATGCTCGGGGTAAAAGCCGGCGAAGGGCACGTAGAGATTATCGGTCACGAAGCGGTTGCCGCCGGCGGTCTGTGAGGTGACGACGAAACAGGTGTTCACCGCCCCGCTGGACCGCGGAATAAACGTCACCTGCACCCGCGTGCTGGCCTCCGGATCCTGGTAAACGGAGACACGCAGATAAATCCCGCCACCGATTTCAGCCTTCAATGCCTGGACTTGCTTGAAGCCCTGCGCCCGCAGCCAGTCCCGGAGACGCAGCGGCCGGGGTTGGGTCGGCCATTCGTCGCCGGCTTGGTTCACCGCGTAGCGCGGAAACAACGGCAGGGGACTCACACTGAGCGCGTGGATACTCAACCAGTTCATCGCGGTTTCACCGAGGAACCAGACGAGGAAAAACACCGCGGCCAGGACCCAGTAAGGACGGTCGATCAGCGCAAAATCCTGGCAGATCTTCGCCGCGCCAAAGGCAAACACGAACCAGCGCAGCCAGCGCTCGGCGATGGCGAGCCGGGGGGATGCGAGTCGCTGGTTGATCTGCCCCAGCGCGAGCGAGAGCACAATCGCAGCAATGATAAGGTAGGGAATTTCCACGGCGGTCGCCGGTGGGCCGGCAAAGAAACTGAGGGACAGGGTGATAAAACCCTCGTCGGGACGGTTAAAAAACTCAGCTGAGCCGGACGGGCATAATCACGCAGATGAAGCTGTCCAGTGTCTTGAACACACCGGGGCTCACCTCGTCCTTCAGCTCAAAGAAAATCTCGTCCTTGGTCAGCGCGCGGAGCGGATCCATCACGAAGACCGGGTTGAAGGCGACCTGCAGCTCGGGGCCGCTGTAGCCGATAGCCATCGACTCGTGCGCCTCACCGAAATCCGGGCTCTGCGCAGTAATCTCGAGCAGGTTGCTCGACAGCTTGATTTTCACGGAATTCGATTTCTCGGAGCAGACCAATGCGGCACGGTGCACGCACTGCAGGAACAGCTCGCGCTCGAGCTTGATGCGCTGGTGGGTCTCCTTCGGAATAACCTGGTTATAATTCGGGTAGCTGCCCTCAACGACCTTCGAGTAGAGATAAACGTGGTCAATCAGGCCGCTGGTGTCCTTGTCGGTTGCGATCTGGAATGCTGCGCGGCGTTCGTTGAAGTTGATCTTCACCTTTTCTCCCTTGTCGAGAAGCCGGGTGAGCTCGCTCACGGTCTTCGCTGGCAAGATGATGGCGCCGGCAGAGGCAGCGGGCACATCCATCTCCTTTGAGACGAGCGCCAGGCGGCGGCCATCGGTCGCAACCAGCGAGAGCTTGCTGTCCTTGAAGTTGAAATAGACGCCGTTGAGAATGTAGCGCGTCTCATCGCTCGACTGCGCATAGGCCACGCTCTTGAGCATTGCGGTGAGCTCGGCTTGCTCGAGGGTGTAGGCCTTTTCGTCGCCAAACTCAGGCAGGGGCGGGAATTCATCCTTCGCGATGCCCATGATGCGGAAATTGGAACCGCCGGAGGTGAGCTTCACCTGGTGGTTAGGTGACGCATCAAAGGTGACATCCACGTTGGGCAGTTCGCGCACGATGGTGGCAAGCCGCTTCACGGGCAGTGTGACTGAGCCTGTTTCCTTTACCTCGGCCTTGATCTTGCAACGGATGCCAAGGTCGAGATTGGTGGTGGTCAGCGAAATCTGGTCCTTCTCCGCTTCAATCAGCACATTACTCAGGATAGGCATCGTGGCCTTGGAGCCGACGACGTTGAGCACCTGGGCAAGGCCGTTGGCGAAGTGATCGCGGTTAATTTTGAATTTCATGAGGACGGAACGAGGGACCTTCTGGGAGTAATTAACAAAGTCTAATAGGATAAGGGTTCAATAAGTAATTAAAGCAGTATTATTATAGGCGGTGAGAAAGACCAATAACTCGGCGTTTTCACTCGGCAGAAGGCCGCTATTGGCCTGTTAAAAAGAACCGGGTGAACGGTGGCTAAACCCGGGGTTATTCGCAGCGGCCAAGTTGCCCGCAAGTCACCGGCAGGTTGTTCACACGCTATTGGCTGGCACCTTCGAGCGGCCCGGGCGGCGCCATTGCCGGATCAGGCCGTAGAAAATGTAGCCCAGGCAGGCGCAGACTAGGGCATACTCCTTAAAAAGAACGACCAAGCCGGCCAAAATGACGAAACCAACCAGAAATTGCAGCCGGGCCTTGGTCTGAAGATTGAGGTTCTTGCCACTCGGGTAACGCACGGTGCTAACCATCAGGATGGCAATCAGCAACATCAGCGGCGGCAGGGCGAGGGCCCAGAGGCGCAAGGATTTGTCCATCGATGAAAGATGGAGGAGGAAAAGAACCAACGAGGCCACGGTCGCGGCGGCGGCAGGCACGGGCAGGCCGACAAAGTCCTTGTTCGTTTCCTTCTTTTTCCCGTGAAGTAGCGGATTGGTGATGACGTTGAACCGGGCCAGCCGCACCGCCGCACACAGCAGGTAAATGAAGCCCAAAAACCAGCCGATACTACGGAAAATCTCATAGCCCTGGGTAGGAGAGAGGATCAGGAAGAAAACCATCAGCGCCGGGGCGATGCCGAACGAGATGACGTCGGCGAGGGAGTCAAACTCGGCGCCAAACAGCGACTCTCGCCCACCCATGCGCGCCAGGCGGCCGTCGAGCGTGTCAAAGGCCGCGGCGCCGAAGATAAACCACACCGCCAGCGTATAGTGGCCGGAGGAGGACTGGTTCATGTATTCCCCGGTGGGCACCAACTCGGCCAGGCGGGCCTGGATGCAATGGATCACCGCGACAAATCCGCAGAACAGGTTGCCCGCCGTCATCAGGTTCGGCAGGAAATAAATCCGGCTCGCCTGGGTGACGTTGTACGGGTCTTCGTGCGCCTCGAGGTCGTCGGGAAAGGGCGGGCGGGAATTCATTTCGTGAGGCTTTCCAGATATTTCCAGAATTTCGAGTGCTGCTCCACCAGCTGCTGCTCAGACACTGGGAGCTTGTTGCGCAGCAGGAAATCCTCGAGGGAATTTTTGTGCAGGATGTAGTGCGTGTGCAGCGTCTCACCTGACACCTCAAAATAGAACCGGTACTCGCCCGACCGCAGCCGGTAGTACTCGCGCTCTCCGCGGTGGAAGCGTCCGAGCGGCTCGCGTGGCGTGACCAGGTCCGACGGCTTCAGGCTGCTGATGGGCTCAATGAGGGTGAGTTGGTCCAGCTTGGGCAGCCGGTTCAGTTCCTGCATGCTCTGTTCGGAAAAAGTGACCTGGTACATGGCGTGGGTTCAGGCGGTGGCGTAACCCCGCACGCCCCGGGGCGTCTTGGTGGAAGTAGGTGCGGTCCTCGAAATTTTACACCGGTTGCCCATGAAAAAAACGGTTCTATCTGCCACCCTCTGCTCGGCAACGCTATTCCTTGCCGCGGCCCGGGCGGATGCGCCCAAAACCGCGGCGCCCGCCGCCCCGCGGGCGATGGAGGCGGCCTCGGGCGAATTGCTGCTGCGTTACGATACGAACCACGACGGCAAACTCGACGAAAACGAGCTGGCCGCCGCGCACGAGGACCTGCGGAAGCGGAATTTCAACGGCGGGGCCGGCGGGGAGCGCGGCCAGCGGTTCCACGCCGCAATGATCAAGCGCTTCGACCGAAACGGCGACGGCCGGCTGGACGAAAACGAGAAGGCTGCGATGAAGAAATATTTCCTGGACCGCTTCGATACCAACCATGACGGCCGGCTCGATGAGGATGAGCGCGCCACCATGCGCGAACAGCTCAAGGCCGACGCCAAGGCCGGCAAGTTTAAGAATTAAGCCGGCGAGCATGTCCCGGCGCCTGCAGTTGTCGGCGGTGGGTTGAGCGCTTGCGCGCAACGTTGCGCGCGAGCACGCAACCCACCAACGGATCCAATTCATGCGGGCAGAGGGACGGGCCCACCCACCTCATTCTTTCTGGTTCCCACGCCGCGGCCGGCGGGCTAGACCTGCGGACATGCCCGTCACCCTGTCCGACATCCGCGCCGCCGCCCGTCGCATCGCCAGCGGGGTCATCGTCTCGCCTTGTCCCCCGTCCATTCCCCTGTCCGAGATCACCGGCGCGAACATTGCCTGCAAACTCGACAACGTTCAGCGCACCGGCTCGTTCAAGGAACGTGGCGCGCGCAACGCACTGCTCCAGCTATCGTCCGCCGCCCAGCGCCGCGGCGTGATCGCCGCCAGCGCTGGCAACCATGCACTCGGCCTCGCCTACCACGGCCGGCTGCTCGGCATCCCCGTCACGGTGGTCATGCCGGACTACGCGCCGCTGATCAAGATCACCACCTGCCAGCGGCTCGGCGCCAACGTGATCGTGCACGGACAGGATTTTACCGCCGCCCGCGCGCTGGCCGACGGCCTCGTGGCCACCCGGGAACTCACCTACATCCATGGCTTTGACGCCCCCGCCATCATTGCCGGCCAGGGCACTATCGGTCTGGAGATTCTCAAGCAGGTTCCCGACGTTGACGCCATTGTCTGTCCGGTGGGTGGCGGCGGGCTGCTCGCCGGGCTGTCCCTCGCGGTGAAATCGTTGCGCCCCAAGGTGAAAATCATCGGGGTCGAAAGCGAATCCACGGGCAACTACGCCGCGGCCCTGCGCGCCGGCAAACCGGTCACGGTCGCGCGGCATCCCACGCTGGCCGATGGCCTCGCGACGCTCACCATGGGCGTGAACGCCTTTGCGCTCGCGCGCCGGCATGTGGACCAGGTGGTCAGCGTGTCCGAGGACGCCATTTCCCTCGCCATCCTCCGGATGCTTGAGCTCGAGAAAACCGTGGTCGAGGGCGCGGCTGCAACCCCGCTGGCGGCGATGATGGCCGGCAAGCTGCCCAAGCTGCGCGGCCAGAAGGTCGTGCTCGTGGTGGGCGGTGGCAACATCGACCCCGCCATCCTCAGCCGCGTGATTGAAAAAGGTCTGGTGCACGACGGCCGGCTCACACGCTTCACCGCCCTCATCAGTGACCGGCCGGGCGGGCTGGCGGTGCTCTGCCGCGTGATCGCTGACGCGGGGGCGAGCATCAAGGACATCGCCCACGATCGGGCGTTCAGCGGGCCCGATGTATCTGCGGTGCACGCGGTCTGCACCGTCGAGACGCGCGACCGCGCGCATATCGCGGCGCTGCACCGCGCCTTGAAAAAGAACGGATTTCCGCTCGTCGTGGCGAAATGACGAGGTTCCCCCAGGCCCGCCGCCTCCTGTGCGGATTGTTGTGTCTGCTGGCGTTCACCCTTCGGCTCCCAGCCGTCACGGAACTGGAGATCCCGGTTTTCGCCGGGGGCTACGGCATTGCATTTTACGAGGAAACGGCGCGGCAGTTTGAAAAACAGCGGCCGGACATCCGGATCCGGGTTTACGGCGATCCGCGCATTGCGGACCAGCTGCGCATCCGGCTGATCGACGGCTCACCCCCGGATGCAGCCTCGGTCCCGGACATCCTCTGGCCGCAGCTGATCAAGGCCGGCCGGCTTCTCAACCTGGCACCCCATCTCGCCCAGGACAATAATTGGGAGGGCGATGCGCACTGGGGTGAGACCTTTCTGCCGGGCGCGCTGGATGCGTGGCGACAGCGGGACGGCACCTTCGGTGTGCCGTTCAGCTACTCGTGCTGGACGGTGTTCTATGACAAGAATTTTTTCCGCGAGCATCACCTGAAGGAGGCGGCGACATGGGACGAATTTTTCGCGCTCTGTGAACGGATCCGCCGGCTGGGGCGGGCGCCCCTCGCAGTGCCGGGGGTTTATCTGCGCTACACCGATGCCTTCCTGCGGTCGGCGTGGTGCAGCCTCGCGGGGGCGGAAGCGTGGCCGGCTTATCGCAATTCGGCCCCCGGGGTTTACCAGGATGAACGCTTCCTGCGCGCGGTCGGAACCTGGCAGCAGCTGGCCGCCTATTTTTCCCCTGGCTGGCAGGGGCTGACGCATACCGCGGCGCAGCGTGAGCTGCTGGAGGGGCGGGCAGCGATGAATCTCTCGGGCTCATGGATGGTGAGCGAGATGAAAGGGAAGTTTCCCGCGGGGTTCGAACTCGGGGCGATGAGGTTGCCAGTGTATGCAGAGGGGAAGGGTGACCCCACGCTGCTGCAGGTGGGGTCGGATTATTTTTTCGTCTTCGCCACGGGTGACCGGGGGCGCGAACGCGCGACGGTGGATTTTCTCCGCTACCTAACCTCGCGGGCGCGGGCGGAGGCGTGGGTGCGAACCGTGGATTCGCCAGTGGCGGTGCGCGGTGTGCCGCGGGCGGCGTTCTCCGAGAAAATGCGCGACACCGCCGCGCTGATCGAGGCCAGTCATTCCGCAATCAACGTTGCCGCCGATCTCGCGCAGCCACCCGCCATCCGCCAGGCGCTTACGGATTCCCGGCAGCGGCTGATGAACGGGGAGATCACCCCGCGGGAATTTGGCGAGCGGATGGAGGCGGCCGCGGAAGGCGAACGCCGGCGCGCGGAGCGCCCGGGCTGGGTGGATTACCGGCACCCGGCGGCCGGAGCGGGGCTGTTGCTCGCGCTGCTGGCGCTGGCGGTCTGGCTGGGACGCGGCTGGTGGCGGGGGCGCCGCCTGAAGTCCGCTGACGCGCCGCCACCGGACACCGCGGCGTTTGGTCCGCTTCGCGCGGGGGTGGCGTTGGGTTTTGTCGGGCCGGCGTTCCTGCTCTACGCGGCGCTGGTGCTCGCCCCGGGGCTGGCCGCGGTGGCTTGGGCGTTCACGCGGTGGGACGGACTCAACCCACGCAGCTGGGCCGGGCTGTATAATTTCAAGTGGCTGCTGTTCGAGAGCGACGTGTTCTGGTCGGCGCTCGCGAACAACGCGTTCCTGATGGTCGTGCCCGCACTCGTTGTGGTGCCGCTCGCGCTGTTGTTCGCGGCGCTGATCCACCGCGGCGTCCGCGGCGCGGCTTTTTTCCGCGCGGTCTTTCTCTTTCCCAACCTGCTCGGCGGCGTGGCGGCGACGTTGCTCTGGCTTGGCGCGTACGAGCCGCACGGCGGCCTGATCAACGCCACGCTCGTGGCCCTGGGCCACGGGCTCGACAACGACTGGCTGCGCAGCTTCGACGGCTACCCCTGGCTCGCGCAGGCCCACCTCTATCGCGCGCTCATCCCGATCTACCTGTGGATGGCGTGCGGCTTTAACCTCATCCTGTACCTCGCGGCGATGGAGGGGATCGACGCGCAGCTGTACGAGGCGGCGGAACTCGATGGCGCATCGCGGGCGCGGCAGTTTTTTATGATCACGCTGCCGATGATCTGGGAAATCATTGTGGTCAGCGCGGTCTTCCTCGTCATCGCGGGCCTCAATGCCTTCGAGATGATCTGGCTGCTCACGTCGCAGGAGCCGTCCACGACGTCGCACACGCTGGGCACGCTGCTGGTGGCGACGATGTTCAAGGAGTTTGCCATCGGCCGGGCGACAGCGATCGCCGTCATGCTCTTCCTGCTCGTGCTGGCGACGAGCGCGGTGGTAATGCGCGCACTGAAACGGGAGGTTGTGGAACTGTGACCATGCGACCCGCCGGCAAACTTTCCTCGCAGCTGATCTTTGCTGTGCTGCTCGGCTATGCCGCCTGGGTGGTGTTCCCGATGGTCTGGATCGCCTACTCCTCGCTGAAAGATGACCGCGCGATTTTCCAAAATGCGTTCACGCTGCCCGCCCCGGGCAACCTGCACACCGAGAATTACACGGCCGCGTGGAAGACGGCCCGCTTCAGCGACTATTTTGCGAACAGCGTGGCAGTCACCGCGGTCTCCGTGGTGCTGATCGTTGGACTGGGTGCGATGGCGGCCTATGCGCTGGCCCGGTTCTACCATCCCGCTGGGCGGGCGGTGTTCTGGCTGTTCCTGGCGGGGTTGATGATTCCCGCGCAGCTCGCGGTCATCCCGCTGTTCTTCGAAATGCGCGGGCTCGGGCTGCTCAATTCCAAGACTGGCCTGATCCTCGTCTACACCGCCAACGGCCTGCCCTTTGCCATCTTCATCCTCGCCGGCTTTTTCCGCTCGCTGCCGCGCTCACTCTATGAGGCGGCGGTGATTGACGGCTGCGGGGAGTTCTCGGCGTTCTGGCGCGTGCTGCTGCCGCTGGCGCGGCCGGGACTCGTGACCGTGGCGATCTTCCAGTTCATCGGCGTGTGGAAGGAGTATTTCTTTGCGTTCATGCTGACGGGCGGTGACGCCACCAACGGCGCCCGCACGCTGCCGCTCGGGCTGGCGAACCTCTCGATCACGTCCCAGTTCCGTTCGGACTACGGCATGCTCTTTGCCGGGCTGGTACTAGGCACGCTGCCGATCCTCATCCTCTATCTGCTACTCCAGCGGCAGATCGTAAAAGGCGTGTCCGCCGGTGCGCTGAAGGGCTGAGTTCAATTTCATGAAACAACCACCCACGGTCCACGGACGGATCATCATCGACCGCACCCAAACACCCTGGCAGTCGCAGCAGGTGCAGGAGCCGTGCATCCTGCCCAACCCCAAGGACCCGGGCCGGCTGCTCATGCTCTACTCGGGCATTCCGAGGTCTAACCGCGCCACCTGCGCGATCGGCAAGGCTTGGGCCGCGGTGGAGGATCCCCTGACGTGGCACCAGGAGGCCGCGAATCCCGTCTTTCGGCCAGGCGCGGAGGGCTGGGACCGCGGCGGCATGCGGCTCGACACCGTGCTCTATGTTGAGGAGGAGGAAGCGTACTACATTTACTACACCGGGACGGTGGACCAGAAAAAGGACGAGATCGGCCTCGCGATCTGTCCCGCCGGGGAAGACGGCTACTCCGCCCTTACCCCGGAAAACATCGTGCGCTGGGGTCGCACTCCCGTGCTGCCGCCTGAACCGGCGGAGCCTTTCCGCGAAACCTTCGCCTCACAGGCCGCGGTCCTGCGCGAGCGCAACGTCGCCACCGGCGGCTGGGACTGGCACATGTACTATTCGTACCGCGACCAGGACCGCACGCTCGCCGGCCTCCGTTATGCCACCTCGCGCGACGGCAAGACCTGGACGCGCCACTGGGACGCTACCGACCCCCGTGAACTCGGGCACATCTTCGCCTCCGCGCCCAATACCTATTACGAATGGCACCAGATCAGGAAAATCGGCCACACCTACATGTTGAGCATGGAAGTCGGCCCGGAGCTGGGCCGGCAATGGCGTCCAGTCCTCGCGGTCAGCTCGCATCCGGCGCACGGCTGGACGCAGCTCGACCCCGGCCTCCTCCTGCAGACGCAATGGCCCGGGATCTATTCCGAGCAGACCATGTACCACGTCGCGACGCCGGCCTTCTACACCTTCAACGGCCGTGGCTACCTTTTCACCCAAGCCTGCGCCCGGCCGGCCAACGACAACTACATCGATGGGAACTGGGAACTCTGGGGCTTTGCCTGCGAGCGGCCCTTGGTGCTCCCGGGCGGTGATATTCTCCTCGTCCCGTAAAACCCAGCGGACTGCCACAATCCCGCCGATGACCCCGCGCGAACGCTTTCTGGCCACCGTGCTCGACCAGCCCCGCGATCGGACGCCCTATTGGTTGTACTGGTGGATCTGGCCTTCCACGTGGGAACGCTGGAAGGGCGAGGGGCTGCCGGAAGAGTTCAAGTCCTTTGCTGACGTGCGCGCACATTTCGGCGCGGACGAAGTCCCGCGGGCCGTGCCGGTGCGATTGGGCCCGCTGCCGGATTTCACCGCGAACGTGGGCGAGGACGCCGACTCCGTCACCTCAATCGACAGCTGGGGCATCCGGCGCCGCAACCTCAAGGGCATCGAGGGCATGTCGGAGTTTCTGGATTGGCCGGTGAAGTCGCTGGCGGAATGGCGGCGCTATCGGGACGAGCGGCTGAATCCTCGCGACCCGCTCCGGCTCGACACGCCATGGCGCGAAACCTGCCGCCAATGGACGGCCGCGGGCATCCCGATCCAGCTCGGGCATTTTCCCGACTGCGGCATCTTTGGTACGCTGCGCTGGCTGTTGGGCGACGAGGAGTGCCTCGTGGCGCTCTGCGACGAGCCCGCGCTGGTCCATGAGATCATGGAGCACATGACCGGACTCTACCTGGAGGTGTTCGGCCACGTGGTGCGCGAGGTCCGGGTGGACCTGATTCACCTGTGGGAGGACATGTGCGGCAAACAGGGCCCGCTTATTTCGCCGGCGCACTGGCGGGAATTCATGGCACCCTGCTACCGTCGCATCCACGCCTTCGCCCAGGAGCACGGCATCCCGGTCATCTCCGTGGACACCGATGGCCAGCCTGACCTGATTGTTCCGCCGATGCTGGAGGCCGGGGTTAATTTCCTTTTTCCGATGGAGGTGGCGGCCGGGGCTGACGTGAACAGCTACCGGAAAAAATTTCCCGGGCTGGCGCTGATGGGAGGAATCGACAAGCGCGCCCTGGCCCTCGGACCGGCGGCGATTGACGCCGAACTGGAGCGCATCCGGCCGGCCCTGGCGGCTGGGCGCTACATTCCCGACCTCGATCATCATGTGCCCGATGACGTCTCGTGGCCGAATTTTTATCACTATGCCTCGCGCCTGCGGGAGATGATCGTGGGATAAAAAAACACCCGGCGGAACCGGGTGTTTTTTAGTGGCAGGCGAATCAGGGACCTTTCGGTGCCGGAGTGATCGTGAACGTCTCGGTGCGCGTCTCGGTCGTGCCGTCGGGTTTCGTGACCTGGATGACGCGGGTGCCCGTGCCGTCGGGATTCACCTGAGTGGCAATTTCCTTCTCGGCGGTCTTGCCGTTCGGGCCGGTGACCGAGGTGTCGCGGGTGGACGCCCCAAGGCCGGTCTTGGCGGCCGAGCTGTTGACGGTGGAGACTTGGCCATTGGGACCGGTGATCGTGCCCGCGGTCGTCACACCGTTGGCCGTCTTGACGGTCGTGTTGGCGTAGGTGGAGGTTTTACCCGCGTAACCGGTGAAGGTGCCCTGGCCGGAAATCGAGCCGTCGGCGTTTTTGGCCAGCGTGCCCTGACGACCCATGGTGTCGCCATCCGGGAGGGTTGTGGAGGACGAGACGGTGCCCGTGCCCGTCGCCTTGTCCCATTTGCGGTCGGACGCGTGGGTGACGGTTTGGCCCTCTTGGTTGGTCAGCGTGCCGTTGCGCACGGTTTCACCGGCGCCGCGGGTGACGGTGGAATTGATCGTGCCGCTCTTGCCATTGCTGTCCTGATAGGTGCCGGAGCGGGTATGGGTCCGCTTGGCTTTGGGCTCGGCGGCGTGGACGGAATCGAACAGCGCGAGGAAAACGCCCGTCAGGATGAGGGCGGCGACTAACTTGAAGGAAGGATCGGTTTTCATGGTTGAAGGCTGGATAGCCGGGATGTCGGGAGAGACGCGAGGCCCCCCCGGCCGTTTCACCGCACGGCCCCAAAAAATCGAAAAAATCCATAGCCAACCCGTAACCTTGGCCGTCCGATCGCGTCGGCCCGACGGCGGAAAAGACTTAACCGAGCTTCTGCCACGCCCCCGACTTCATCGAGTCGAGGAGCGCGCCAAGGACGCGCTGGGCGCGGAGGCCGTCGGCGAAGGTGGGGAAGTCTACCTTGGCGCCGCGGATGGCGTGAACGATGGCGCCGGGAGTGGGTGGAGCGCCGCGGTGAAGAAAGTCCGTGGGCAGCTGTTGGAGCGGCAGGTCGGTTTTCCAGGTCGCATATTTCGTCAGCGACGCGCCGGTGCGCAGCCAGATCGCCTCGGGCTGGTCGGACAGCACGGCGAGCGTTCCCTTCTCGCCCGAGATCTCGATGCGGAAGAAATTTCCGTAGCCGGGCGCGACCTGCGTGGTTTCGAATGTCGCCACGACTCCGCCGGTCAGCTCGGCGAGGAATGCCGCGTTGGTGTCGGTGTTAACCGGGTGGGATACGCCGGCGGCGTCCAATTTTTCGGTCACGAGTGTCTGCGCGAGCCCGACCACGCGGCGGTAGTCGAGCCCGGTGAGGAAATGCACGCCGTCAATCATGTGCACCCCGAGGTCACCCAGTGCGCCAAAGCCCGCGAGGCTGGCATCGTTGCGCCAGGAATACAGCGTGGCGGGCGCGCCGAGGAAACTCTGGAGGTAGCTGACGTTCACGCGCATCAACCGGCCGAGTTCCCCGGCGGCGAGCAGTTCGCGGGCGAAGCGGAAGGAAGCCACGTTGCGATAGGAGAAGTTGATGCCGCCGAGTTTGCCGGCCGCGGCGCGCGCCGCCTCCATGTTCTCGGCCTCCGCCACGGTCATGGCCATGGGCTTTTCGCAGGTGACATGGGCGCCGTGCTTGAGCGCCAGCAGGGTGTAGGTGTGATGGAACTTGTTCGGGGTGCAGATGGAGACGAGGTCCGGCTTGGTTTCCCGCAGCATTTTCTCCACGTCCTGGTAACGCGGCACCGCGGCGTGCTCGGGGGCGACCTTCCAGGTCTGGGGATCGGCGGCGTCCGCGAAGCCGACGACCGTGATCCCCGGCTGCACGGCGATGTCGCGCAGGTGATAGGGCGAAATATTACCCATGCCGATGACGGCATAGCGGAGCGGCGTGGTTTCCATGGACGGTCAGGATGGGAAAACCCCGCGGTGGTGTAACGCGAAATTGCTGCGGCCTGCCGGCTGCGGACAACGGACGACGGGACAACGGACCACGAGACTACTAATCGCCGGGAATAGCCGTTATTTCGTAGTCCGTAGACTGTGGTCCTGGAGGACTACTGGCCTGAGAGTTTATCCCCGGTGGCCTCGGCCCAGCGGCGGAGGGTATCGACCTGCACGGCGCTCAGCTGGGCGTTGCGGTGGATGAAGGTGTACGACTTGAGCGGCATGCCGCCCTCGCGGACCTCATCAGCCACCGACCCCAGTTTCTTGATCTGCCGCTTGCGGGTGTATTGGCCGAACTCGGCAAAGTTAAGTTTCTGCCGGGCCTCTTTGACGTGGCTGGCCAGCCACCAGCCAACCGGCTGCACCTCGGCATACCAGGGATAATGCGTCGCGTTGGAATGGCAGTCATAGCAGGAGGTCGCGAGTATCTGGCGGACTTCCGGCGGGGTCGGAAAAAGCACCGTGATGTCGTCCTTGCCGGTGAACGGCGCGGTGGCGGACAGGTTTTTCGCCGGGCGGATCGCCTGCAGGGCGAGGAAGAGCACGACCAGGCCGAGGAGGATCTTGGTTTTCATGGATTAAAATTTGTCCCGCAATCAGTTGGCGGGTTCGTCCGGCAGATGATGCAGGCGATCCTTCAGCAGCGGGTGGGTGGAAAAGACCGGCTGGCTCGCACCGCGCTGTCTGAGCCCGGTCCGCACCGCGCGCAATCAACCCGCAGCGTCACCGGCCGGAGCCAGCGCCAGCGAATCGCCCGCGAGTTGCGCGAAGGAGGAGCCATACGACGATTAGGAACCAGCCCGCCGCCGCCCGCAAGCGAGCATCCCCGGCCGCGAACCGGCCCAGCCAACGTAACCTATTGGGTTACACTCCATCGGGGCCATGGGGGGTCTTTCAGCGGCGGCTTCCCTGAAGGTGTAACCCAATAGGTTACACGGGAGCGGGGGCTGATCGGGGACGAAACGATTGCGCGCCTCGCCTGAGGTGGGCAGGGTGGGGGCGCTTTACCCCGTGAATCCGCCGAACAACTGTCTGCGCTGTGGCGTCTGCTGCTTTTCCAACCTGGAAACCTATGTGCGGGTGACGGGCGACGACTGGGCGCGGCTCGAGGACGCGGCGGGGCGGGTGGCGCATTTCATCCACCAACGCGCCTACATGAAAATGTTCGGCGGCCACTGCGCCGCGCTCGAATTGCGGCGCACGCCGGACAACGGCGCGGAGTTTTTCTGCACGGTTTACGAGCGGCGCCCGCAGGTGTGCCGCGACCTCGAGCGGGGCTCGCCGCAGTGCGAGGGCGAACGCGCGGCGAAGAGCAACCGGGTCCCAGGTTAGAGTGGGCGCAAATACTTCCGGGGTGGGCGGGGCACGTCCTGGGCCCGCATTCTTGATGTAGTGGGCCGGGAAAAATCGAAAACCCGGACGGAAAGCCGGAGGCGGCAGGTAGACCGCGCGCTCCGCGCGCGGTTTCTGAACCGGCCGCGCAGCGGAAGCCCCGTCCCACTCTGGCGGTAAACATACATGCCGGCCCGGGACGAACCGGCCCACTTAACAGCACGTGGGGTGGGGATCTGTCGCCGACAAGGTCGGGGTAATGGTAACGCCGGCCTGGAGGGCCTTGCGCTCGTCCTGGAGGGCCTTGATCTGGCAGCCGTGGGTCGGCGGCGGATTCGGGTTCCGGTAAAACACCCCGGTGTAAAGTTCCTGGCCATAGTCCTGGGCCAGTTCGATGGCGCGCAGGCGGTTGCTGGGATCATGGCCCTCGGCCGCGAGTTTGCGCATGCGAGTCCGCTGCACCTTCACCTGGTTATCCGGTTCGCCGAAACTGACGCAGGGTGACTGGACATTGATGAAAGCAAAACCGGGATAACGAATGCCCTCCTCGATCATGGCCGCCAGTCCGTCCAGGTCACCGGGGATACCCTGCGCAACGAAGCCCGCGCCATAAGCGAGCGTGTAGAGGAGGGGATTTACCGGGCTTTCCATGCTGCCATAGACCGAGGAGCGCGCCCGGGTGCCGCGGGGCGAGGTGGGGGAAACCTGGCCCTTGGTCAGGCCGTAGACCTGGTTGTCCATCACGATGTAGGTCAGGTCGGGATTGCGCCGGATTGCATGCGGCACGTGGCCGCCACCGATGGAGAAACCGTCGCCGTCGCCGCCGGCAACGAGCACGAGCAGTTCGGGACTGGCCAGCTTGATGCCCTGGGCGATGGGCAGGGCGCGACCGTGCACAGTGTTGAACCCGTAGGCGGTGGTGTAGCCGGGAATCCGGCTCGAACAGCCGATGCCGGAGACAAAGGCGATCTCATGGGGCGGCCGGCCGATGGCGGCGAGGGCGCGATAGAGGGCGTTGAGCACGCCGTAGTCGCCGCAGCCCGGGCACCAGATGGGTTTCAGGGGACTCTTGAAGTCCCTGGGGGCGGCGGCGGTGCCGCCCGAGGTGGCGTCCGTGGAGATCATAGGGGATTGAGAAAATCGGCGCGGTCCGCGTGTTCCTTGCGCAGTCCCGCCCGCGACAGCTTCCGGATCTGGGAAACGAAATCCTCCGGAGAGAGGGGATTGGCGCCGCTGCGGGCGTACGATTCGAACTGTTGCGGGACATTAACCCACATGCGGATGAGCCGGTACAGCTGACCCTGATGCGACTGCTCGAAGACGATGCACCGCGTGAGGGGAGCGAAGAAGTCCGCGAAGACCTCCTCGGCAATCGGATAAAGGAGCTTTGGAATCATCAACCGCGCATCCAGACCCTCGGCGCGCACGATGCGGAGCGCCTCAAGCGCGATGCCGGCGACGCTGCCCCACGCGATGATGCCGAGCGGGGAATCCGGATCTCCTTCCATGACAAAGAGGTCGTGGCGCCGGCGCAGTGGCAGGAATTTCACCAGGCGCTTGTGATTCATCTCCCCGTGCATCTCGCCGTTGGCGGTCGGGGCGCCGCGCTCGTCGTGCTCGATGCCGGCGGCCAGATAATTTCCGCCCTTCATCCCAGGATGGCTGAGCGGACTGATGCCGGAGGGGGTGAGGCGGAAGCGGGTGTAGTCCTTCAACTCTGCGGTGGTGGGCTCGAGCCGGTTGACGAGGCGTAGCAGGGAGGGATCGATGGGATCGATGATTTCCTTGCGCTGCGCGATGTCCTGGTCGGAGAGCAGGATCACCGGAGTCTGGTACTGCTCGGCCAGGTTGAAGGCCTCCACGGTCAGTCCGTAGGTGTCCGCGACGGTGGTCGGAGCCAGGACAGGGCGGACGGTGTCGCCATGGGCGGAAAAGACCGCCGCAAACAAGTCGGCCTGCTCGCATTTCGTCGGCATTCCTGTCGAGGGGCCGCCCCGCTGCACGTTCACGCAGACGAGGGGCAATTCGGTGACGCTGGCGAGACCGAGCATCTCGGTTTTAAGGGAAAGTCCGGGTCCCGAGGTGGCGGTCATCGCTTTTTTGCCGGCGAACGAGGCGCCGAGGGCGGCGCCGACGCCGGCAATCTCGTCCTCTGCCTGCAGTACCACCCCGCCATGCTCCCAGAGGTCGGCTTGAAGGTGCTGCATGATCTCCGTCGCCGGAGTGATGGGATAGCCGCCAAAAAACGTGCAGCCGGCCGCGATCGCGCCCTTGGCGCAGAGTTCGTTGCCGTCGGCGATCACGCGCCGCTTTAAGGGGGCCGTGGGGTGGGCCAACCGCAGATTACGGCCCAGTGGGTGGTTGTGGGCGTGGGTGAGCCCCGTCGCGAACGCGCGTTCGTTGCCTTGCAGAACCTCATCGCCTTTCCGGGCAAATTTTTTCCGGAGACCCGCGAGCAGGTTGTCCGGGGAAAGTCCGAGCCATCCAGCCAGGAGTCCCAGGATGACGCTGTTCTTCGCCTGTTGGACGCCGGCGGCTTTGATTGCCATGTCTTCCAGCGGAACACCGCACAACACCTTTGGCCAAAGTCCCTTAATGGGCAAACTGGTCCGGTCGACTCCGGATTTGAGATCAAAAATGATAACCGTGTTTTCCGTCACCGGCAGTTCGCTCCCGAAACGGAGAAAGTCGTCCCAGTCCAGGATCACCGCCACATCCAGTGACCCACCGGGGTTCAGCACCGGGAGGGTGGAAACGCGCAGGCGGCAGGAAGATTCGCCGCCGCGGATCTGGGGGCCGTAGCTCTTGGTGAGCATGCCATAATAACCCTCTGCGGCCACGGCGCCGATCAACGATTCGCCGGCGGAAATGATGCCGTCGCCGCCCGAGCCGGCCATGCCGATGATCAGGTCATTCATGACTCAGGCTCCGTCGTTCCCAATGGAGCTGGTCGCGCAGGTGGCAAGAATGTCCTCTACTTGGGCTATTTCCTCGTTGGTCGCGGGTTGCCGGACGACGTAGGAGACTCCCTTGCCGTCGTCGCGGGCAAAAATCTGGGGCGAGAGAGCCCGGCATTGGTCGCAGTCGATACAGCTGGCATCGACATAGTAGCGGCCCGGGATGTTCTCGGGTAGTCGTTCACTGAGAGTCGCCATGCCCGACGTTAGCACCCCGGGAAGAATCGAGCGCAGCGTCCTTTGGGGTTCACTGGGCATTTTTTGGCTTCCGTTGCCAGTTCGCTCGTTCCGCCGCCCGCGCGTGCGTCATCCGAAGTGAAGGCGATGCCTGGTCCGGCGCCGCGCTCCGGGCGGGTTTCCGTGACCGCTCGACTTCAACTCACGCGCAGATATTCGCAAGAAATGGCACGAGTTGGCGATTGGCCGCAGGCTGGAGGGTGTTTTGTCTTAAGGTTCACTCATGAGTGATCACCCTTATGCGTTTCTTGTTCTCTTCCTGGCGGTCGCCGTGGCGTTCCCCCTGGTTCTGCTGACCGTGGCGCGGCTGTGGTTTCGTTGTTTCCAGCCGGCCAAGCCGAATGCCGCCAAGCAGGCGCCGTATGAGTGCGGTCTCGCCGAGTCCGGCGACGCCTGGATCCAGTTCAAGGCGCATTACTACCTCTACGCTATCCTCTTCCTGATTTTCGACGTCGAACTCCTGTTCCTCCTGCCGTTCGCCGCCGCCTTCACGGCGCTGCCGGTCACAGCGATCGTCACCATGCTGCTCTTCCTGCTTTTGCTCGTGGAGGGCCTGATCTGGGCTTGGGGGCGCGGCCATCTCGAATGGAAATGACATGAGCGACCCCACGTTCAACGCCCCCGGGATCACCGACATGGAACGCGACGAGCTCCGGCGCCACGGCATTCTTCTCACCGGGCTCGAGGAGCTCTATAACTGGGGCCGCAGCCATTCGGTCTGGCCGCTGAACTTCGGCCTCGCCTGCTGCGCCATCGAGATGATCGCGGCTTCGATGGCGAAATTCGACATCGCCCGCTTCGGGTCGGAGGTCTTCCGGCCGTCCCCGCGCCAGGCCGACCTGCTGATCGTGTCGGGCACTGTGACCAAGAAGATGGCGCCGCAGGTGGTGCGCCTCTGGAACCAGATGCCTGAGCCGAAATACTGCATCGCGATGGGCGCCTGTGCGATTTCCGGCGGACCTTTCAAGCAGGGTTACAATGTCCTCAAGGGGATCGACCGCTTTATCCCGGTGGATATCTACATCCCCGGCTGCCCGCCGCGGCCCGAGGCTTTGCTCCACGGACTGGTGCAGCTGCAGGAGAAAATCCGGAATCAGGCCATCTCCGGCCCCGCCGCCCCACGGCACCTTCAGGCGGAGGCCGATTGCAATTGCCCCATCCCGGAATGTGGCGCGCACGACATTGAGCCGACGCGAAACGACGCCCTGTGGCCGAAACCGCCCGAACTGTTGCGGCCCACCAAGACCTGACCCGCTATGGAAACCCTCCCCCAGCTGCGCGATCGCATCGCCGCCCTTTTTCCGGGGGCGGACGTGGTGCTGGTTACAAATCCGTCTCCCTCCGCGCAGCATGCGTTGCGGCTGGATGCGCCGCACGCCCGGGCCATTGCCACCTTCCTGCGCGATGATCCCGCGCTGCAACTGGATCAGTGCACCAACGTGACCGGGATCGACTGGCCGGAGAAGGAAGTGGTCGACGTGACCCGGACCACCGTGCCCGACCCGGCCGGCGGCGCTCCCCGCGCGGTGGAGGAAAAGACCAAGCGGATCGAACCCGGGCGGCTCGAGGTCGTGTATCACCTTTATTCGATCGCGCTCGGCCACGGACCCGTGGTGCTGCGGCTGGTTACCGGCAACCGCACCGACGCCGTGACGCTCCCCTCGCTCACGCCGGTCTGGCGCAGCGCGGAATTTCAGGAGCGCGAGGTATACGACCTTTTCGGCATCGTCTTCGAAGGCCACCCCGACCTGCGCCGCATCCTGATGTGGGACGGGTTCAAGGACCACCCGATGCGCCGGGACTACCGCGAGCCCGACGATTACGAATGGGAGCCCACCCCCCATGGCGACGTGCTGGCCAAGGCGAAGCAGCATTATCCGGCGCCGACCCCGACACCGTCCGCTCCGTCCACGCCATGAACCCCACCCCGTTTGCCAACCCGTCGACTGGCGCCCATGTCCGGTCCGTCCGCAGCGACCTGCCCGGCGACCTGATGGAAGTTTCGATGGGGCCGCACCATCCGTCCACGCACGGCGTGTTCCGGATGATCGTCACGCTCGACGGCGAGACGATCGTGAGGCTCAAGCCCGTCTTCGGCTACCTGCACCGCAATCACGAGAAGCTGGCCGAGAATACGAGCTACCTGGGATCGATGCCGTACACCGACCGGCTCGATTACCTGAACTCGATGACGAACAACTGGGCCTATGCCCGCGCCGTCGAGCAACTGGCCGGGATCGCGGTGCCGGAGCGGGCGGAGTACGTGCGCGTTATCCTCGCCGAGCTCACGCGCCTCCTGAACCACACCTGCCTGGCCGGCTTCCTGATGCAGGACTGCGGCTGCAGCGGCACGCCGCTCATGTACGCGTTCCGCGAGCGTGAGAAGATTCTCGACCTCTTTGAGTCACTCAGCGGGTCCCGCATGATGTGCAACTACCAGCGCTTCGGCGGCTGCCGCGTGGATCCCCCGGCCGACTGGCTGGCGCGGGCCGGGCAGCTCGTCGCTGAGTACGGCCCCTTCCTGGATGAGTTCGAGGCCCTGCTCACGGGCAATGAAATCCTCCTCGCGCGGACCCAGGGCGTGGGCCGCCTGTCCGCCGCGCTCGCGATCAATGCCGGCGTCACCGGACCGATGCTGCGCGCCACGGGGGTGAATCACGACCTGCGCAAGGTGGACGGCTACGGCGTGTACCCGCGGTTCCAGTTTCGCATTCCGCTGGGCGAGCATGGCGACGTCTACGACCGCTACATGATCCGGATTCTCGAGATGCGGGAGTCGCTCGCGATCCTGCGGCAGGCGCTCGCCGGGTTGCCGGCCGGCCCGATCATGAATCCGGCGGCCAAGCTGCGCGGCTTCCGGCCCAAGGCGGGCGAGGCTTACGGCCGCATTGAGGGCCCCAAGGGTGAGATTGGCTTCCATCTCGTCAGCGACGGCGGCCCCAACCCGTGGCGCTACCACGTGCGCGCGCCGTCCTTCATCAACCTCACCATCCTCGAGGATCTCTGCCTCGGCCACACGGTGGCCGACGCCGTGATCATCCTCGGGAGCATCGACATCGTGCTCGGCGAAGTGGACCGATGAAAACGTTTTCGATTTTCGATTTTCGATTTTCGATTGCCGGCAATCCGCCGGCCCCGGGCTCCGCCTTGACCCGAGGCGAAGCGGTCACCCGCAACGTCGCCTGCCCGGCCAAAGCGAAATTCGAAATTCGAAATTCGAAAATTTAACCATGCTCGGCACCGGCATCCTCCAAGGTCTCATCGTCACGGCGAAAAATTTCGTCGGGAGTTTCCATGACCCCGCGCGCTACACCACGCTCGAATATCCCGAGGTGAAACCCGCGCTGCCCGAAGCGTACCGGAATTTCCCCTTCCTGGTCTGCGACAACGCCACCGATCCCATGGGCACGCTCCGCTGCGTGGCCTGCCAGATCTGCGAGAAGGAATGCCCGCCGCAGTGCATCTACATCGAGAAGAGCCGCGACAAGAAGCCCGACGCCACCGGCAAGCTGCAGATCTATCCCGCGGTCTTCGCCATCGACACCTCCGTCTGCATGAGCTGCCAGATCTGCGTGGAGGTCTGCCCGTTTGACGCGATCAAGATGGACCAGGTGTTCGAGATCGCGACGACCGACCGGTACGCTGCGCTGTTGCTGGATCGCGGACAGCTCACCAAGCCCAACGCTTACTTCCACACGATTCATCCCACCGAGGCGGCCGAGGTGGATGCCCGGCTCACCGCCGACCGCCAGGCCGCCGAGGAGAAAGCCCGCGCGGCGGCCCTCGCCAAGGCGAAGGCCCCGGCCGCGCCCGTGGCCAAGCGGGAACAAACCCCGGAATCCGCCCCATGATCGCCGCGGCCTTGACCACCGACTCCTTCCTCGAGCGCCTGCCGGTGCTCGCGCGTGACACCGTGACCGGCCTGCTGCCGGTGTCGTGGCGCTGGCTGGCCGGCAGCCTGCTCGAGATCATCGCGATCCTCGCCAGCTTCGGCCTGCTCTTTGCGTATCTGACGCTCGCCGAGCGCAAGATCCTCGGGCGGATTCAGAACCGCCCCGGCCCCAACCGCACGGGCTGGTTCGGCCTGCTCCAGCCGTTTGCCGACGGCGTCAAGGCGCTCACCAAGGAGGACGTGGTTCCCGCCGGTGCCGACCGTGTGCTGCATTTTCTCGCCCCGGTCGTGCTGGTTGCGGTCTCGCTGCTGGGCTTCGCCGTCCTCCCGTTCGGGCGGCACCTCGTCGCGGTCGAGCTCGACACGGCGGTGCTGTACTTTTTCGCGGCGGGCACGGCGACCGAGCTCGCGGTCTTCATGGCCGGATGGGCGAGCCACAACAAATACTCGCTGCTCGCCGCCATGCGCGCGCTGGCCCAGCTCATCAGCTACGAGCTGCCACTGCTGCTCTCGGTGGTCCCAGTCGTGCTGGTCGCCGGCACGCTATCGACGACGAAGATCGTCGCGGCCCAGGGGGGATGGTCGCTCGGGTTCATTCCCCACTGGCACGTGTTCACCCCGTGGGGCGCCGCGGGCTTTGTCCTCTTCATGGTGGCCGCACTCGCCGAGTCGAACCGCTCGCCCTTCGACCTGCCCGAGGCGGAGAGCGAGCTGATCGCCGGCCATCTTACCGAATACTCGGGTTTCAAATATGCGCTGTTCTTCATGGCGGAGTACTTCGGCATGTGCGCGCTCAGCGGCATGGCGGTGACGCTTTTCCTCGGCGGCTGGGGCGCGCCCTCGGCGCTGCTCGAGTGGATTCCGTCGTATGCCTGGTTCACGGCGAAGCTGCTGGTGCTGCTGCTCGGTTTCATTTGGATCCGCGCGACGCTGCCGCGCCTGCGCCTCGACCAGCTCATGAAGTTCGCGTGGAAGTTCCTCGTGCCGCTCACGCTGCTTAACCTGGCCAACGCCGCCGGCTGGTCGCTCACTGCCGGCTGGACCGGCCCGCTCCAACTCGTCCGCTGGGCAGTTGCCCTCAGCCTGGTGGCCGTTCCCTTTGTCGTCCTCGGCCGCACGCTCAGTGCCGGCTCAGCCCCGCGGACCTACCGCTTCGCGTGAACCCGCCCCGTCACACGCCATGACCTTCACCTTCCTGATCCTTGCGGTAATCATCCTCGGCAGCGCCCTCGCCGCCGCGCTGCGGCCAAACCTGATCCACTGCGCACTCCTGCTGGTTGTGAGCTGGCTGGGCGTGGCGGGATTTTACCTGTGGGCGGGAGCCGAGTTTGTCGCCTTCGCGCAGGTACTCGTCTACGTTGGTGCGCTGTCCATGGTGGTGCTCTTTGCCGTGCTGCTGACGCGGCAGTCGCGCGCCGAGCTCCGGGTGGATGCGCCGGAAACCCGGCGTGCAGTCTGGGCGGTCATCGCCGGCGTCGCCGTGAGTGGCGTGATTGGAACCGCGGTTTTTGCCACAAAGTGGGATTCGGCCCCGGTGACGGCGCCGGAGATCACCGTGCGCGGCATCGGTCTGGAACTGATGGGCGCGCACGCGGCCGCCCTGCTGCTACTGGGCGTGCTGCTCACCGCGGCGCTGCTCGGGGCGGTGGTGCTCGCGGCTCCCGACCGGCCGGAAAAGGAGGAAAAGTCATGAGCCCGCTCCAAGGCTGCCTGCTGCTGTCAGCTGCGCTCTTCAGCGTCGGACTCGTCATCGCGCTCGCGCGCAGCAACGCCATCCTCGTGCTGCTGGGCATTGAGCTGATGCTGAACGCGGCGAACCTCAATTTCATCGCCTTCTGGCGCTTCCATGGTGGCACGGCACCGGCCACGGGCGTGATCTTCGTGCTTTTCGCCATCGCGGTCGCCGCCGCCGAAGCCGCCGTCGGACTCGCCCTGGTGATCGCACTTTACCGGCACCAGAAAAATCTCCGGCTCCAGGAGGCCACCCGGCTCCGGGGCTGAGGCACCGCTGACGATGAACTTCTCCGCCACCCACCTCTGGATGATTCCCGCGCTGCCACTGCTGGCCGCTGCGATCGGGTCGCTCACGCCGCGCGGAGGCCGCAAGCTCGCCGCGGGCGCCGCCATCGCCGCGATGATCGGGGCCTTTGTCCTGTCGTGCGGGGCGCTGGTCACCGCGCTCGCGCATCCGGCGGTGCACGGCTACGCCAACTTCGCCTGGTTCACGCTTGGAAACGAAGTCGTACGGGTGGGCTGGCTGCTGGATCCGCTGACGGCGTTCATGGCGGTGATGGTGACGTTTGTCGGTGCACTGATTTTCATCTTCAGCCTCGGGTACATGAAGGAGGACCGGAATTTCACGCGCTTCTTCTGCTTCCTCAGCCTGTTTGCCGCCGCGATGCTCGGCCTGCTCGTCGCCAACAGCCTCCTGCTCCTGTTCGTGTGCTGGGAACTCGTCGGCCTCGCCTCGTACCTGCTGATTGGCTTCTGGTTTCACAAGCCCGCGGCGGCGGCGGCGGCGAAGAAGGCGTTTCTGACGACGCGGATCGGCGACCTCGGCCTGTTGCTCGGCCTGCTCTGGCTGTACCACGTTCGCGGCACGCTGCTGTGTTACGACGGCGGCGCTGGCGTGTTGGAACAGGGTTCACTTACGGCGCTCGCCGGCACGACGGTGGCGGGCGGATTCGCCCTTTCCACGGCGATCGGTCTCCTGATTTTCTGTGGCGCGATCGGCAAGTCGGGCCAGTTCCCGCTGCATGTCTGGCTGCCGGACGCGATGGAGGGTCCGACCCCGGTCAGCGCGCTGATCCACGCGGCGACGATGGTCGCGGCGGGTGTCTTCCTCGTGGCGCGCGTTTATCCGCTGATGCTGGCGGACCAAGCGCTCGCGAACGTGCCGGTCCATGCCCTGACCGTTGTGGCGGGCATCGGCGCGATCACGGCGCTGTTGGGTGCGGCGATTGCGGTGGCACAGAACGACATCAAGCGCGTCCTCGCGTTTTCCACCGTCTCCCAGCTCGGTTACATGATGCTCGCCCTTGGCGTGGGCTCATGGGTGGCGGCGATTTTCCACCTGCTGATGCACGCCTTCTTCAAGGCCCTGCTGTTCCTCGGCGCGGGCTCGGTGATCCACGCAGCGCACCACGAGCAGGACGTGCGCCGGCTCGGCGGGCTGGGCCGGCGGATGAAGGCGACCTTCGCCACGTTTGCGGTCGGCACCATGGCGCTCGCCGGCGTCCCGTTCCTTTTCTCCGGCTTTTGGAGCAAGGAGGCCGTCCTCCACGCCGCACACGCCTGGCCGGTCTCGTCGCTTCCGCTTCTCGTGGGACTCGCGGCGGTCGTGCTCACCGCTTTCTACATGACCCGGCTCATAACCGGAATTTTCCTCGGTGCACCGCGCACCGACGCTGCGGGGGAGGCCCACGAGAATTCCGCGGTCATGACTGGCCCGCTCCTGATCCTGGCCGCGTGTGCCATTGGGCTCGGCTTCCTCGGGACCCCGGCCTGGCCGTGGCTGCAGTCGAATCTCGGTGGGGTCGTGGTCCCGTCGGAATCAATTTGGGAGGCCCCCGGCCTGATGTTGCTCTCGATCGGGCTTGTGGTCGTTGGTCTCGGCACAGGCTGGGCGGTTTATGGCCGGCGAAGGAACGTCAATGCGAGTTCCGTGGATCCGCTGGCGCAGGCGGCTCCCGGGCTGTTCGCGGTGCTCGCGGCGCGGCTGGGCTTCGATGAATTCTACGTGGCGACCTTCGGGCGCGCGAATACGTGGGTGGCGGCGCTCGCGGACGGTTTCGACCGCCACGTCTGGGGCGGCCTGGTCAGTCTGCTGGCGCGGTTCGGTGAATTTTCCGGCCTGTTAAATCGCGAGGCGGACGAGGATATTCTCAACCGCGGCTTTGATCGCGCAAGCGCGGCGGTGCGCGGCGCGGGTCAGACCTACTCGCGGGCCCAGGCGGGTGAGGCGCACGGCTACCTGCGCACGGTGGCCCTCGCGTTTGTGGTCTTTGCGCTGGTGCTGCTGCTGGGAGGTGTCCGATGAACCTTCCACTCCTCTCCCTGCTCGTGTTCACGCCCTGGGCCGGCGCGGTCCTGCTCGCATTGCTGCGTGGCGCGCGGCCGGCGGTGGCGCGCGGAGTGACCCTCGGGTTCAGCCTTTCGACCCTCGCGGTCGGCTGGGCGGTGCTGCGGCGCTTCGACCCGGCGGCGTCCGGCTTCCAGCTCGTGGAGCGGCGGCCGTGGATTGAGGCGCTCAACATTCATTATTTTCTCGGGCTCGACGGTCTGAGCCTGCTGCTGGTGCTGCTGACCGGGCTGATTGCGCCGGCGGGTCTGCTTGCCTCGTGGCGCGAGGCCCGCTCGCCGCGGATGTTTGGGGCGCTCTTCCTGGTGCTGCAGGGTAGCGCGCTGGGGGTGTTTCTCGCGCTCGATTTCTTTCACTGGTTCCTGTTCTGGGAGCTGAGCCTGGTGCCGGTCTTTTTCCTGATCAAACTCTGGGGCGGGGAAAACGCGGGCCGGGCCGCGTACCAGTTCGTGATCTATACGATCGGCGGCAGTGCGTTCCTGCTGCTCGGGTTTGCCGCGGTGTTCGCGGCGACGGGTACGCTGGACTTCGGTCAGCTCGCCACGCTGGCGGCGAACGGCACGCTCAACGCCCGGCTCGCGCACCTGGGAAATTTCTGGCCGCAGGTCGTTTTTGTCGGGGTGCTGCTCGGCGTCGCGGTCAAGGTGCCGCTGTATCCCTTCCACACCTGGCTGCCGCCGGCCTATGCCGAGGCGCCGACTGGGGTCTCGATGTTCCTGACCGGCGTGATGTCGAAGATGGGTGTCTACGCCTTCCTGCGGATTCTCTGGCCGATTTTTCCCGCGCCCCTGCACGCCGCGGCGCCGTGCCTGCTGGTGCTGGCGCTGGCTGGCGTGGTGTTCGGCGCGTTCGCGGCGATGCGGCAGACCGACCTTAAGCGGATGGTCGCCTACTCGTCGGTGAACCACGTGAGTTACTGCCTGCTCGCGCTGTTCGCGGTCAGCGCGGCCTCCGGTCCCGGCGGACCGGCGTCGGGCGCGGCGTCGGCCGCCCTCGGTGGCGCGCTGCTGCAGATGTTCAACCACGGCCTGTCGGCGGCGGCGCTGTTCTTGTGTGTCGGCGTGCTCGAGACCCGGGCCGGCGGCCGGCGCGGGCTGGATGATTTCGGCGGCGTGCGCGCCGCCGCGCCGGTCTTTGCCGGGCTGTGCGGGATTGCGCTGTTCTCCTCGCTCGGCCTGCCCGGCCTGAATGGTTTCGTGGGCGAGTTCTTCATCTTCCGCGGCGTCTTTGGCCTGGCCCCGTGGACCGCGGCGATCGCCTGCCTCGGCCTGTTCGCCACCGCCTATTTCCTGCTCACGTTCTGGCAACGGGTGTTTCACGGCCCGCGCGCCGGGGCCGCTGTCGGAAACTGGCCGGACCTGCGCGGCGTGGAGTTAGCCTCACTGGTACCGCTGGTGGTGCTGATGCTCCTCCTCGGCGTGCTGCCGCAGCTCCTCACCGGACTCTTCAACCCGCTGGTGGCCTCCTGGGTCGCCGCGCTCGCCCACTCATGAACGCGCTGCCCTGCACCATTTACGTTTCGTTCGCCGGTGCCTTGCTTGCGCTGATCGCCGGCGCGCGCTCGGCGACCCTGGCGCGGGTCGTGGCACTCGCGACCGCAGTGACGGCGCTGGTCATGACCCTGGTGGCCGCGGTTCATTTCGTCCCGGCGGCGGGGCTACAGACCCTCGTTGACCGCCCGTGGGTGGACAGCCTTGGGGTGCGTTACCACCTCGCGGTGGACGGCATCAGCCTGACGCTCCTCGTCCTGACCGGCATCGCGGCGACGGCCGGCGTACTCTTCTCCTGGAATATCGGTGAACGGACCGGCGAGTTCTTTGCGCTGTTCCTCGCGCTGATTGGCGGCGTGTACGGTGTGTTCCTCAGTGCGGACGTGTTTGTGTTCTTCGTCTTCTACGAGATTGCGATCGTGCCGAAGTATTTCCTCGTGGCGCGATGGGGTTCGACGAACCGCGAGTACGGGGCGATGAAGCTGGTGCTTTATTCCTTCGCCGGGAGCGCGCTCGTGCTGGCTGGGCTGCTCTGGGCCTATGCGGCGGGTGGCGGGAAAAGTTTTGCGGTGAGCGACCTGGCGGCCGCGGCGGTTCATTTTTCCCGGCTGCAGCAGCTCGGCATGTTCGGCCTGGTCTTCCTCGGATTTGCGGTGCTGGCCGGCATGTTTCCGTTTCACACCTGGGCGCCGACCGGCCACGTGGCCGCGCCGACGGCCGCCTCGATGCTGCTGGCCGGCGTCGTGATGAAGCTGGGCGCCTATGGTTGCCTGCGCGTCGCGCTGCCGCTGTTCCCGGTGGGGTTTGCCTACTGGCAGCCGGTCATCGGGTGGCTGGCCGTGGTGGGGATTGTCTATGCCGGCGTGATCGCGCTCGTGCAGGACGATTTCAAGTTTGTCATCGGCTACTCCAGCGTGAGCCACATGGGCTTCGTGCTGCTGGGCCTGGCCGCGGCGAACGGGCGGGCCGTCAGCGGCGCGGTGCTGCAGATGTTCTCCCACGGCATCATCGCCGGCCTCCTCTTTGCCGTCGTTGGGCGCATGGTCTATGACCGCACGCACACGCGAAAATTGGCGGACCTGCGGAAGATGGCGCTGTACCGCCGGCTGCCGTTCGCTGCCGGGGTCTTTGTCCTCGCCGGTCTGGCCTCGATGGGCCTGCCGGGTTTCAGCGGCTTTCCCGCGGAGTTCGCGATTCTCATTGGTACGTGGAAAACCTCCCCGCTGTGGGCGGCGATTGCCGCGCTCGGCGTGCTGGTGGCGGCGGCGTTCACGCTGCGGGTGATCCAGGTTTCATTCTTTGGCACGGTGACGGTGACGCCGCAGGGCCCGGAGTTGCCGCCGCTGCCGCCCATCACGCTAGCGGAGCGCGCGGGAGCGCTGCTGCTCATCGCCACGACTGTCCTGATCGGCCTGAAGCCCGACCTGCTGCTGGACTGGATTGTCCCGAGCCTGCAGTCGCCGCTGTTTCAGTCGGTGTTGAAGGGAGGCGGATCATGACCGCCGGTGGCACAAATCTCGCATCCGCGCTGGCGGGCGAGGCGGCGTTGGTGGCGGGTGCGCTGGTCGTGCTCGCGTTCGACCTGACGGGTGCCCGGAACTGGTCGGCCGCGGCGCGCTGGCGCGCGGCGACCGCCCTGGGCGGAGTGGCGGTGCTCGTGGCTTTGACGCTGGTGTGGCGGGTGGGCGCGGCCGGGCCGGTGGCCGGGGGCAGTTTTATGCTCGATGCGCTGGGCACCGCGTCGCGGGCGGGAATTTTGGTGCTGGCGGGTTTGACCCTGGCGCTGACCAACGGAGCCAGACGGCTGCGGCACCCGGCGGAATTTGTCGCGCTCGTGCTGTTGGCGACGACGGGCCTGCTGGTGATGGCCGTGGCCCAGCAACTTCTGCTGGCCTTCCTCGCGCTCGAGCTCGCGAGCCTTTCGCTCTACGTGCTGGCGGGCTTTGACCGGAGCCGGCCGGAATCGGCCGAGGCGGGCCTGAAATATTTCCTGCTCGGGGGGGTGTCCGCCGCGTTCCTCCTGTTCGGTTTCAGCCTGCTCTACGGGTTGACGGGCTCGATTGAATTTACGGGCATTGCGGCCGGGCTGGCGCAGCCGGGTCTCTCCCCGCTGCTGGCTGTGGCGCTGGTGATGATTTTGGCGGCGTTCGGATTCAAGGTCGCGGCCGCCCCGTTCCATCTTTGGGCGCCGGATGTGTACGAGGGCGCACCGCCCGTCGCCGCGGCGCTGGTGGCGTCGGCCTCCAAGCTGGCGGGCTTCACGCTCCTGGTGCGCCTGCTCTGGCCCGGACTCGGGGCCGTGGCTGCGGGATCGGGTCTGCCGGGCTGGCTGCCGGTGGTGGCGCTGATCTCGGCGGCCTCGCTGCTGCTCGGAAATTTTGGCGCCCTCGCGCAATCCAACCTGCGCCGGCTGCTGGCCTACTCGGCGATCGCCCACGCGGGCGCGCTGCTGCTCGGCGTGATGGCCGCGGGCGCGGCGGGACCGGGGCCGTTGTTCTATTATGCGTCGACCTACGGCCTCGCGACGGTCGGGGCGTTCGGCGTGGTGACGGTGCTCGACCATGCGGGGGTGGGCCCGGGTATCACGGACCTCGCGGGCCTGCACCGGCGTTCGCCGCTGCTCGCCGGTTGCCTGTTGGTGTTCGTCCTTTCGCTGGCCGGAATTCCGCCCTTGGCGGGTTTTGTCGGAAAGCTACTAGTCTTTGCCGCGGCCCTCCGGCTCGGCGGATTGCACAGCGCCGCGGGCGGGCTGGCCTTTGCCGCGATCTTCCTGAGCGCCGTCGCGCTGTACTATTATCTCGGCGTGCTGAAAGCGGCGCTCGTCACGGCGACCAAACCCGAACAAGAGACGCGCCTTGCCGTGCCGGCGTCCAGTGCGGTGGCTCTGGTCGGCGCAGCGGTCCTCCTGATCCTGCTGGGCCTGTTTCCCTCAGTGCTGCTCGGAATCTTTTCCTAGCTGGGGTCGGGTTCGTGCCGCGCGGCCAGGTAACGGTCAATCCCCTGCGCGGCCTTGCGGCCGTCGCGCACCGCGTGGACCACGAGGCTCGGGCCGCGCACGGAGTCGCCGCCCGCAAACACCCCGGGCTCGCTCGTCATCTGGTTGCGGTCGACCCGGAACGCGCCCCAGTCCTCGAGGGTGATGGCCGAAAAGTCGCTGCCCTCCGGGAAAGGCACGGCGTCAAAGCCATAGGCCACGAGCACGAGATCGGCGGGGACGGTGAACTCGGAACCGGGCACCGCGCGGGGCTTGCGGCGGCCGGAAGCGTCCGGCTCACCCAGCGCCATCCGCACGCACTCGACGGCGGCCACGCCACCGGACGGCCCCGCGGTGAGCTTGACCGGGTTGGCGAGGAACTCAAAGCGGGCGCCCTCTTCCATCGCGTTGTAATATTCCTTCCGGCTGCCGGGCATGTTGGCGAGGTCGCGGCGATAAAGGCAGGCCACCTCGCTCGCGCCACAGCGCAGCGCCGTGCGTAGACAGTCCATCGCGGTGTCACCGCCGCCCAGCACGGCGACGCGCTTGCCCTTGACGTCCACCTTGGGGAGATCGACCAGCGGTGAATCGACGTTCTTCTCCACGAGGAATGGCAGGGCATCGATCACCCCCGTCAGTTCGCTCCCGGGGATGTCCAACGCCTTCGGCTTTTGGGCGCCGACGCCGACAAAGACCGCGTCGTAGTCGCGCCGGAGCTGGGCGAGGGACACATCCCAGCCGACCTTCACGCCCAGCTCGATTTTCACGCCGCGTTTAACGAGCAAATCGATGCGCCGCTCGACGATGTCCTTCTCCAGCTTGAATCCGGGGATGCCGTTCACCAGCAGGCCGCCGGGGATCAGCAGCGATTCGAAGATCGTGACGCCGTAGCCGAGTTGGATCAACTCGTCGGCACAGGACATGCCACCCGGACCCGAGCCGATCACGGCCACGCGGAATCCGTTCGGTTTCACCGGCACCGCCTGCACCCCGCCGTGGCTGAAGGCGTAGTCGTTGATAAACCGCTCCACCGAGCCGATTGCGACCGGCTCCGCCTTGCCGTTCAGGATGCAGGCGCCTTCGCAGAGTTTTTCCTGGGGACACACGCGCGAGCAGATCTCGGGCATGTTGCTGGTCGCGCGTGAAATCTCGGCGGCCTCGAGGAACAGTCCCTGGGCGGCCAGCGCGAGCCACTCGGGGATGCGGTTGGAGAGGGGGCAGCCCTGCATGCAGAGGGCGTTGGGGCACTGGATGCAGCGGCTCGCCTGCGCGCGCACGGTCGCCTCGTCATACTCTCCGTAAATCTCCCCGAAGTCACAGAGCCGGTCGTCCGCCGTGCGCTTGGGCGGCGCCGCGCGCGCGATCGTGGACCAAGCGTACTTGGCGAGGGGTTTTTGTGGTTCGGAGGTGGGCATGGCGGGAAGGCTAGATTCGCCAGCTCTGGAGGATCCGCTGGTAGTTGGCCCGCTCGAAAGCCGCGGGGTTGGGACAGCGCCGGAGGTTCATCGCGCCGCGGACCTCGTCGATGCTCGTGTAGCCGTGCTCGTCCATCCAGTGGCGTAGACCGGCGAGGAGGATGGTGAGGTACTTCGGGCCGTGCTTGAGCAGCGCCGAGACGACCTGGACGACATCGGCCCCGGCGAGAAGGGCCTTTACCACATCCTCCGACTGATGGACGCCGCCGCTGGCGGCGAGGGAGCAGCGCATATGGGGTGAGAGAATCGCCAGCCAGCGCAGCCGCAGGAGGAGTTCGCTGGAGTCCGAGAGCTTCAACTGCGGATTCACTTCGAGCTCCTCGATGTTGAAGTCCGGCTGGTAAAACCGGTTGAAGAGCACGACGCCTGCGACGCCGGTGGCCTCGAGCTCCTTGGCGAAGTGCACGGGGGCGGTGTGAAACGCGGAGATTTTGACCGCGACCGGGATGCGCACGGACGCGAGGGTGTGGCGCACGGTCTCCAGGAGCTCGGTCTCCACCTCATCGGCCGATAGCTCCGGGTCGGTGGCGAGCTGGTAGAGGTTAAGCTCGATGGCATCCGCCCCCGCCGACTCGAGACGGCGGGCGTAGCTGGTCCAGCCGCCGGGCCGGCAGCCGTTGAGCGAGGCGATCACCGGGATCGTGAGCGACGACTTGAGCTGCGCGAGCTGGCGCAGGTACTGGTCGGGCGCCAGCTGGTACTCCTCGAAACGCGGGAAGTACGAGGTGCCCTCCGGATTGCTGTTGGCGGTGGACTCCACGTAGTGGACGAGGGCCCGCTGCTCGGCATCCACCTGCTCCTCGAACAGGGAGCGCATGATGATGGCGCCGGCGCCGGCATCCTGCAGCTCGAGCGTCATGTAGGTGTTGTCGCCAAAGGGCGAGGCCCCGACGACGAGGGGATTCTTGAGCTTCAGGCCGAGGTACTGGGTGGAAAGGTTCATGGTCCGGGGGAGCGGAGGGTTAGGACTGACCGGCCGGGGTGGCGGGTGTCGTGGGGGCGGGGGTGGGGGCGGCCGCGGGAGCCGCGGTGGCCGGGACCAGTGGCTGGGCGAGCCGTTGGTAGAGCGCGTAGTGATCGCGCACCTGGGTTTGGGCCTGCCCGGCGAGCAGCTTGGCGCGTTCGGGGTCGACATGCTTGAGAATCCCGAAGCGCGTCTCGTTCGCCATGAACTGGGAGAGGTCCGTCTTGGGGGCGGCGGAGTCGAGGCGGAAAGCCACGGCGCCACGCTCCGCCAGGCGCGGATCGTAGCGGAAGAGCGGCCAGTAGCCGGTGTCCACCGCGAGCTTCTGTTGCTCGAGCCCGAGGTGCAGCGGGAACCCGTGGGCAATGCAGTGCGAGTAGGCGAGGATGAGCGCGGGACCGGTGTGGGCCTCGGCTTCGCGGAAGGCGGAGACGGTCTGGCTGTCCTTCGCGCCGAAGGCCACGCGGGCCACGTAGACGTGGCCATATTGCATGGCCATCAGGGCCAGGTCCTTCTTGGCCGTGCCTTTGCCGCCGGAGGCGAACTTCGCGACCGCGCCCATGGGCGTGGATTTCGAGGACTGGCCGCCGGTGTTGGAATAGACCTCGGTGTCGAGCACCAGCACCTTCACGTTGGCGCCGGAGGCGAGCACGTGGTCGAGCCCGCCGTAGCCGATGTCGTAGGCCCAGCCGTCACCGCCGACGATCCAGACCGTCTTCTTCACCAGGTCATCCGCCAGCGCCTCAAGCCGCCGGGCCGCGGGGCCCGCAACGGATTTCAGGGCGGTGCGCAGGGTCACGACCCGTTCCCGTTGTGCGGCGATGCCGGCCTCGGTGGACTGGTCCGCGCCGAGCAGGGCGTTCACCAGGTCCGGCCCGAGGTTCGCAAAGCGATCCTGGAGCAGGGCGACGGCGGTGCGGTGGCGCTGCTCGACCGCGAGGAACAGGCCGAGACCGAACTCGGCATTATCCTCGAAGAGCGAGTTCGCCCAGGCGGGGCCGCGCCCGTCCTTGTTGCCGCAATAGGGCGTGGTCGGCAGGTTGCCGCCGTAGATGGAGGAGCAGCCGGTCGCGTTGGCGATCAGCAGGCGGTCACCAAACAGCTGGGTGAGCAGCTTGATGTACGGCGTCTCGCCGCAGCCTGCGCAGGCGCCGGAGAACTCGAACAGCGGTTGCAGGAACTGCGTGCCCTTCACCGTGGAGAGGTCGAGGCGCGTGCGGTCCGGTTCGGGCAAATCGAGGAAGAAGTCCCAGTTGATGCGCTCGGCTTCAACGCGCGGGGCATGCGGCACCATGTCGAGGGCCTTGTGCCGCGGGTTTGTCCGGTCCTTGGCCGGGCAAACCTGGGCGCAGAGGGAGCAGCCGGTGCAGTCCTCGGGCGCGACCTGGATGATAAAGCGCTGGTCGGGAAATTCCTTCGCCTTGAACGGGGTGGAGAGCAGGGTCGCGGGCGCGCCCTCGAACGCGGCGGTCGGGGCGAACTTGGCGCGGATGCACGCGTGCGGGCAGACGAGCACGCACTTGTTGCATTGGATGCAGAGCGCGGGATCCCAGGCGGGGAGTTCCAGTGCAATATTCCGCTTCTCAAAGCGCGTGGTGCCCGTGGGCCAGCAGCCGTCGAGCGGCAGGGCGCTTACGGGCATCCGGTCGCCCTGGTTGGCGAGCAGTTGCGCGGTGACGGTGCGCACGAACTCCGGGGCGTCGTCGTAGGTGGGCGGGAGCGAAGCGATCGCTTCCGCCAGGGGGGTCGCCGGAATCTTCACCTCATGCAACGAGGCCAGAGCGGCGTCCACGGCCGCGTAGTTCATCTGCACGATTTGCTCGCCCTTCTTGCCGTAGGTTTTGGCGATGGCGGCCTTGATCTGGATGATGGCCTCGTCCTTCGGCAGCACGCCGGAGAGGGCAAAGAAGCAGGTTTGGAGCACGGTGTTGGTCCGCCGGCCCATGCCGCTGGCCTGCGCGACCGCGGTCGCGTCAATCACGTACAGGCGCAGGTGCTTCGCGATGAGTTCCTGCTGCCACTCCAGCGGCAGCTTCGACCACATCTGCTCGGCCGGATAGGGCGAGTTCAGCAGCACGGTGGCGCCCGGCGCGGCGTAGCCGAGCACATCGGTCCGTCCGACAAACTGGATCTGGCTGCACGCCACGAAGTCCGCCTGGCGGATGAGGTACGGCGCGCGGATCGGCCGCGGGCCGAAGCGCAGGTGCGAGATCGTCATCGAGCCGGATTTCTTCGAGTCGTAGACAAAGTAGCCCTGGGCGAAGTTGTCCGTCTGCTCGCCGATGATCTTGATCGAGTTCTTGTTCGCGCCGACGGTGCCGTCCGCGCCGAGGCCGACGAACACGCAGCGCCGCACGTTCTTGCCCTCGAGGTCAAAGTCGTCGTCCCACTTCAGCGAGGTGTGGGCCACATCATCGATGATGCCGATGGTGAAGTGATTGCCGGGCTGGGCCTGGCCGAGGTGAGCGAAGACGGCCCGCGCCATGCCGGGCGTGAATTCCTTCGAGCCCAAGCCATACCGCCCGCCCACCACGCGCGGCGAACCCGCGAGTGGCGAGCGGCCCTCCGCGAGGGCGGTCACGACATTGAGGTACAGCGGCTCGCCGATCGAACCCGGTTCCTTGGTCCGGTCGAGCACTGCGACCGCCTGGGTCGTGGCCGGGAGCGCGGCGAGGAAGGCTTTAACGTCAAAGGGCAAAAACAGCCGCACCGCCAGGACGCCGACTTTCTCGCCGTGGGTGCACAGCCAGTCGACGGTCTCGAGGGTGGTCTCGGTGGCGCTGCCCATGACGACGACCACGCGGTCGGCCGCAGGATCGCCGTGGTAGTCGAACAGGTGGTACTGGCGGCCGGTGACTTGGGCGAAGCGGTCCATGGTTTCCTGCACGATCCCCGGGAGCCGCACATAGTGGGAATTCACGGCCTCGCGGCCCTGGAAATAGACGTCGGGATTCTGCGCGGTGCCGCGGAGGGTGGGGTGGTCGGGTGTCATGGCCCGGGAGCGGAAGGAGGCGAGGTCCGCCTCGTCCAGCACGGCGCGCAAGTCGTCGTCGGAGAGCAGCGCAAGCTTGGAAACCTCGTGCGAGGTGCGGAAGCCGTCGAAGAAATGGATGAACGGCACGCGGGAACGGTAACTGGCGACGTGCGCGACGAGGGCGAGGTCGTGGGCCTCCTGGCCGGAATTACTGCACAGCAGGGCGCAGCCGGTGGCGCGGCAGGCCATGACATCCTGGTGGTCGCCGAAGATTGAGAGCCCCTGGGCGGCGAGCGCCCGCGCGCTCACATGGATCGTGAGGGGGAGGAGTTCACCCGCGATCTTGTAGAGGTTGGGGATCATCAGCAGGAGCCCCTGGGACGCGGTAAAAGTGGTGGTCAGGGCCCCGCCGAGCAGGCCGCCATGGACGGTGCCGGCGACGCCGCCTTCAGACTGGAGTTGGACGACCCGCGGCACCTCACCCCAGAGGTTGAGTTTGCCCAGGGCGGCCCATTCGTCACACGACTCGGCCATGGCCGAGGACGGCGTGATCGGGTAGATAGCGATCAGCTCGTTGAGGCGATAGGCGACGGAGGCGACAGCCTCGTTCGCATCGCACGTGGTGTAGTCGGGGGCGGGTTTCAAGTCGGGCATCGGGAGTGGTCCATCCGGGCAAGTCCCGGAGGGTTTCCCCCAGTATTCCATGTCCCGCCCCAGCCGACTGCGCAGATATTGGCGTATCCGCATCACGGTTTGCGGGAAGGGGGTCATTCCCGGGGTGAAACGACTAATTCCGGTATAACGGCCGGCCGGGAAATGCCGCCGGTCCCCGCCGGCGCGGGGTCCAGCGGCGGAAAACAGTCCGGGACGCGCCTTGGCGCTCGCCAACACCGAATCTAAAAGGGAGGTTGATTTGCTTCCGTTGTAACGCCTTCCCCTTTTTTCACCCGTGACCCCTGAAATCCGCCCCCTCCACAAGCTTATGGCCGCGAACCGCGGCGAGATCGCCGTTCGCATCTTTCGCGCCGGCACGGAGCTGGGGCTCCGCACGGTGGCTGTTTATGCCGAGGAGGACCGCTTCTGCATCCACCGCTATAAGGCCGACGAGGCTTACCAGGTCGGCCACGGCAAGGGCCCGGTGGCGGCATATCTCGACATCGAGAGCATTGTTGGCACCGCGAAGGAGAAAGGCGTGCAGGCCATCCATCCCGGCTACGGCTTCCTCTCCGAGAACGCCGCGCTGGCCCGCGCCTGTGAAAAAGCCGGCATCATCTGGGTCGGCCCGCGGCCCGAGCTGCTGGAGATGATGGGCGACAAGACCGCCGCGCGCGCGCTCGCGAAAAAAATCAACGTCCCGGTGCTGCCCGGCACCGAGGACCCCGTGACCGATCGCGTTGCCGCGCTGAAGATCGCGAAGGAGATCGGCTTTCCGCTGATCATCAAGGCGGCGTTTGGCGGCGGCGGCCGCGGCATGCGTGTGGTGCAGAAGGCGGCCGACCTCGCCGCGCTGCTCGACGAGGCGCAGGCGGAGGCGGAGCGCGCGTTTGGCAACCCGGCCGTCTTCCTCGAGAAATACATCGCCAACGCCAAGCACATCGAGGTGCAGATCCTCGGCGACCAGCACGGCAACGTCATCCACCTCCACGAGCGCGACTGCTCCGTGCAGCGTCGCCACCAGAAGGTCGTGGAAGTGGCCCCGAGCTTCGGCCTGCCGAAGGCCATCATCACCGAGCTCTGCGCGGCCGCCGCGCGCATGGCGCGCGAGGTGCGCTATGACAACGCCGGCACGATTGAGTTTCTCTACGACCTCGACCGACACGAGTGGTTCTTCATCGAGATGAACCCGCGCATCCAGGTGGAACACACGGTGACGGAGGTCGTCACCGGTCTCGACCTCGTCCGCGCGCAGATTCTCATCGCCCAAGGACACGCGCTGCACTCCGCCGCGGTCGGCATGCCGACGCAGGATCAGGTCCCGTGCAACGGCTACGCCATCCAGTGCCGGATCACGACCGAGGACCCGGAGAACAAGTTCGTTCCCGACTACGGCCGCATTATTGCCTACCGCTCGCCGGGCGGTTTCGGCGTGCGCCTCGACGGCGGCATGGGCTACTCCGGCGCGGTAATCACGCCGTTCTACGACTCGCTGCTCGTGAAGAGCATCACCAGCGGTCAGACCTACGACATCGCCATGGCCCGCGCGCGCCGCGTGCTGAGCGAATTCCGCATCCGCGGGGTGAAGACCAACATCCCGTTCCTCGAGAACGTCATCGTGCATCCGCTGTTCCGCGCGGGCACGGCGACCACCACGCTAATCGACACCTCGCCGGAGCTGTTCACCTTCAAGGCCAAGCGCGACCGCGCGTCGAAGCTGCTCAACTTTTTAGGCAACGTCGTCGTCAACGGCAACCCCCACGCCAAGGGCTACCGTCCCGCCAAGCCGCTCGTCGCCGGGTCGGCGCCCGGTCACGACGACCGCAGTACCCCGCCGCCGGGCACCCGCCAGCTGCTGCTGGAGCTCGGGCCGAAGAAATTCGCCGCCTGGACGTTGCAGCAAAAGCGCCTGCTCGTGACCGACACGACCTTCCGTGACGCGCACCAGTCGCTCATGGCCACCCGGGTGCGCAGCTACGATATGCTCGCCTGCGCGGGCTTCCTCGCGCGCCGCGCGCCGGAGCTCTACTCCCTCGAGATGTGGGGCGGGGCGACGTTCGACACCGCCATGCGGTTCCTCAACGAGGACCCGTGGGAACGGTTGCGCCACCTGCGGGCGCGGGTGCCGAACATCTGCTTCCAGATGCTGTTCCGCGGCGCGAACGCCGTCGGCTACACGAATTATCCTGACGCGGTCGTCGCCGGTTTCGTGAAGCACGCCGCGGCCGGCGGCATGGATATCTTTCGGATCTTTGACTCGCTGAACTACCTGCCGAACCTGCGCGTGGCGATGGAGGCGGTGCAGGACACCCACGCCGTGTGCGAGGCCGCGCTCTGCTACTCGGGCGACATCCTCGATGCCAAGCGCGACAAGTTCACGCTGAAGTATTACGTGAAAATGGCGCGCGAGCTTGAGCGCATGGGTGCGCATGTGCTGGCGATCAAGGACATGGCCGGGCTCTGCCGGCCGTATGCCGCGCAGAAACTCGTCAAGGCGCTGAAGGAGGAAGTCGGCCTGCCGATCCATTTCCATACGCACGACACGAGCGGTGTCGCCTCGTCGTCCATCCTCCGCGCCGCCGATGCGGGCGTGGACATCGTGGACCTGGCGACGGCGTCCATGTCCGGCAGCACGGCGCAGCCCAACCTCAATTCCCTCGTGGCTGCGCTGCAGCACACGCCGCGCGACACCGGGCTCGACCTCGCCGCGCTCAACACCTTCTCCGACTATTGGGAGCAGGTGCGGGAGTATTACCGGCCGTTCGACACCGCGCCAAAAACCGGCAGCGCCGAGGTCTATTTGCACGAGATGCCGGGCGGGCAGTACACTAACCTCAAGGAGCAGGCTGCCTCGATGGGTGTGGCGCACCGCTGGCCGGAGATTGCGCGCATCTACGCCGAGGTGAACCAGCTGTTTGGCGACATCATCAAGGTCACGCCGTCATCGAAGGTCGTCGGCGACATGGCGCTCTTCCTCTTTTCGCGCGGCATCAAGCCGGCCGACGTCGTGAACCTGGAGCCCGGCGCCACGCCGTTTCCGGAGAGCGTGATCGACATGCTCGGTGGCGGACTCGGCTGGCCCGATGGCGGCTGGCCGGTCGCGATGTGGAAGGCCGTGCTGGGCGAAAAGAAGTTCAAGGAGGCCCAGGCGAAGTATCTCTCAGCCGGCGCGGTGGAGAAGAACCAGACCCGCAAGAAATCGAAAATCGAAAATCCAAAATCGAAAATCACCGCCGCGGCGGCAGAGCTGACGGCCCTGAAGAAACCGCTGGTGGAGAAACTCCGCCGCGAGCCGACCGACGACGAATTCTACTCGCACCTGATGTACCCGCAGGTATTCGCGGACTTCACGAAGCACCAGCGGGACTTCGGTGATGTGAGCGTGCTGCCCACGCCGGCATTTTTCTACGGGCTGCGTCCCCGGGAGGAAATCTCCGTCGAGATTGAGGAGGGCAAGGTGCTCATCATCCGGCTCGTGAGTGTCGGTGACGCCGACAAGGACGGCCGCCGTCCGGTCACCTATGAGCTGAACGGCATCACCCGCGAGGTGTTCATCGCGGACAAGGGCGTGACGGCGACCGCCAAGTCTCGTCCGAAGGCCGATCTCACTGACGCGATGTCCGTCGCCGCGCC
>Ga0114958_10000087_pt1 | contig 73754 bp, 78 predicted proteins | sample C_130208_EF_Meta_FD_89577 | JGI IMG/M metagenome (GOLD analysis project Ga0114958, IMG submission 89577) | Freshwater microbial communities from Lake Croche, Canada to study carbon cycling - C_130208_EF_MetaG | ecosystem: Environmental > Aquatic > Freshwater > Lake | place: Lake Croche, Canada...
CCTCACATGCTCAACAAGCGGCAGCCCACAGTGATGGAATTGTTGATTTAAGCGTTGGCACTCCGGTTGACCCTGTTCCAGACCTGATCCAAGAAGCCTTGCGCGCCGCTTCGAATAGCCCTGGTTATCCCACAACGCACGGCACCGATGTTTTACGTGCAGCAGCGGTGGCATGGATGTCCCGATCCACCGGCGCCGTCGCGCTAGACCCCAACGATGTGCTTCCCGTAGTGGGGACCAAAGAGTTCGTGGCCTGGCTACCCACAATGCTTGGCCTTGGGGCTAGCGATCGCATCGTCATTCCTGAATTGGCCTATCCCACCTACGACGTGGGTGCTCGGATGAGTTCAGCGGAGCCAGTCATAGCAGCCGACCCGACGCAGGTCAGCGGTGACGTTTCCTTGGTGTGGATTAATTCGCCAGCAAATCCAACCGGACAAGTCTTAGACGTTCAAACCCTGCGCGAGATTGTGGCGTGGGCACGTGATCGTGGCGCATTGGTGGTCTCTGATGAGTGCTACATCGAATTGGGGTGGGACAAACAACCAGTCTCGGTCTTAGATGAACGTGTGTGCGGCGGCTCGACTGAAGGAATTTTGGCTTTACATTCGCTCTCCAAGCGTTCTAACTTGGCGGGCTATCGCTTCGGTTTTGTTGCCGGCGATGCATCCGTGGTCTCCATGCTCCTTGCATTGCGAAAGCATGCCGGCATGATGGTGGCCTCTCCTGTCCAAGCAGCGGCCACCGTCGCGCTCAACGATGATGAACATGTTCGTGTTCAAAAGGATCGCTACCGAGCTCGACGAGACACCTTGCGCCCGGCTCTTGAAGCTGCTGGCTTTTCCATCGAGCATTCCAATGCCGGCTTGTACCTGTGGGCCACCCGTGGCCAGGACGCACTAGAAAGCCTTGGCTGGCTGGCCGAGCGGGGAATCTTGGCTGCTCCAGGCATCTTCTACGGTTCGGCCGGGGCCCAGCACGTTCGGGTGGCCCTGACGGCAACAGATGTTCGAGTGGCAGCTGCGGTGGCTCGCCTTACGGCTTGATAACCGGCTTGGTCTGCGATGTGCCGACCTGATGTCAGGCCCTCGTGCCTGAGGCGTTAGTTTCTTACATACCGATCAGACCGGTCGGCCTACTGTTTCAATCCCGGCGGAGGACCCCGTGTCGGATGTGACCTTGCAGTATCCCGGTGGCGAATTGCCGCTTAATGCAGTGCCTGCCACGGTGGGAAATTCTGGGCTTGATGTCTCGCAGTTGCTCAAGGCAACTGATCACGTGGCTCTTGACCACGGATTTATGAACACCGCTTCGTGCGAGAGTTCGGTCACCTACATCGATGGTGACGAAGGTATTTTGCGCTACCGCGGATACCCCATTGAGCAGCTGGCCGAGAAGTCGTCCTTCCTTGAAGTTTCCTATCTTTTGATCTACGGCGAGCTTCCCACCGCCGAGCAGTTGACCGAATTTGATTCAAGCATTCGCCGACACACGATGTTGCATGAAGGGCTGCGCAGTTTCTTCGATGGTTTCCCGCGGGATGCGCACCCGATGCCAGTTCTTTCCAGTGCCGTAAGCGCGCTGTCCACCTTCTATCAAGACAGCCTCGATCCCTTCGACAAGGAGCAGGTCGAAATCTCGACCATTCGCTTGCTGGCCAAGGTTCCAACCATTGCGGCCTATGCCTACAAGAAGAGTGTTGGCCAGCCGATGCTCTACCCAGACAATTCACTGGGATTGACTGAAAACTTCCTACGCATGACCTTCGGTGTCCCAGCCGAGGAGTACATCGCAAACCCTGCCGTCGTTCGTGCCTTGGACCTGCTATTCATCCTGCACGGTGATCACGAGCAGAACTGTTCAACCTCAACGGTTCGCATGGTGGGTTCATCACACGCAAACTTATTCGCTTCGGTCTCGGCTGGTGTGAATGCGCTGTTTGGTCCGCTGCACGGCGGAGCTAACCAGGCTGTGCTGGACATGCTGGAAAACATTCATGCAGCGGGTGGAGGCGTGAACACGTTCATTCGCCAGGTCAAAGATCGCGAAGATGGCGTCAAGCTCATGGGCTTTGGTCACCGCGTCTACAAGAATTACGACCCGCGCGCCAAGATCATCAAGAAGGCCGCTGACGAAGTACTCGAAGCACTCAACGTGTCGGACCCATTGCTTGATATCGCTCGCCGACTTGAAGAAGTAGCCCTGAGTGATGAATTCTTCATTGAGCGCAAGCTGTATCCAAACGTTGACTTCTACACCGGCATCATCTACAAGGCGATGGGCTTCCCAACGCACATGTTCACCGTCTTGTTTGCTTTGGGCCGCTTGCCCGGTTGGATCGCGCAATGGCGCGAGATGATCGAAGACCCAGACACCAAGATCGGCCGCCCGCGTCAGGTTTACATCGGAGCTCCTGAGCGCAACTACCTTGACTTGAGTGCTCGTTAAGTAGCCCTGGGCAAGAGAGATTTTTCAGATGGCTCAATCAAGTGCTGATCGCTCTTCGTTCTTTCCGGCGATTGAAAAAAAGCACGGTCTGCCGATGTCTTATTGGCATGATCAGATGAAAACTATCGCCGATTTGAAGTATCTCGAGCAGATTGCTTTCCTGCGTGAAAACCATGGCTTTTCGCAGGCTCACGCCAATGCGCTAGTTCTGTACTCCCGCGGCAATACAACCTCAAAGCGGTTTAACACCATTGATGAGTTTCTGCGGCCCTTGGACAAGACTGAGGCTGCCACTATTCGAAAGATCATAAAAGCTGTCTCTGTGAAGTACCCAAAACTTGAATGGGTTATTGCGTGGAATCAGCCGATGCTCAAGCAAGGCACGAAGTATGCCTTTGGAATCTCAGCGTCAAAAAAGCACATCCTCTTAATGCCACTAGGAGATGACGTCCTGAAGGTGTTCGAATCCCGGCTTGGCGACTATGGCGTTTTGAAAAAGACGATTCAGGTTCCGCTGGACTGGAAAGTTGATGCCAAGCTTTTGACGGACTTGGTTAAATTCCGCTTGGATGAGCTCAAGAACGCTTAGGTTCTGCTAGCGCTTGAGACACTGGGCCACAACGGCCGGTCGATACGACAGATTCGGCAGCGTCGTGACGGTGGCTAAGCCCCAGCCCTTCGAGCTGCGGAAGATCAGGTGCTGAGAGGTCGAATCGCTGGCATAGCCAGGTCCGGGTTTGAACGTGTACTTGCCAGGAGTGGGAAGTCGGCCCGCCATCAACGTCAGGGCTTCTTTTCTCGTGGCTCGCTCAGGGAAGATTTCGGGCGTTTGGCGGTTGAGCAAGGTGCAGCCAAGGGATTTTTCAACGCTTACATCGTTGTAGAACCCGTCACGATTGACGATGTCCAAAGTCACTGGGTCATCCAGCCCAGTATTTGCTGACGTGCCGCAACGCAAATCCATGTGTCCGGGAATAAGCGCATAGGTTGTTGGCTTTTTGCCACTGACCGGTTTGATCGTTCCTAAGGAAGATTGGTTTCCGTTGTAGGGGGTAATTTGATAGCCCAAAAGTCGAGGCTTTTTGGCTGTGTTTCGAACTAGTAATTTCACCCCGGTCTTTGACGTTGTCACAATGGTTCCCGAAACTGATGTGCCGTTAGGTCCACAGGTGATGGTCAGAGTTGATGGTGCCGTTTTGATCAACGCGGCCCCCGGTGAAGTAATAGTTGGCACCGGTTGGCTGACCTGCTTGGCTGAGCAGCCGAAAAGGGTCAGTACTACTAGCGATGCAACAGCGATGCGCATGATTTAGTTGGCGTGCAGCACTGAGTTGAGTCCGGCCCAATTACCGGAGCGGGGGACAGCTTCAAGGGTTCCGGTGGTTGAGTTCCGGCGAAACAGTAGGCCGTGAGCCCCAGACAATTCGCTGCCTTTGACCACCGAACCATCAGGGAGGGTGATTTTGCTACCTGCCGTGATGTAGCAACCTGCTTCCACCACACACTCATCACCCAAACTAATGCCGATCCCGGAGTTGGCGCCAAGCAAGCATCGTTGTCCCACGCTGATGACTTCAGTGCCCCCGCCGGAAAGGGTGCCCATAATCGAAGCACCGCCACCAACGTCGGAGCCATCACCGACGACAACGCCGGCTGAGATTCGACCTTCAACCATTGAGCTGCCTAATGTTCCAGCGTTGAAGTTCACAAAGCCTTCATGCATCACTGTGGTGCCCTCAGCCAGGTGAGCACCAAGGCGCACCCGATCCGCATCGGCAATGCGAACGCCTGACGGAACGACGTAATCGACCATGCGTGGAAATTTGTCCACGCTGTGCACGCTCAAGTGCTCACCAGTAACGCGCACCCGCAATCGCACTTCGTCTAAGTCATCAAGAGCTACTGGGCCAAGATTTGTCCAGGCCACGTTGGTTAACAGGCCAAAGACGCCGGTCAGGTTCACCCCGTGTGGTTGAACGAGTCGATGTGAGAGCAGGTGCAGTCGCAGGTAAGCATCGGCTGCATCAGATGGAGGAGCCGATAGGTCGTCGATGATGGTGGTGATCACCGCACTTGTGGTCCCGGTAACGGGGTCTTGCCCACCGGCTGCGTCCAGACTGGCCAGCGGAGTTGGGCTGTTGGTCAGGGCCGGTGTGGGGTACCAAACATCAAGGACTTGATTGGCCGACCCGTAGGTCGCCACACCGATTCCGCTAGCGCAAAGGCTCTTTGAAGTGCTCACGCCACTACCGTAGTCGTGTGAGCCACTTAGATCTGACAGCCGACATCGTTGAATTGACGGCGTCGTTGGTAGATGTTTCCTCAGTCAGCCACCATGAGGCTGTTTTGGCCGATTCCGTTGAGCGGGCGCTGCGCGAATTTGAGCATTTGGACGTGGCCCGGATCGGCAACAACGTGATAGCTCGGACCCAGTTGGGTCTGGCGGAGCGCGTGGTTATCGCCGGTCACCTTGACACCGTTCCAGAGGCTGGCAATTTGCCATCTCGCCTTGTCGATGATCGGCTCTATGGGTTGGGTGCATGCGATATGAAGGGTGGCGTTGCTGTGGCCCTCTCATTGGCCGCCCGCTCGGCTCATGCAACTCGTGAGGTTACCTTTGTTTTTTATGCCACCGAAGAGGTCGAGGATCAGTACAACGGCCTTGCAGAAGTTTTAGATGAACGACCAGATTTGCTCAAAGCAGACTTCGCCATTTTGATGGAACCTAGTGATGCTGGTGTTGAAGCAGGCTGCCAAGGATCACTTCGAGTCATTGTTCGCTCCAAGGGAGTTCGAGCACACAGTGCGCGCTCGTGGGTTGGTGAAAATGCCATCCATTACGCATCTGAGATTTTGGAGCGCCTGATTGATTACACACCTCGCACGGTCGGTATTGATGGACTTGACTATCGCGAAGGATTAAGCGCCGTACGCATCGAAGGTGGGGTTGCTGGCAACGTCATCCCCGATGAATGCGCAGTTACCGTGAACTATCGCTATGCCCCTGATCGCAGTCCCGACGAAGCAGTGATTCATCTTCGCGAAGTTTTTGCTGGCTTTGACCTAGAGGTGGGGGATAACGCACCACCGGCACTGCCTGGTCTTGACCGACCGGCCGCGAAGGCTTTCGTGGCAGCAGTTGGAGTCACGCCTCGGCCCAAGTTTGGCTGGACTGATGTTGCGCGTTTTTCCGCCATCGGGGTACCTGCGGTCAATTTCGGTCCAGGTGACCCACTGGTTGCCCACACCGTCGATGAATATGTGCCTATTGCGCACCTGCGATCTACCTTGGCAGTGATGAGCGCATGGCTTGGTTTGGATCAGTCCTAAGGTGTTGTCATGACTTCTTATGACGACGAATCAGCTAATCCTTCAACACCTGCGGCTTCACACCGCACCGGCGCGGTGGTTCGTCGTCGCGAGCGGATGCCCTCATCTACCGCTGATGCGCGCTTATTGGATGAAAAGGGAAATGGCGACTGGATTCACACCGATCCCTGGCGCGTACTTCGGATTCAGGCTGAATTTGTTGAAGGTTTTGGTGCGTTAGCCGAACTTGGCCCGGCGATCAGTGTGTTCGGAAGTGCACGAACCCGACGGGCCTCCGGGGATTACTCCATTGGTCTTGAAGTGGGTCGTCTCTTAGCTGAGGCAGGCTATGCCGTCATCACCGGCGGAGGGCCTGGCGCTATGGAAGCTGTCAATGCGGGTGCTTGTCGAGCCGGTGGAGTCTCGGTGGGTTTGGGTATTGAACTTCCCTTTGAGCAGGAGATGAATGAATGGGTCGATATCTCCATTCACTTCCGCTATTTCTTTGCTCGCAAGACCTGCTTTGTCAAGTACGCACAAGGATTCGTCATTTTGCCGGGGGGCGTTGGCACCCTTGACGAACTCTTTGAAGCATTTTGTTTAGTCCAAACGCACAAGATCACCGCCTTCCCCATTGTCTTAATCGGCAAGCTCTACTGGCAGGGATTGTTGGACTGGTTGCGCGAGCGCATGGTTGCCGATGGCATGGCCACTGAAGAAGACCTTGCTTTGTTGCAGGTAGTGGACACACCTGAAGAAGCAGTGCAGATCATTGTGGATGCCACTGCGGACAACACGCGACTGCTTGCGCGCGAGCGGGCTGCACTGATTGAGCGCATTAAGGCCGAAAGTGCCGCCGCCGAGATTGCGCCACCGCAACTGTGATTTCGCTGTGTGTGTTTTGTTCCGCCTCACAAGACATTGACCCGACCTACGAGTCGTTGGCTCGTGAGGTCGGCTTAGGAATCGGTCAACGTGGGTGGTCGCTGGTATCCGGCGGCGGGGCAATTTCCATGATGGGCGCCTTGGCCCGGGCCGCTCGCGAATCAGGTGCGCACACCACCGGCGTGATTCCGCAAGCTTTAGTTCATGTTGAAATCACAGACCATGATGCCGATGAACTTATCGTTACCGGTGACATGCGGGAGCGAAAAGCAATCATGGACGATCGCGCGGATGCCTTTTTGGCCCTGCCTGGAGGGCTAGGAACTTTGGAAGAACTCCTAGAGATCTGGGTGGCAAACACCCTAGGCATGCATTCAAAGCCTGTTGTAGTGCTGGACCCAGATGGATTATTCAATCCGCTCAAAGAGCAAATCCAATCCTTGGTTGATCAAGGGTTCCTTCGTCGATCGGCCGCGCAGGCCTTGACCTGGACCACCACCGTCTCCGATGCATTGGATGCAGTTCATGCCGGAGTGCGTGGAGGCAGTGCGCAATCCTTAATGCCTACAGACAATGAGTTGCTCGAAGACCAGCCCTAAGTCAAAGGACTCGTCACAGTGCCCCGAAACAACGTCGGGGGAGATCGTTGCTCGGGGCACTGTGAGTCTGTGTTTGTTGTTTTGTATTAGGCGCCGTTACTACTTGAGTTGGTTGACGGAGTTTGAGCAGGTGCTGGACCTTGGCCATCAGGTGCGCCCATCGGAGAACCATCAGGTCCACCGCGGTGAGGTCCGCCCATTCCACCGGGACGGCCCATTCCATCGGGACGGCCCATTCCACCAGCGCCACTTTGAGCCTGAGGTCCGCCATTGGGATCGCGGGCTGCCTTTTTTTGCTCGAAGGCAGTCAGGCCAGCTGCTGTGAATGCGCGAACCACTTTGGCAGTGGCAGTTCCTGATGTCACTTCACCTTGCACAACGACGGTGTCTCCGACCGCTAGGTCGCCAACAGTGGAGCCCTTCATGTCACGGCGAACTTTGGTGTCGGTGGTCAACGTCCATTCGCCGACGAAGTCATCACTGCTCTTGACAGTTAAGGATGTGGCCGAAACGTTGGTGATAGTTCCGGTTTGAAGGCGGAGGTTGACAACTTTGCCGTCCTTGTCTTTGACCGTGGCATCTGCGTGAAGGACGGGACCGTTTGGCCCCATGTGTCCAAATAGGCCGTCACGACCTGGCCCACCGCGCCCACCTGGCCCACCCTTGGGGTCAGCTGGTGGCGTTGCGTTCGGGTCTGCCGGCGCTGTGCTTTGTGGACCCTGGCCGGTAGCGGGAGTCGGAGTGTTGTTGGCCGCAAAGGCAATGCCGGTTACCGCAGTGGCACCGATGGCTCCAGCTGCAACCCATGTTGCTGCTTTGGCACTACTAAGAAATGTTGGTCGATTCATGTTTAACCACCTGGGGAGTTGGTTGACTTTTGAGCGTTATCGGCTTTCCGGTATCCACTCTTGAAGTGTGTCAGGGAAAACGTGATAACTTCGCCAGTGTGCTCCCACGGGGGATAACTGCGGGTTAAGGAAAGCCTTAGGTCAGCCCACGCCGAGCAACAGCTGGCGGCCGATCCCCTCGGATCGAACTGACCATGTCCAGGGCTTGACGCGTTTGCTTGACATTGTGCGCGCGGAAGATGCGCGCCCCCAGCCAGGCGCTGACGGCAGTTGTGGCCAAGGTTCCGGTGAGGCGTTGGTCAACGGGAAGGTCCAAAGTTTCACCGACGAAATCCTTATTCGACAGCGATACCAAGACCGGCCAACCGGTTTGAACCATCTCACCCAATCGGGCCGTTGCCTCTAGTGAGTGTCGAGTGTTCTTTCCGAAGTCATGACCTGGATCAATCATGATCGCGTCTTTGCGCACCCCACGTTCAACTGCTTGCTGAGCCAATCCGACAGTGCTCTGGACGATGTCGGCCATCACATCGTCGTAGGTCACACGATGTGGTCGGGTTCGGGGTGTGTGACCGCCGGCATGAGTGCAGACCAAGCCAACTCCGAATTGGGCGGCCACGTCAGCAAGTGCTGGATCAGTTCCGCCCCACGCATCGTTGAGCACATCGGCCCCTGCTTGACAAACCTTTTCACCGACTTCGTGGCGCCAGGTGTCCACACTGATAATGATCGAGTCGTGCCGTTGTCGAACAGCTTCAACGAAACTGACGGTGCGCCGGATCTCTTCAGCGGCATCAACCTCAATACCGGGTCCAGCTTTGACGCCACCGATGTCGATGATGTCTGCGCCTTCATCGATGGCTCGATCAACCGCATCCATCGCGGCTTTGTCATCAAAAGTGGCGCCTTGGTCGTAGAACGAGTCGGGAGTGCGATTGATGATGGCCATGACGACTAGATCGGTGGTGGCAAAACTGCGCTTACCAAGGTTTAGCGACACACACTGCTCCCGTTCTCAGGTCACTAGCGTGCCACGCCCTAGTCTGAAGTTCTACTGAACCGGCAAGGAGCCACCGTGCAGATTCTCTTGATTGTCTTGGGCCTAGCCGTTGTTGCCGGGGCTGCTGTGTTTGGGGCCAGCACCTTAGGTCGGATGAAGGATGCAGATCAAGATCTCCAGCCGGTCCAACTTCCCGACGATCGGTGGACAACCGGTGCTGATGTGGATCGAACTCGCTTTGCCGTTGCGTGGCGGGGTTATCGCATGGGACAGGTCGATGACGTGCTCGACCGTATCTCCCGCGATCTTGTGCAGTGCCTTGATTACATCGAGCAGTTGACCGAAGTAATCACTGCCGCTGGCAAGGTGGCCCCACCGCGCCCGCAGCCAATCGTGAGCCAAACTCACATTGAACAGGCCGAAGGAGAAGACAACACCGATGCTTCCAACTCCGCTGGGAGGCAGCCTGCGGCTTCCACTGACGCTGACGAATCAAGTCTGTAATGGCTGAACCGGCTCACGTCAGCGTTGACATCATCATTGACGCGCCACCGCAAGCCGTCTGGGACGTGGTTTTCGATTGGCCTAGACAAGGTGAATGGATTCTTGGCACGAAAGTCAGTGTTGCCAATGGCGACGGGGCATCTCAAGGAAGCCTCATCCACGCCTTCAGCGGCATAGGAAAGCTCGGATTTTTAGACACATTCGTGATCAGTGTGTGGGAGCCTGCCACGATGTGCGAAGTCGTTCATACCGGCAACGTCGTACAAGGCACCGGAACCTTTGAGTTCATTGAATTACCGCAGGGGCGTACCCGTTTTGTGTGGGCCGAAGACCTTGAGCTTCCACTGGGCGCGGTGGGGCAAATCGGCTGGCCAATCGTGCGTCCAGCCTTTGCCTACGGCGTGCGCAAGTCCTTGGAAAAACTTGCGAAATTGGTGACGAAACCTAACTAGCCGTGTTGACGGCGAAGTTCTTGTGCTGCCAACTCCATGTTCGTGATCTTGTCAAAGCAAACATCACGACTCAGGAACCACATTCCGCAGTCTGAACCAAGTTCTAGTTTTTGCTTGTCAACCACTTCCAACGCGGCGTTGGCCATGTCAACAATTTGTTGAACGCTCTCCACCGGAGCTTCAGTGTCAAGATTGAGAACACCCAAGATCACTGACTTATCCCCTGCGTTTTCCAACAATTCTGGGGTCTGCATGGGCTGCGCGTATTCCAGCGAGATTGCATCGGTGCTTGTTTGGGCCAGCAACTTGATCGCCTCTGGATACACCGGGGTGGCCCGCTTTTCGGCGATGTTCTTGCTGTAGCCATAGCAAACATGCAGGGCCTTGCGAGCCTTGATACCAGCGAAGGCGCGGTCAATGGCCTCAACGGCAAAGTCCTGGAGTTGGCTGTGGCGGAAGTGAACTTCCGGCTCGTCAAGTTGAATCAAGTCGATACCCATGTCATCAAGCAGGCGCAGTTCCTTGTTGAGCGCATCGGCAACAGCAAAGGCGACCTGATCAAGGGAGCCGTAGTGCTCATCGACTAAGCGCAGAGCAAGCGAGGCTGGTCCGATGACTGTGACTTTGGACTTAGCAGTTGTAGTGGTCTTCTTCAAGAACTGCGCGGCGTCTGCAACCAACGCTCGCTCCCAGGTGATGGGGCCAACGACACGTGGCTGGCGAAACTCCGGCGGCGCGGCAGGTTTTTGATTTTCATCCGAAGTGATCGCGCGCTGCTTCATCGTCAAGTATTCAAGAACGTCACCACTGAAGTTTGTGACCAGCCCTTGCTCGTCAGAGTCGATGCCGCCCAGTGCGTAGAAGTGTCCAGAAAATGTCTGGCGACGCTCTTCACCATCTGTTGCATAGGTCAGTCCGGCACGCTCTTGATCAAAGACCGCAAGGCGCACTGCATCGTCTTGGGCCGACAGGAGTTGCTCGGGTGGTACTCGCCACCAAACACCTTCTTTTGCGTAAACAAGTTCGTGATCGGCAAGCCAATGGGGCTTGTAGTAACTACCGACAATTTGGGTGGCAAACAGTGGGTTTGAGGTCATGGGGCAAGAGCGTAGGGGGCAAGGTGACCTGACCGCAGGCAACCCCACGGGATGGGCGATAATAGGTCCCTACGCTTCGGATTCGGGGCGTTGAGTCTTTACGTTTGAAAGGGGACCGCCATGGCGGCCATGAAGCCACGTACCGGCGACGGCCCGTTGGAAGTCACCAAGGAAACCCGCGGCGGCATCGTGATGCGCATCCCCCTTGAGGGTGGCGGACGCCTAGTTGTAGAGATCTCGGCAGATGAAGCCAAGAACCTGCACAGCGAACTTAAGGGCGTTATCTAGTCTTAGCTGGTTCGCAGGGGCGCTTAATTCCATTGGAGTTGGGCGCCCTTTTGATGTCGGTGTCTTGGCGCAGTTAGCACCGATAGTGTTTAACGGTGACATCGACACAGTTTCAGTTTCAGACCTCAGCGCGCGAGCGTATCGCCGATGCCACAGCCATCATCATGGTCACTCCGGCGCGAGTGCGGACCGGATTCAAGGATCTCGCCAAAACACTTGGTATAGATCTTGCGGATCACCTTAAAGAATTTACTGGTCAACCCAGTGAGCTCTTTTCTATCTCCATTGACGGTCATGATCACTTAACTGACCTGTATGTCATCGGGAGTGGCACAGGTGGCCCGGAAGGTGTTCGCCTTGCTGCGGCCACAGTGGCTCGCCGTCTAGCTCAACACACGCACCTTCACGTGCTGGGGCTAGAAGAAGTCGATGATGCGAGATTTCGGGCCTTTGTTGAAGGACTCGTCATTGGTAGCTATCGCTTTAGTGTGAAAAAGGTCCCTGCAACCACGATTCAGGTGAGCATGGCAACCTCGCGCTCCCGCAAAGCCGCCATCGCGCGCGGTCAGGTCACCGGTTCGGCCGTGCACCTAGGTCGAGACCTGGCAAATACCCCATCAAACATCAAGACCCCGCAGTGGTTAGTGGCGCAGGCAAACAAGGTCGCCAAAGCCCACGGCTTAGACATCGATGTACGAACCGGGGCACGCCTGGCCCGTGAGGGATTTGGCGGAATTGTTGCCGTTGGCGCGGGCTCACAGCATCGACCCGCTTTGGTTGAGTTGAGGTATCGGCCAAAGAAAGTCACGGCTCAGACGAAGCGCTTAGTCCTGGTGGGCAAGGGAATTACTTTTGACAGTGGCGGCTTATCGCTCAAGCCGGCTGATGCGATGGTCCCGATGAAAACCGATATGAGCGGATCAGCTGCTGTGCTCGCAGCCATGCAAGCAACGGCGCAGTTGCAGCCCAATGTTGAAGTTATCGGTTTGTTGGCCATCGCAGAAAACATGATCAGTGGCTCAGCCTTTCGACCCAGTGATGTGATTACACATTTTGGTGGCACCACTGTTGAGGTTGTTAATACAGATGCAGAAGGTCGCTTAGTCCTTGCTGATGCTTTGGCTTACGCCGATCTGACGTTGAATCCTGATGTGATCGTCGATATTGCCACGCTGACCGGTGCAGCATCACTGGGCTTGGGTCGTATTCACGGTGCAATGTATGCAACCTCAAGTGCTGTGGCTAAGCGGTGGCAAAAAGCAGCCACAGCCGCAGGTGAGCCGGTGTGGCAGATGCCTCTGGTGGACGAATACGCCGGATCGCTGGCCAGCACGGTTGCTGATCTTGGCCATATTTCAACGGGGGAGAAAGTCGGGGCTGGATCGATCACGGCCGCTTTGTTCCTTCAACATTTTGTCGGCAATCGCGCCTGGATTCACTTGGACATCGCAGGGCCGGCACGATCAGATACCGACAAGGGGCTCATCAACCGCGGTGGGACCGCTTATGGAACAGCAAGTTTGATCCGATGGATCGAATCCTTTAGCGAATAACCGCGGCTAGCAGTCCATCGCCGGTGGGGAGCAGGGCTTGCACTAATCGCTCGTCGTCAGCTATTGCCTGCACCAGTGTTCGTCGTTCGATGGTTTCCGGATCGCGTTGCGCTGGGTCAGCAACTCGATCGTGACCAAAAGCACCAGCAAAAATGATTAAGCCATGAGGGCGAAGCAGTCGCATCGACTCTTCCAGGCAATGTCCATACTCATCGGGAGTGCCATCAATCAGGACCAAGTCGTAAGCAGCGTCGGCCAGACGGGGCATGACATCGAGTGCGCGTCCGGTGATCAATCGCGTGCGGTTGGGCTTGATGCCATCTTCGGCGAAGGCTTCCCGGGCCTGACGCAGGTGCTCGCCTTCAATATCGATGGAGGTCAAAATTCCATCTGGTTGCATCCCGCGAAGTAACCACAATCCAGAAACTCCGGTACCAGTTCCAATTTCCACAACATTTCGGGCTTGGATGGTGGCGGCCAGAAATCGCAGGGTCGCACCAGCCCCTGGACTGACACAGTCCACATTGAGCTCTTTGGCCCTAGCCCGAGCGGCGGCGATCACGAAATCTTCGCTGATGTAATCCTCAGCGAACTGCCATGAACCTTCCCGAGATGCGATGGGAACCTCCAGCGACTCAAAGTGGTCTAAGGACCGGAAAGCAACGGATCTGACATGCAGTTGTTGTCCGTAAGCCTACCGGCGTACAGTTTCAATACCTGCACGCATCTTCATAAGGAGGATTTGGGATGTCCGAATCGCAAGGACCAGACCCAACTCAGCAGGACCCGATTTCACCCTTGAGCGCTAACTCACCTAACCCGGCCGCATTTGGTTCCCCGCCGACACCTCCAGCACCTTCTGAACCTGAACCACCCGCGCCACCTGCGCCAGCTGAACAAGGCCAGCCCTTTGCTCCCTCACTCGCTGGCTCGGCTGCAGACCTTGGCGACGCGCCTTCCCAATATCCCAATGCAGTACCGCCCACTCAGGATTTTGATGATGACCCGCAAGGTTTCGAACAGCCAGCTCCAAGCCGTAAGTCAGGGCTGCGCGCTCGACCTGTTATTGCCCTAGCGCTCGTGCTGGCTTTGTTGGCCGGTCTGGTGGGTGGAGTCGTCGGATTTGTTTTTGCTAACCGGGTGTTCACCAATAACGGTGTGAATCCATCCGTTTCATTAGGTAGTCCGCCGCCCACGGGATCAAGCGCCCGGCCTGCTGACTCAGTGGCTGGTATCGCTGCGAAGGTTCTGCCGACGGTTGTATCCCTTGATGTGGCCGGGCCGTCTCAATCCGATACCGGATCCGGCTTCATCATTCGCTCAGATGGTTACATCCTGACCAATAACCACGTGATTGAAGCCGCTGCTTCCCAAGGTTCGATCACGGTTGGATTTAATGACGGTTCAAAGGCGACTGCAACATTGGTTGGTCGCGATCCGGCCTACGACCTTGCTGTAGTCAAGGTTGATAAGAAGGATTTGCCCACGCTTGCCTTGGGCAATTCAGATGACATCGTTGTAGGCGACTCAGTCTTGGCCGTTGGTTCGCCCCTTGGCCTGACCGGAACAGTGACCACTGGAATCGTCAGTGCGTTGAACCGTCCGGTGACCACCGGCGATTCATCTACTCAGGACACGTCCTTTATCAATGCCATCCAAACTGACGCTGCAATTAACCCGGGCAACTCAGGCGGACCTCTTGTCAATTCAGCTGGCGCGGCCATCGGGATTAACAGCGCCATTGCAACCTTGAGCCAAGGAAGCTCGGGTTCGGGAAGTATTGGCGTGGGATTTGCAATCCCGATTAATCAAGCTCGTCGTACCGCTGAAGAAATTATTCAAACCGGTAAGTCAACCAAGCCTGTTATTGGTGTCACTCTAGATATTCGCTACACCGGACCGGGCGCAAAGATCGCCGACAACGCAATCAACGGTGCAGCACCTGTTACATCAGGTGGCGCCGCAGATAAGGCCGGTATCAAGGCCGGTGACATCGTCCTTTCGGTCAACGGCCGAACGGTTAATACTGCTGATGAACTCATCGTGGCTATTCGCTCGTACAAACCAGGCGACACTGTCACTTTGAAGGTTCAGCGCGGTGGCAGCACCCAAGACATCAAAGTCACACTGGCGAGCGAATCCACCACGAAGTAATGCACCCGTTGCGCTGGTAAGGAGGTGAGCGATGTTCGATATTGGTTTTGGTGAGTTTGTGGTTCTAGGCGCCCTAGCGCTGTTCGTATTTGGACCAGAAAAGTTACCCAAAGCCATTTCGGACCTCGCTGGCCTCCTGCGTCAACTGCGTGGCATGGCCCAGGGAGCTAAAGCTGAGATCACCTCGGCCATTGAACCGAGTATGCAGGGCCTGGATATCTCGGACTTGAATCCGAAAACATTCGTTCAGCGCACGTTCATGGAAGACGCCCCGGCAGCTGTGCCACGTTCACCAGCGGTTTTACCTAAAGGTGCATCTGCGCCGTGGGATCCCGATACAACGTAAGCAGATTGCTACTTCTTCGACGGGGCCAAACCTAATGGTCGCCCAACAAGTCCGCGTTCCTTTTGAGCCAGCCGGCGAGCAACTAAAGTTAGTGCCTTCGCGGCCGGTGACTCAGGCTGATGCAACACAATGGGCGTACCGTCATCGCCACATTCACGAAGCTGTGACTCGAGCGGGACTTGAGCCAAAAGTTCAATAGTGGTTCCCATGGATTTGGTCAATGCAGTAGCAACTGCCTGGCCGCCGCCGGCACCGAAGACTTCCATCCGAGAGCCATCTTCAAGTTCAAGCCAGGACATGTTCTCAATGACGCCAGCGATGTTTTGATGCGTTTGCTGAGCGATGGTGCCAGCGCGCTCGGCAACTTCTGCTGATGCAAGTTGTGGAGTGGTGACAATCAAGATTTCAGCATTGGGGAGAAGCTGTGCCATCGAAATAGCAATGTCTCCCGTACCTGGGGGAAGGTCTAGGAGTAAAACGTCCAGGTCGCCCCAGTACACATCAGCCAAGAACTGCTGAAGTGCGCGGTGCAACATGGGCCCACGCCAGACCACTGGCGCATTTCCGGGAGTAAACATTCCCACTGAAATCACGGCCACACCGTGCGAAGACGGCGGCATGATCATGGATTCAACTTGAGTCGGAAGCCCTTCGACTCCGAGCATGCGAGGAATGGAGTGGCCGTAAATATCTGCATCAAGGACTCCAACCTTGAGACCATCCCTGGCCATGGCCGCCGCCAAGTTCACCGTTACTGAGGACTTGCCCACGCCGCCCTTACCTGAGGCAACGGCGAAAACCTTAGTGAGCGAATTGGGTTGAGCAAAAGTAATTTCCTTTTCAGGTTGACCGCCGCGAAGATTGGTAGCAAGCGTTTTGCGCTGTTCATCGCTCATGACATCGAGGGATACCGTGACGCCGGTTACCCCGGTGACTGCGGCGACGGCAGTTGTTACTCGCTCAGTGATGGTCTCGCGCATCGGGCACGCGGCGATGGTTAAGTAAATCGTCACGTGTGCTTGACCAGCGGAGTCAATCTCAACTGATTTGACCATGCCAAGGTCAGTGATGGGCTTTCGAATCTCGGGGTCTTCAACGTCGGCTAGTGCGAGGTTGATCGCGGCAATGAGCTCAGCAGACATAGAACTGACTTTAGAGCGAACCGAATTAGGACTCGTCCACGGGTTCAGTTGGCTTGGCCATTGGTGCCTCATTGACAGCCTTTTGTAGATCTTCAAGCAAATCCTTGAGTTCATTGCGGATGAAGTCACGAGTGGTTACGTCGTTGAGGGCGATGCGCAAGGCAGCCACTTCGCGGCTGAGATAGTCGGCATCGGCCAGCAGGCGTTCGGTGCTGGTGCGGTCTTCTTGGTACTGCACGCGGTCGCGGTCTGATTGACGGTTTTGCGCAAGCAAGATCAGGGGAGCCGCGTAGGAAGCCTGCAGCGAGAGCACCAAGGTCAGGCCAATGAACTGCCATGGGTCAAATCGCCATGACTGTGGTCCAAAGGTGTTAAGCACAACCCAGGCAACAACAAAGACGCTCATGTACAAGATAAATCGCCATGAACCAATGAAGCGAGCCACTCGTTCGGAGGCGCGACCAAAAACCTCTGGGTCCACGGATGGACGCAGAGTTCGTGAACGGTCAAGCGGCTGGTCTAGCCGATTGCGCCGTGTTTCACGGGCCATGAGTAATCTCCGGTTCACTTTCAAGGTCACTGTCACTAAGCCCACTGTCACTAAGCCCACTGGTGGTAGTTGCAATCTCGCTCTCGCGCCAGTCTTCAGGGAGCATGTGGTCGATCACGTCGTCAACGGTGACCGCGCCAAGCAGACGCTGATGTTCATCGACCACAGGAAGGGAGACCAAGTTGTAGGTGGCAAACATTCGCGTGACTTCATTGAGCGGAGCATCCGGTGAGACACCTTGCAGTTCAGTGTCGATCACGCCCGAGACCAAGGCAGAGGGTGCTTCACGAAGCAATCGTTGGAAGTGCGCAACCCCGATGTAGCGACCAGTGGGTGTTTCCAACGGAGGGCGCACCACATAGACCTGAGCTGCAATCGCCGGGTTCAAGTTCGGGTTGCGCACATGGGCCAGGGCTTGGGCCACGGTTGCATCGGGAGACAAGATGATGGGTTCTGAGGTCATCATTCCGCCGGCGGTGTAGTCGCCATAGGCAAGTAGGCGTCGTACGTCGTCGGCTTCTTCAGGTTCCATCAATTGCAAGAGACGCTCTTGTTCCTCAGGCGAGAGCTCACTGAGCAAGTCGGCCGCATCGTCTGGATCCATTTCTTCCAAAACATCGGCTGCTCGCTCACCCTCGAGGGCGATGAGGATTTCAACTTGGTCATCGTCGGGCAGTTCTTCCAACACATCGGCCAATTTTTGGTCATCAAGTGCGGCTGCGACTTCCGCGCGACGCTTGGGCGATAGTTCGTGCAGCACCCCAGCAAGGTCAGCAGGGCGAAGTTTGTCAAAAGTGGCCAGCAAGTGAGCGGCCCCTTGTCCTTCTTCGGCCAAGGAAAACCCGGTTACTGCATCCCAGTCAACGATCGATGTTTCACCGCGACGGCGCAGACCCGATCCCGACTTGCGAATGTAGACCTTGTTGATCAGCCAGTCACCGGTTCTTGATGGCTCAACGGCAACGTCGAGCACTACAACTTGATCATCGGTGGACACCAGCGAAACCTTGCGGTCCAAGAGTTCACCGAGCACCAATGTCTCGGAAGGGCGCTGCTGGAAGGTGCGGAGATTGACCACGCCGGTGGTGATGACCTGGCCCACGTCAATGGTGGTGACCCGAGTAATTGGCACGAAAATTCGGCGACGGCCGGTGACTTCAACAACGATTCCCAGCACGCGCGGTTGAGCACCGATACGCATCGTGACGACAACATCACGAACGCGGCCGACCTGATCGCCATTGGGGGCAAAGACCGGCACGCCTGAAAGCCGCGCAATAAACACGCGGGAGGTCTGGGTGCTCATGGGCTTCAGGGTACCCGCGGTTTGGCTGGAACCGACGGCTGGCGCGCGTCGTCAGAGCGGTCAGTACCCTTAGCACCTACCGCTCATAGAGGAAATGGACACTGCGTTGATGTCACGATCGCTCCGCAAACTCGGCCTTGCTGCAGTCTTGGTCACCACCCTTTGTGTCCTAGCCGGCTGTGGATCAGGTGCCAACAAGGCCAATGGAATCGAGAAACTTGATGCCGTTCCTGCGTTCCTCAAAAGTGTCGATGCCACTCGCGCGGCTGGTGACATTGAAGTTACCGGCCGGCTTCCCATCAATGGCGTTCGCACCACTGTGGTTTCACGATTCCAGGGCGATGTTGCCGATGCAACGTTGACCAGTTCGGCTGGCACCGTTCAGGTAGTGCGTAGCGGATCAGATATCTACGTGAAGGCTGGAACGAAGTTTTGGAGCAAGTTTGTTCCCGCTGCACAAGCCAAGTCCTTAAACGGTAAGTGGACTAAGTCCAACATTGAAGGTTCGTTGCGGTCGTTCAAGACCTTCGTTGACAAGGACACCTTCTTCCGCGCCAGTGGAAACATTAAAAAGGGCGCAGCGGTTACCGTTGACGGCCGAACCTTGTTGCCCATCACAGATCCCAAGGACAACACCAACTCCACCTGGTTCATTGGCACCACAGGTAAGCCACTGCTCTATCGAGCGCGCATTGGTGCCAATGCGAATTATGTTTTCGTATATGACAAGGGTGGCGTAATAGCTCTTCCACCAGATGCCATCGATGCCAGCACCTTCCAACTGCCCATTCAATAACTGATCATGCAATCGCGTCGTTCATGTTTGGCCGTACCTGGCAGTAGTGAAAAAATGCTGGCCAAGGCGCAAACGCTCGATAGCGACATGTTCTTCCTAGACCTTGAGGATGCCGTTGCTCCATCGGCCAAGGTTGCTGCCCGCACCGCGGTGGTGCAAGCCTTAGTTCAGGGCACCTGGGGCGATCGCATTGCCTGTGTGCGGATTAATGCCTACGGCACGCCTTGGTATGCCGACGACCTCAAGGCAGTAATCGAAGGCGCCGGTGAATCTTTGGACACCATCATGTTGCCCAAGTGTTCCTCTCCTGATCAGGTGCGCTGGCTGGATGCAACTTTGGATGAACTCGAAACTGCATTAGGTCTTAAGAGTCAAAGCATTGGCATCGAATTGCAAATTGAAGATGCGCGGGGACTTACCTATGTGGATGCCATTGCAGCAGCATCACCGCGAACACAAGCGCTGCACTTTGGCCCTGGTGATTTTCAAGCAAGCATGGCGATGCCATCGGTTTCCTTAGGGCAACTCAATCCTGATTACCCGGGCGATATTTTGCATCACGTCTATGGTCGTTTACTTGTCTGCGCGCGAGCCCATGATCTGCAAGTACTTGATGGTCCCTACCTTGCGATTAAGGACCTTGATGGTTTGAGCGCGGCGGCCAAGCGAGTGGCGGCGATGGGCTTTGACGGCAAGTGGGTCTTGCACCCAGATCAGATTGCGGTGGTTAATCAGGTGTTTTCACCATCTCAGGAGCAGTACGACCGTGCGGAGCTGATCCTCGATGCCTACGACTTTTACCTTTCCGATGCAGGTGGCGCTCGCGGTGCGGCCATGTTGGAAGGCGAAATGATTGATGAAGCATCGCGGGCAATGGCCCTAGTGGTGACCTCACGTGGTCGAGCTGCGGCCATGGTGAGAACCAGTGCATTTACGCCACCGGAGTAAGTAATTTATCGGGTGAATTCGACCCAAATCGTTTTGCTGTGTTGATTAACTTCCCAACCCCATGCACTACTCAGCAATGCGGTGAGCATGAGACCGCGCCCGGTTTCAGCAAGTGCAGCTTGTGGTGGCGGCGGTGGGAGTAGGTCGGGGGAGTGATCGTTAACTTCAATGCGCACGCCAGCATCCTTAGTGCTTACCTCAATAGTTAGCGGAGCTTTTGCGTAGAACACGGCATTGGCTAATAACTCACCGGTAACCAATTCAATGTCGTCGTACTTTTCCTCCGTGGCACCATCCCAAAACTTTTCTACCGAGCCGCGAACAAGGTGACGTGTTGCAGGAACCAGGTCACTTCCTGGTTCGGTCCAACTTTGTCGAAACAGCAGGCTCATGCTCGCCTTCTTGACCATGTGGTGCTCTTTGCTCTCACTTGGTCAGGATACGGGTGCGCTGGCGCATTCAAATCGACTTGGACAACCAGCCACGGGTCGAAGCGGTGCTGCCGCATCCGTAGATGGGTTATCCACAGGGCTGGTTGAAGGCATGGGGAAAATGGATTTACCCTGCGTGCGTGTCCAGCTCACTTCCCCGAATTTCATCGGGACATCAAACTCAGGACTTGCGCGCTCACGCAGTCCTCGATGAGCCGTTGGCCAGGCCAGACTCGTGGCCGGAAGAACGACAAACCTCACCGGTTTCAAGTGAGTTTGGGCCGCTTCAAGACCACTTTGATGACCCGAGCGTCGAGGAGGTGTGGATCAATGAGCCAGGGCAAGTCTTTGTCGCCAGAAACGGCCGTAGTGAATTAACCACAACAATTTTGCAAGAGGGTCAGGTGCGAGACCTTGTTGAGCGCATGCTCAAACCCTCCGGTCGTCGTGTCGATCTAAGTTCGCCCTTTGTCGATGCCACGTTAAGCGACGGGAGTCGCTTGCATGTGGCAATTCCCGATATTACGCGCCGCCATTGGGCGGTAAATATTCGCAAGTTTGTGGCCAGCGCCCACCAACTGAGCGATCTGGTTGAGTTGGAAAGTTTGACTCCGGCGGCCGCGACTTTTCTTGAAGCCTGCGTGCGAGTGGGACTTAACATTCTCGTTTCGGGAGCCACTCAAGCCGGTAAGACGACCTTACTTAATTGCCTACTCGCGGCCGTGCCTTCATCTCAACGCATCATTACCTGTGAAGAAGTCTTCGAACTGCAACCAAGCGTGGTCGATTGGGTTGCGTTACAAACACGCCAGAGCAATCTGGAGGGAATCGGTGAGATTGCCCTTCGCCGACTCATTAAGGAAGCCCTACGAATGCGCCCTGACCGCCTCATTGTGGGTGAGGTTCGTCAAGAGGAGGCACTCGATCTGCTGATCGCACTGAACAGTGGGCTACCTGGAATGTGCAGTATTCATGCGAACTCGGCGCGAGATGCAGTCACGAAGCTATGCACCCTTCCACTGTTGGCTGGCGAGAACGTTAGCGCCGGTTTTGTCGTTCCGACGGTGGCTTCAAGTGTTGATGTCGTTGTCCACGTGGCACGCGATGGGCAAGGGGAACGAAAAGTTCGTGAAATCGTCGCCTTACCTGGCAGAGCTGAAGATTCGGTCATCGAAATTGCTGAGCTGTTCAGTTTTCGCGATGGAGTTCTACGTCGCAGTTCAGGGTTTCCACCCCACCAAGACCGTTTTAGTGCACATGGAATTGATCTCAGAGAACTACTCGCTACTGAGGTGTCACTGTGAACGGGACAGTGGTGGGTTTGTGTCTTGGAGCCGGAAGCATTGCGCTGATGATGTGGTACCGAGACGTCAACGTCGACTTTGCGCGGCTGCCTGGTGTGGTCCGCATCAACCGATGGCGGGCAGATGAACGGGAAAGATTAATGTCCGCGGGCATCAGAGGGCTCTCACCTGGTGGGATGGTGGCGCTGTCCCTAGTGGCCGGCTGCGTAGTGTTTCTCACGCTCCTGGGTATTAGTCATTCTCGAACAGTTTCGGCCGCCTTTGCCATCTTGGCTGTCCTTGCACCCAGCACTTTTGTAAAAAGTCGAGTCAAGAAGCGGGGAGACTTTCTTTCAGCCCTTTGGCCTGATGTAGTCGATAACCTCAGCTCCGCTGTTCGCGCTGGCCTCTCGCTACCGCAAGCCCTATCTCAACTGGGGGAGAAGGGGCCAGTTGAACTCCAACCAGTCTTCATCAAGTTCGGTCGTGACTATGAAGCAACTGGTCGATTCGGTGATTCGTTAGATCGCCTCAAGGACGATCTCAGTGACCCAGTAGCCGATCGCATCATCGAGGCGCTTCGAGTAGCTCGCGATGTTGGTGGCAATGACTTGGGACGGCTCCTTCGCACTTTGTCGGCATTTCTACGAGATGACGCTCGCATCCGCGGCGAGTTATACGCCCGTCAGTCGTGGACGATCAATGGTGCTCGTCTAGCCGTGGCGTCCCCTTGGCTGCTTTTACTCTTCCTGGCTTTCCGCCCGCAAGCGGTAATGCCCTATGACTCGCCAACTGGAATTTTTGTCCTACTCGTGGGCGCCGTCATCTGTATTTGCGCATATCAAGCCATGGTTCGCATTGGTTCGCTCCCGCGAGAGCGGAGAGTGTTGAAATGATGGGAATAGTTTTAGGTGTCTTTGCCGGCTTAGGAATTTTGCTGTGTTTGGGGTGGATTCGGGCCAGCCGGTCACCATCAATGTCACAACGCGTCCTCGCTCAGGTCCGCCCCCGTGGAGCGTCCCTGGCAAACCCTGCCGACATCGCACGCCCGTTGGTAAGTGCTGCGGTTGCATCCCTTGACCACATTTTGGGTGGAGGCGACTTAGAACGGCGCCTTCGACGTTGCGGCCTGCCCATCACGCCGGAGCAATTTCGTACTGAACAAGTCCTTTGGGGCCTGCTGGGCTCAGTTGGCGCCGTGATGGTGACCGGGGGTTTGGCCATCGTGCAGGGATCAGTCAAACCGGTTACTTCCGTGATCCTTGCGCTGTTGGGTTGCGTTACCGGACTACTGCTTAAGGAGCGCTGGCTCGATGTAGCGATAAAAAGGCGCGAGCAACTCATCGTTGATGAATTCCCCACCATTGCCGAACTGCTTGCGTTATCGGTTGCCGCGGGTGAAGGAGTCTTTGGTGCAGTAGAGCGCGTCATCAAATCAAGTTCTGGGGCATTGGGCCAGGAGTTGGAACAACTTTTGTCCAACGCCCAAAGCGGAATTGGACTGAGTCAGGCATTCACCGAACTAGGTGAGCAAGCTCAGGTACCCGTGCTTGCTCGGTTTGCCGATGCTGTCTCGATTGCTATGGAGCGCGGCACTCCGATGGCCGAGATCATGCGCGCCCAAGCCGCTGACATTAGAGATGTAGGGCGTCGCACGTTGATGGAATCAGCTGGACGTAAAGAAATCGCGATGATGATTCCGGTGGTATTCCTCGTGCTCCCTGTGACGGTTGTTTTTGCCTTGTTCCCGGGTTTCATCGGTCTTTCCATGAACGGGTAGGGCAAAGCAATCTGAAGGACGAACCGCGTCCGCAGTTAGTTAGAGGAGGAAGAAATGATCAATCGACTGATACATCGTGCTTGCGCATTGATGGAATCCGATCGCGGGGATGTCCCGGGTTGGGTCCTGATCACAGTGATGACAGCTGGTCTAGTTACAGCATTGTGGACCGTGGCGGATGGGCAATTGCGCAGTATTTTCACCAGCGCACTTCGCAACGTCACAGGGCCGTGAATCCAGTTGGAGGCAAGAACAGCGATTCGGGATCGGCCGTTGTTGATTTCGTTCTTGTTTCCGTGCTGTTAGTGGGCATTGTCCTTGCGGCATTACAAGTGGCATTTGCAATCTATGTTCGCAACACCATGGGCGCAGCCGCGGCTGAGGGTGCTCGACGAGCAGCAAATGCTGATCAGTCAGTGGATGATGGAATCTCACGTGCGCGTGTGGTGATGGGTGAAACTGTGGGCTCACGGTTTGCTCGGGAAGTCAGTGGTCGAACCGAACGAATTGGTGGCCTGACCTTTGTCACTATTGAAATCCAAACCCAGCTTCCCGTCATTGGTGTGATACCTGGCCAGCTAAGGGCGCGAGCCGTGGGTCATGCCCTTGTGGAGAAGCAACCATGACGGCGCTAGGGAGGTGTCGTTTCAGAGGCGATGATGGCAGCGCACTCGTGGAATTTTGCTTTCTTGGTGTGTTGCTTCTCATTCCCCTGGTGTATGTGCTGACAACAGCATTTATCGTTCAGCGCACAGGCTTTGCCCTTACTGCTGCTAGTCGTGAGGCCGGGCGGGTGTTTGTTCAGGCAAATAGCGGGAAACAGGCACTGCGATTTTCGAAAGTCTCGGCTCAGGTCACCCTTCGCGACCAAGGCGTAGATCCACACTCAGTGTCCATCAAGATTTCCTGCGCAAGCCGACCGTGTTTAAGCCCTGGTGCCCGAGTCGATCTTGCACTGTCGACGTCGGTGGTCGTTCCCTTCGCCCCAGCTTTTATGAAAACTTTGACATCAATCCCGATGACCTCGCATCAAAGTTTTGTTGTTGATGTGTATCGACAGGCTCGCCCATGATCACCTGTGGACGTCAGGAAAGCGATGATCAAGGTCAGGTTCTGATTTTGATTCTCGGCTTTGTCGTAATGCTTGCGCTTTTTACATCCATAGTCATTGACACCTCGCACGTATTTATGGCGCGCAGGTCGCTGGTGGCAGCTGCGGATGCTACGGCGCTTGCGGCCGCACAGGGAATTAATGAGCGGGCCGTCTATGAAGGAAAAGTTGATGGCACTGTTCCGCTATCGCCGATGGCAACCAGACAACAGGCAGCTCGCTATGTCAGTGCGGCGCATCTACTCACTACGTTTTCACACTTTCGAGTTGATGCTGTTCGAACAAACGGGCGATGGGTCAATGTCACGCTTTCGGCTCAAGTTCGTTTGCCCATTTTTAACGTTGTGACGTCAAAACCATCGGGATTTCGGATCAGCGCATCATCTCGCGCGCACACTGTTGTTGGTCGGTGAGATCTCGCGGCTGTGCGTCCTAGAAGCACATGGGCAGGGCAGAAAACGTGTACCCCTGGTGGCCAAGGGTTCTCAAGATCGAACGAAGCGCTGCCACTGTTTGGGATCGGTTGCCACCTCCATCGTGCATTAACACGATGGTTCCATTGCGCGCGCCATAGTTAACTCGCCGCGCGATCACCGCAGCTCCCGGTTTGCGCCAGTCGTTGGTATCCAAACTCCAAATAATGGTGCGCATCCCCAAGCGATCGCTGACACCTTTGGAGCGCTGGGTGTAGGAGCCATAGGGCGGACGATCGCATTTGGGTTGAGGCAATCCCTGCGCTCGTATCGCGCGGTTGGTGCGTACAAATTGCGAAGAAATCCCCGTGTTAGTCAAACGCGGAAGTACAGGGTGATTCCACGTGTGGTTATTGATGGGGTTTCCCGCCGACGCGGTGGCCTTTAGCGTGCCTTCACGGGTGCGAATTTGACTTCCGATGACGAAGAACGTGGCGTGGGCGTGGTAGTCGCGTAGCAACTTCACAATCGCTGGGGTGAATTTCGATGGCCCATCATCAAAGGTCAGGTAAATGACCTTCCCACTGGATGGTTTGGGTCCCTTGTACAGAGCCGGCGCCGTCACAACGGCTGCAGTTTTGATGGCGAGGGGATCGCTAGCTGGGGAATTTGCATCGGCCGTGGTTCCGCTACTGAAGACCAGGCCTGACATAGCAGTCAGGGCAAGGCCGAGAGCGAACCAACGGGTGTGAGGAAGCACCAATTCAGCCTACGGGGGACTAGCAGTGGTGCGAAAGTGAGTTGAGGAAAATTGTGACCAAAGTGATTAGGATGTGACCTATGTCGACGTCGGATCCATTTGCCGCCCCTGATGGCAGCACCATTGTTATTGAAAGCCCTGAACTTGCCGATATTGAAGCTGGCGATCACGAACGCTTCTCTCACTATGTGGCGAAAGAGAAAATTGTTGAAAGTGCGGTGACCGGCAGTCCGGTTGTTGCCTTGTGCGGCAAGGTGTGGATCCCTAATCGTGACCCAGGAAAATTCCCAGTCTGTCCTGAGTGCAAGGAAATCTTTGAGTCGCTGCCGCCAGGCGGCGGATCTGGTGAGGGTTCGTCCTGAGGGCGGTATTTACCGGCTCGCTGCTTCGACCAACAGTGGGGATCACCGGCGTAGTTACTGCTGCGGCTTTTGAAACCATTGCCGTAGCCACGGCCATGCCTGATGCAGTCAAGGCTGTTAATGGACTGGGCGCATATGCGTGGGCATTTAATGGTGTAGTCATCGCAACCATGGTGGCCACCGTGGCCGGCGGGGACTTCAGTGATCGAAAAGGCCCTAAACTCCCGCTGGTCGGCGGGCTGCTTGTCTTTGCGCTGGGCTTGGTGGTGTGTGCGACAGCTCACATAATGCCCGTTTTTGTGCTCGGGCGGGTCATGCAAGGTTTAGGTGGCGGCTCAGCCATCGTTGCTGTTTATGTAGTAGTCGCGCGCGGGTATGAAGCCAAATTGCGGGCGCAGGTTTTTTCTGCTCTCGCCGCGGCCTGGGTGGTGCCATCGTTGGTTGGCCCCTTTATCGCCGGTGCCATCGCTGAGTTTTGGACCTGGCGCGTGGTGTTCTTCGGCGTCATTCCGGTCGTTCTGATTGCCATTTGGCTGGTGTGGCCACTGGTTAATTCTGTCGACGGTCCTGGTGGCAATGTCGGTTTTGCTGAAGATGAAGAACTCGTTGACCAGCGCGCAGATAGCGTCACCGATGTACGTCGCAGTGGTCGCACCCGCTGGGCAGCCTCACTTGCGGCTGGCGCTGTGCTGGTCCAAGACGGTGGTCGTCGGCTCGGCGTTATTGGTGGAATTGAAGCAGTCATTGGTTTAGTCATCGTGGGTTTTGCGCTTCGTCGTTTACTGCCTGCCGGTGCACTCCGGCTCACCCGTGGACTACCCAGTGCCATCGGCGCGCGCGGACTTCTGGCCGGCGCCTTCTTTGGCGCTCAAGCATTCGTTCCCTTGATGCTCGTTGATCAACGAGGTTTAGGTCTCACTCTGGCGGGATTGAGTTTGACGACTTCATCGCTGGGCTGGTTTGTTGGATCTTGGTGGCAAGGGCGGCCTGACCTGACGATTCACCGTGATCGATTGATCATTGTTGGTGCGCTGTGTGTGTTCGTCGGCATTGTCTTGATGACCCTGACCGTGACATTGCCCGCTCCTGCAGCCATTGCCGGCCTAGCGTGGGCGATTGGTGGTTTCGGAATGGGTATCACCATTCCAGCGGTGAATGTGTGGGTGTTGGGGATGTCATCGGGGGAGGAGCAAGGAGCAAATTCAGCGGCCTTGCAACTCGGCGACGGAGCTGGAGTCTTAACCTGCACTGCACTAGCCGGTGTCATCTATGGAATCGGTACGGCGCCTGCGGGCCAGCAACAGGTGACGTTCTTGACCATCTTTGTCACGATGACTGCGGTGTGCATCGTGGCTATCGTTGCAGCGAGTCGGCTCACCGTTATTGCTCCATCAGTGACGCAGGTCTCAGCCACCGAGCCAGCACGCGACGCGTAGTTGCAAACCAGTCGCAATACCGTCGTTGAACCGCGACCGAGATTTTTTGGCTGAAGTCATCGTGCTAATTTTTGCATGTGCCCAAGCCCCTCATCCTCATCTCTCGGCGGACCGTTGATTACGGTCGAATGTCGAGTTGCATGTGTTGCCCTGACGGAATGGATCGATGTTGTCGACGAGCGTGACACATTGAGCCAGGCCGGAAGATTGCTTCCGGCCTTTTGCATGCCTCCCATTTTTATTCCCTCACCACAGCCGACCTAAGCCCTACCTGATCTAGGAGAAAACAAGACCATGAACGACAGCTGGAGTTTTGAAACCAAGCAGATTCACGCCGGCCAAGTGGCTGACCCCACAACGGGTGCACGTGCTCTGCCGATTTACTCGACCACCTCGTACGTTTTCCGTGACACCGACCACGCAGCGGCCCTATTCGGCCTGGCCGAATTCGGCAACATCTACACCCGCATCATGAACCCCACCCAGGCGGTTGTGGAAGAGCGCATTGCCGCCCTTGAAGGCGGAGTAGCAGCGTTGCTGGTCAGTAGTGGTCAAGCTGCCGAAACGTTGGCCATTATGAACTTGGCGGAGGTCGGCGACCACATTGTGGCCAGCCCCAGCTTGTATGGCGGCACGTACAACTTGCTCCACTACACGTTGCCAAAATTCGGAATCGAAGTCACCTTTGTCGATGACCCTGACAACTTGGAGCAGTGGAAGGCCGCCATTCGTCCGAACACGAAGGCCTTCTTTGGCGAAACGATTTCGAATCCAAAGAACGACGTGCTCGACATCGAAGGAATCTCGGGTGTTGCACACGAGCACGGCATCCCCTTGATCGTGGACAACACGATTGCTACGCCGTACCTGATTCAGCCCTTGAAGTGGGGCGCTGACATCGTCGTTCACTCGGCGACCAAGTACCTGGGTGGACATGGCACAGCAGTGGCCGGTGTCATCGTTGATGGTGGAACCTTCAACTGGGCAGCCAACCCTGATCGCTTCCCAGGCTTTAACTTGCCGGACCCCAGTTACCACGGCTTGGTCTATGCAGAAGCCCTCGGCAACATTGCCTACATCATCAAGGCGCGCGTGCAGTTGCTGCGCGACCTGGGCCCCGCAGTTGCTCCTTTCAATGCGTTCCTCATCGCACAGGGCATCGAAACGCTGTCCTTGCGCATGGAGCGCCACATCAGCAACGCACAGCGTGTGGCTGAATGGCTTGAGAAGCGCGATGAAGTGGAGTCGGTCGCCTACGCAGGTCTGCCATCGTCTGCTTGGTACGAGCGCGGTCGCAAGTACGCGCCTGCCGGAACGGGTGCTGTGTTGGCTTTCGAAATCAAGGGTGGAATCGAAGCTGGCAAGAAGTTCGTCGATGCACTGGAACTGCACAGCCACGTTGCCAACATCGGCGATGTCCGCTCGTTGGTGATTCACCCGGCTTCCACAACGCACTCTCAGTTGAGCGATGAAGAGCGCGCATCTGCTGGTGTGACACCAGGTTTGGTGCGACTGGCTGTGGGTATCGAAGGAATTGAAGACATCTTGGCCGACCTCGATGCTGGATTCCGGGCAGCTAAGGGCGCCTAACTCCATGCATTCTCGCGACGACGAATTCCTTCCAGTCACCGGTGCGTGGCTGGAAGGAGACGTCGTGGGGCAACGGCAGTTTGTGACGCTCGACCCGATTGACCTTGAACTAGGCGGACACCTGCCAGAGGTGACCGTCGCCTTCGAAACGTGGGGCACGTTGGATGCCGATGGCTCCAATGGGGTTCTTGTACTGCACGCCCTCACGGGTGATTCCCATGTCAATGGACCAGCCGGTGCGGGCCACAAGACGGCCGGTTGGCTCGATGGTCTCGTGGGAGTTGATGGCCCCATCAATCCCGACCAATGGTTTGTGGTCTCGTCAAACGTTCTCGGTGGTTGTCAGGGAACTACTGGTCCATCATCGATTGCTCCCGATGGCAAGCCGTGGGGATCGCGGTTTCCTCGAGTAACGGTCAACGATCAGGTGCGCATTGAAAAGCGACTTGCAGAGCACTTGGGTGTGAAGCACTGGGCGACCGTCATCCGTGGATCCATGGGGGCGATGCGCGCGCTTGAATGGGTCGTTGAATATCCCGAAGAAGTAGGAAGCGCCGTCATCGTTGCCGTTGGTGCAGCGGCAACAGCTGACCAAATTGGAACGCAGATCACGCAAATTCACGCCATTACCTCTGACCCTGCGTGGAATGGTGGCGATTATTACGACCAAGCGCGCGGTCCCGTTTCAGGAATGGGTGTTGCGCGCCGGATTGCCCACCTGACGTACCGCAGCGAATCAGAACTTGCGTTGCGCTTTTCTAATGAGCCTCAGGAGAACGAAGATGCGCTGGGGCAGGGCCGTTATGCGGTGCAGTCTTACCTTGACCACCAGGCCGACAAGTTGGCTCGCCGTTTTGATGCGGGAACGTACGTGTCGTTAACCGACGTGATGACCACGTGGGACCTAGGTCGTGGCCGAGGCGGGGTAAACCACGTACTCGCGGGCATCACCACGCCCGTGATCATTGCTGGAATTGATACCGATCGTCTCTATCCGTTGTATTTGCAGCAGCAACTTGCGGATCAGATTCCTTCAACCGTCGGGGGATTGCGCTTGATTGCCTCGCCGTTTGGACACGATGCGTTTCTTATCGAACGCGAACAAGTGTTTGCGCTCGTCGCCGAAGCTTTGCAGTTGGGCGTTCAAGCCTCTCGCTAGCGTGTCTTAGCGTCTTCGCTGTGTAAGTTGTGCGACATTTTGCACATGAGTAATGAAACTGCCACATCTGGCACTGATTCAGTAAGCGCCTCAGTTTCTGCAGTTGGTGGGTCCAAGGGACTCGTCATCGTTAGCGGACTGATCTCCATCATCTTTGGGGCTTTGCTTCTTAACCACCCCCAAGGTGTGCTCAGCACGATCACTTTCCTGGTTGGCCTTTGGCTCCTGATCGCGGGAGTTCTGCAGTTTGTTGCTGGCTTTGGCCCAGGTCTTGAAGGTGGAAGTCGTGCAGCTCTGTTTCTCTCGGGCGTGCTGTCACTGTTTATTGGCCTTTTCCTGGTCAAGCACATCATTAGTGATTCCGTTGGCTCCGACGCCAAGGCTTGGGCACTAGTTGCCATCTTGATTGGGGCCAACTGGCTCATCACAGGTATGGCTCGTCTGTTCGCAGGCATTGCCAACCCAGGCATGCCAGGTCGCGGTTTCACCATCTTCTCGGGTGTTATCACCATCATCGCCGCCATCGTGGTTTTGGCTTCGCCACTGTCCTCATTGGCCGTCTTGGTCTGGATCACCGGAATTTGGCTGATCGTGCTCGGTGTACTCGAAGTCGTGGCAGGGCTATTTATCAAGCGATCCTGAGGCTAGGGCTTTAACGCCCGACCTCGTCGTTGGTACGGTTATGGCATGAAATCGATCCAAGACGTAACCGTCATCAACGAGCCCGCACTCGATCCCGACCTTGACCTCGACGTCTTAGACGAGATCCAGCAGCGCATCTTGTGGTTGGCCATCCGTATGGTCGATTCAGCCAACCACGATCGCAACACTGGTGATGGGGTCAAGGTCGGAGGGCACCAAGCCTCTTCGGCCTCGCTCGTAACCGCGCTGACCGCGCTGTACTTTGCTCACCTTGATGCTGCTGACCGCGTCGCCATCAAGCCGCACGCTTCTCCCGTCTTTCACTCCATCCAATATCTCTTGGGTCAATTGGACCGCTCGTACCTCACTCGCCTTCGCGAATTGGGTGGATTGCAGTCCTACCCCTCACGTACCAAAGACCCCGACAACGTTGATTTCTCAACTGGTTCTGTCGGCCTTGGTCCCGTCGCCCCTTTGTTTGCTGCCCTCACGCGTCGCTACGTTGATGACCACTTCGGTCAGCGCGACCACTCTCGCTTTATTGCGTTCATGGGTGATGCGGAATTGGACGAGGGAAACATCTGGGAAGCCATCGCTGACCAAGCCACCCAAGGGTTGGGCAACGTCACATGGGTTGTCGACTTCAACCGTCAGTCCTTGGACCGTGTTGTTCCCGGCGTCAAGGTCCACCAGTGGCAAGTCCAGTTCTTGGCAGCTGGCTGGCAAGTCATTGAGGTTAAGTACGGCCGCAAGTTGCAGGCCAAGTTCAAGGAAGAGCACGGCGAAGACCTGCGCGCGTGGATTGATGCCATGCCCAATGAGCAGTACCAGTCACTGTTCGCCCTCAAGGGCGAGGAATTGCGTCAGCGCTTCCTCGAAGGTGCGCCAGAGGGAGCCAAGGCCGCAGTAGCGGGAGTCAGCGACGAAGACCTCGCGCCGTTAGTTAAAGACTTAGGTGGCCACGACCTGGCATCGATGCTCGAGGCTTATCGCCAAGCAGACGCAACCACGGATCGTCCAACGGTGATCTTTGCTTACACCGTTAAGGGTTGGGGATTGCCGAGCGCTGGTAACCCACGCAACCACTCTGCGCTGATGAGCACGGAGCAAGTCAATGAAATGCGCGCCCGAACACAGCTGACGATGGCCACCGAATGGGATCGCATTCCCGAGGACACAGCCGCTGGTCGTTGGTGCAATGCCCGAGCCCAACATCTTGAGCGACCCCGTCCCGATGGGCACTTGTCTATTGCGGTGCCTGAGCGGGTAGAGACTCGATCACCGAGTAAGCCCATTTCCACTCAGGAGGGCTTTGGTCGAATTGTCACCAGCCTTTCGCGCGATGAAGCAGTGGCTAAGTATTTGGTGACCACTGCGCCAGACGTGGCAACATCGACGAACTTAGCTGGTTTCATCAACCGTGCTGGCGTGTATTCTCCTGATGAAATTCGCGACTGGAACGAAGACGACCCGATGCTCAAGTGGAGTCAGCACCCACAGGGCCAGCACATTGAGCTCGGCATCTCCGAGATGAACCTCTTTTTACTGCTGGGTCAGTTGGGATTGTCCTGGGACTTGTCCAATCAGCCGTTGCTGCCCATTGGAACTGTCTATGACCCCTTCGTTTGCCGCGGTCTCGATGCCTTCATCTATGGCACCTACTCCGGCTCTCGATTCATCATTGCTGGAACTCCAGCTGGTGTGACGCTGGCTCCTGAAGGTGGCGCGCACCAGTCAACAATCACCGCATCCATCGGTATGGAACTGCCCGGCGTGACTTTCATCGAGCCTGGTTACCTAGGAGCTTTGGACTGGTTGCTGTGCGACAGTTTGCAGCGCATCGCCTCGGGTGAAACTGACTCATCGGCCTACTTCCGTCTCTCCACTCGTCCACTGGACCAAGCACCGTTTGAAGCAGCGCGTACTCGATTGGGTGAGAAGGTCTTGCGCCGTCAAGTCCTTGCCGGTGGATACCGCTTGCACGATGCTTTTGCTGCTCGCCCAGACCTGCGGGAATCCAATGCTCCTGTTGTCCACTTGGCCGCCAGTGGAGCTGTCATTCCGGAGGCACTAGCTGCAGCGGCTGAGTTGGCCGATGAAGGCGTGGCTGCTCACGTGGTGGATGTGACCTCACTGGATCGCTTGTACGCAGCATGGCGCAGCGGACTTGCTGCTGGTGTTCGGTCAGCCTCTGTGCCGGCCTACCCGCTGATCCTGCGCGAGATCTTCCCTGAGAAGGCTCCGGTGGTCACCATCCATGACGCCGCTTCCCATGCCATGGCCTGGATTGGCTCAGCCTTGGGTGTGCCTGCGGTTCCCCTAGGCGTGGACAAGTTCGGTCAATCCGGGTCCGTGTCGGAACTGTATGAACTCTTTGACCTGACATCTGGCTCTATCGTTAATGCAGCACTGGCGGCTCTAGCGTTGGAGTAGGTCTATGACATCACTGAAGGTAATCCGAATCTCGGCTTTGGTGATGGCTTTAGCCTTTGTCATGCATAGCCTCAATGGCTTCTTTATTGAGCGCACTTTTTTGGGGCTTACCTCGTTTAATGACTATTCCGTCATTTCGAAACTTCAGGGTGCGATCGGCTCCATCCCATGGAAACTCAGCGGTATTGGCCACTTCGCCACTGCCTTTGCGGTGTTGGTCCTCAGCATCAGCCTGAGTGAACTTGCTAAGGCTGATGGCTATGGTGGCGCCCGCTTGATGGGTCGCCTGGGCATCGTCAGCGCAGTGGGATTCACCGTCAATGGTGTTGAGAACGGTATTGGCGCGCAGGTAGTTCATCTCTTGCAGCAAAATAACGCCGATGTGGTGGGCATTCAGGCCGCATCCATCGCATCGTTTTCAATTTTTGAGGCCATCATGAACGCGGTCGCCATTGTGATGTTTGGGGCATTCCTGATCACCGTCACCATTTGGGGCCGTCGCTTCGGTTACTTCTCTAAGTCGCTGGTGATCTTTGGCTGGGTTGCCGGGATGTCCGGAATCTTCATGGCCTTTGTTTACCTGCCGGCCTATTTGTTCTTCTATCTGATCTGGCTGATCTGGTTCTTGATCGTGGTCAAGTCCTCAGGCATGGTCAAAGAGCCGGTTACCGCAGCCTGAACTGCTCGCCCTCAGGCCTGCAACGAGCTAGCTGGTAAATCGAACCAGCGCAGTGATTCAAAATCGGTGGAAACCCCGGTGAGCAACTGCTCGGGGTGTAGCTCAGGTTCGGGCCGGGAAATCAAGATCTCGCGCGCCTGTTCCAAGTAATCAGCCAACGCTGATTCCGGGGCGGTCTGGGTGGTGTGTGGGTACTCCAAAATGCCGTTCTGGTCATAGTGCAACATCGAAAGGCGCAGTGGCGGTTCGATGGTTCCGTTGCGGTGGTGCCAGATGCCCGAATCAGGATCAAAGAGGTAATCAGTGGTCATCTTCCAGCCATATTCGGCAACCAAGGACACCGCTTCCACGATGTATTCAAAAACTGTTTCACTAATGAAGTAGTTGAAGTTAACGCGCACCCAGCCAGGTTTGATCCCTTCGCATCCGCGAGTAATTTCGCGTTCGAATTCGTGCGATAGATCAAGATCAATACCAAGGAGTCGGTGACCATAAGGGCCAGCACAAGAACAGCCACCGCGAGATTGAATCCCAAACAGATCGTTGAGCAGGGCGACAACAAAGTTATGATGCAAAAAGCGTCCACTAGGAGCGCGCATCACAAACGAAACGATGGACAATCGCTCAGCTTGCTTATTACCTAAGACTTCAATGGATGGATGGGCGTCCCACACGGTGGCTGCACGGCGAAGGTAGTCCTCTTCATGGGCGCGAATGGTTTCTGTTCCTACTGCGGATTTAAGTTGGAATACCAGCCCGGCACGAATGGATTCCACGATTGCAGGGGTGCCAGCCTCCTCACGGTGTACCGGGTCGGCCAAATACAGGTGCTCTGTTGGGTTGACGTAAGCAACGGTTCCGCCACCGACCACCGATGGCACCGTATTCATCAAGAATTCCTTGCGGATAGCCAAGATTCCAGGGGTACTTGGGCCGCCAATGAACTTGTGCGGTGAAAAGACCACCACATCTTTGCGGCTAGGCGATTCCTGCGACTTCAGATCAATATCGACATAGGGGGCCGAGGCTGCGTAATCCCACATCGCAATGGCGTTGTGTTTATGAAGAAGTGTGGAGATGGCATCAGTGTCTGTCACGATGCCCGTGACATTGCTGGCCGCTGAGAAGGATCCAATGCGCAACGGTCGATCAGCGTAGGTCATTAACTCAGCTTCAAGGCGCGCAATATCAATGTGGCCGTCAGCATCTTCGGGGATGACCACAACATCGGCAATAGATTCGCGCCAGGGCAATTCGTTGGAGTGATGTTCAAACGGTCCAATGAAAACCACTGGCCGCGCACTGGCAGGAATCTGAGCTGAAAGTTTGTACTGTGCATCCAAATCGGCGGGAATGCGCAGGTTCATAATGGCAGTGAAGCGGTCGATCGCGGCCGTTGAACCAGATCCAACAAAGATGATGACCAGGTCGTCGGCCCCACCGAGTGCTTGTCGAATAATTTCGCGAGCATCTTCGCGTAACCGTGAGGTTTGCAGTCCAGTTCCTGAAGATTGGGTGTGGGTGTTTGCGTAGCGGGGCAGCACCTCGTTGCGGATGAAATCTTCGATGAATCCCAAGGCTCTTCCACTAGCCGTGTAGTCGGCATAGGTGATCCGGCGCGGGCCGTAGGGGCCGTCCATTACCTGGTCATCGCCAATGATCGATTGGCGAATGCTGGCCAGCAGGGCAGGCTCGGGCAGGCCGTCGGCGCGGGGCGGAAAGGAACTCACGTATCTAACGTTACGCCGTCTGGGACACTAGGGGATGTGTCTATCGCCCCAGCCGAGCTTGAGAAGTCGGAAACCGACTTTTCCATCATGCCGGAATTGCCCTGGATCACCCTGGTGTGGAACGACCCGGTCAACCTAATGTCCTATGTGGCCTACGTCTTTCGCGCCTATTTTGGGCATTCCGAACAAGAAGCCGAACGCCTGATGTTGCAGGTACACAATGAAGGTCGCGCCATGGTTTCATCGGGGAGCCGTGAAGAGATGGAACGAGATGTTGAAGCTATGCATGGCTACGGTCTGTGGGCCACATTGCAGCAGGACATGTAATGGCAAATAAATTTAGATCCCATGGTGATGGCGCCACCCTTGTTATTGATCAAGATGAGCGCGAAGTTCTGATCCACCTGTTTTCCGAACTAGGGTTCTTCCTTCAGCCTGATCAGCCCGAGCCCGAGCACACCGATCCACTTGCTGCAATGGTCGGCATCGGCACCGACTCTGATGCGCCGGAAGATCCTGCTTTGGCTCGCTTGCTTCCATCGGCCTATCCGCAAGACCCAAAGGCCGATGAGGAGTTTCGCCGCTTAACGCAAGAGGGTTTGCGACAACGCAAGACTCAAGCCGTGGTGGTGGTCTTGGAGTGTTTGCATTCGGAGTCCAATCGCCTGGTCCTTGATGCAAGTCAATGTCAGTTGTGGCTTACGGCTCTGAATGACCTTCGCCTGGTGCTGGGAACTCGATTAGGAGTAACTGTTGATCCGGCCAGCCAGGAGTGGACCGAAGAAGAGGCTGCTACTGACCAGCGGGCCAATTTGTTGGCGATCTATGACTGGCTCGGGTATTTGCAGGACACCCTGGTGCGAGTACTGACCAAGCGCCTTGCCTAGCCTTATCCCATGCTCGTTATCGATCAGCTCACCGTTGATGCCATCACCGCGCATGCACGCCTTGATCATCCTGATGAAGCCTGCGGAGTTGTCGCCGGACCGATCGGCTCTGATCGCCCGTTGCGCTTTATCCCGATGGTTAATGCTGCTCGTTCGCCAACCTTTTACGAATTTGATTCCAAGGACCTCCTGAAGCTCTACCGCGAAATGGATGCCTTAGATGAAGAGCCGGTGGTGATTTATCACTCGCACACTGCCACCCAGGCCTACCCGTCCAGAACGGACATCTCGTACGCCTCCGAGCCCAATGCCCACTATGTTTTGGTCTCTACTCGGGAGGACGATGAGACCGAATTTCGCTCTTTTCGTATCGTTGATGGGCACGTCACCGAGGAGCCAGTCAACATCGTGACCGGACTGGTGGAATAGTCAGCACGGAACCGTTGTTCCTAACCTGCACGACCTAACTTCAGGAGAGACCCAGCGATGGCCATTGAGGTATCGATCCCCACGATTTTGCGCACCTACACAGATGGCGCAAAGTCTGTTGAAGCCGCCGGCGCCACGTTGTCTGAACTGATTGCTGATCTTGAAGCTCAATTCCCTGGACTTGCCGATCGCCTTGTCGAAGATGGCAGTCTGCGTCGGTTTGTGAACATCTATATCAATGATGAGGATGTGCGATTCCTTGGCGGAATCGATGCACCGCTAACTGACGGCGACAACGTCACCGTGTTGCCGGCTGTCGCCGGTGGAGCCTGATGCGATACGACTGTTTGCTGGACTCCGTTGGGCATACTCCGCTTATCGGGTTGCCTAACCTTTCGCCGTCCAAGGACGTGCGTTTGTGGGCCAAGTTGGAAGATCGAAACCCGACCGGATCGGTTAAAGACCGCGCTGCCTTAGCAATGATTGAGGCTGCAGAAGCTGATGGTTCGTTGACACCGGGTTGCACAATCTTGGAACCAACCTCTGGTAATACCGGAATCTCACTGGCGATGGCTGCCCGACTTAAGGGTTACAAGCTGATCTGCGTCATGCCGGAGAACACCTCACCCGAGCGCAGTCAGTTACTGCGCATGTGGGGTGCGGAAATCATTTCTTCACCCGCTGCTGGCGGATCAAACGAAGCTGTTCGCGTTGCAAAGCAAGTAGCTGCTGAAAATCCTGACTGGGTCATGCTTTATCAATACGGAAATCCAGCCAATGCGCAGGCGCATTACCGAACTACCGGACCTGAGTTACTTCAAGACTTGCCCACCATCACGCACTTTGTTGCAGGTTTGGGAACGACGGGAACCCTCATGGGGTGTGGTCGTTTCTTGCGCGAAAAGGTGCCAGGGATTTCCATTGTTGCCGCCGAACCACGCTATGGAGAACTTGTTTATGGTCTGCGCAACCTTGATGAAGGCTTTGTCCCCGAACTCTACGATCCATCAATTTTGACTACTCGCTTTTCGGTGGGACCACTGGATGCTGTACGCCGTACTCGAGAGTTGCTCGAGCTAGAAGGCATCTTCGCCGGGATTTCCACTGGCGCCATCTTGCATGCCGCCCTGGGGGTGGCAGCTAAGGCCGCCAATGCTGGGGAAAAGGCTGACGTTGCATTCATCGTTTGCGACGGAGGTTGGAAGTACCTGTCAACGGGCGCCTACGAAGGCACTCTTGAGGAAGCTGAAGCAGCCCTTGATGGACAGCTGTGGGCTTGATTTTTAGCTAGAAAGTAAAAAGACCGCCGAACATTCTCGGCGGTCTTTTTAGTAGAGCCTTTATTCAAACGCACTAGCACGCTTGACCTCAAAAGAGCTATCGGCGAACCAGCGAGTGCTAGATGCAGACGAGAGGTTGTAGATCACCAAGAGGTTGAGCAGCATGCCGGCAATTCCCCACGGGAAACTCAGCAAAGCAAAGATGATGTTGAGAACCGCAAGGGCGACAACAAAGATTCGCGCGGAAGGGTCGCCCTCAACTAAGTTCGAAGCTACCCGCCACAGGATCAAACCAAAGGCGATAGCAACAAGGCCGGCAAACCACAGGTAGCCGTTGCTCACTCCGCCCAGGAACTGTCCCTGGAAGAAGCGCGACGCTCTTGTATCGGTCAACGCCTCGCTGATGGCCAAGATGCCAATCACGAGTTGCCAAGCACCGGCGATACGCACCAAAAGTCCAACGATGCTCACCCCCAGCGGTCGGAAGCGCATGTTCTTGGGGTCTGTCGGCAGTGCGGAAGCGTCTCCGCGGATGGCCTGCCAGTCGCTCATGGATCCTCCTAAGGAAAGTCTTGACGCGTTATCTTGTCACGTCAGATGTCAAACGACGAGTTGGCGCCTGCGAATCGGGTCTTTAGTCCTCTAGGCTCAGGTTTGTGACTGACGCCCCCATCGGAATCTTTGACAGTGGAGTGGGCGGACTGACTGTTGTCAGGGCCATTTTTGATGAATTGCCCAACGAGTCAGTGCTGTATGTGGGGGATACCTTGCGCGGCCCTTACGGCCCCAGACCACTAGCGCAGGTTCGCGCTTTCGCACTGGATGTGATGGATCACCTCATTGCCGAAGGCGTGAAGATGATTGTCATCGCCTGTAACTCGGCATCGGCTGCGGTGCTTCGAGATGCGCGCGAGCGTTACGACGTGCCCGTAGTAGAAGTGATTCAACCCGCAGTTCGCCGAGCAATGCAGGCAACACGATCTGGTCACATCGGGGTCATTGGCACCCATGCCACTATTGATTCGATGGCCTATGACGATGCATTTGCAGCGGCGACCAACATCACTCTCTATTCAAAAGCCTGCCCGCGCTTTGTTGAATTTGTTGAAGGTGGCGTGGTTGCGGGAGCCGACATTGAGGCATTGGCGCAGGAATATTTGGCGCCGTTAATGGAAAAGGACATAGACACTCTGGTTCTGGGCTGCACGCACTATCCGCTCTTGGTGGACGTGATTGCCAGCGTCGTCGGCGATGGAGTTTGCCTGGTCAATAGCGCTGATGAGACCGCCAAACAGGTCAGGAAAACCCTTGAAGAAGGTGCGATGGTTCGATCATCCGATGGTGGCCCGCCCAGCCACCGCTTTGTGGCCACCGGAGACCCGAAGCCGTTTGAGATTTTGGGGCAACGATTCTTAGGGCCAGAGGTCATCGCGGTAGAGCGGCATCCGCGTCGCGCTGACACGGTCGGATTTCCCGATGAGTAGCATGCTTGCGTGACTAGAACTGATGGCCGTGGTGCCCATGACCTTCGTGCAGTGACCTTTAACCGTGGCTGGTTGGATCAAGCCGAAGGTTCGGTCTTGGTCGAGTTTGGCCGCACTCGCGTGCTCTGTGTTGCTTCCTTCACCGAAGGTGTGCCGCGATGGAAAAAGGGCAGTGGAACCGGTTGGGTCACGGCTGAATACGCAATGCTTCCGCGCGCGACCGATACCCGCAATCAACGCGAATCGGTGAAGGGGAAAATTGGCGGAAGGACTCACGAGATCTCACGGTTGATCGGCCGCTCACTTCGTGCCGTTGTTGACTTGTCAGCGTTGGGCGAAAACAGCATCGTGTTGGACTGCGATGTTTTGCAGGCCGATGGTGGAACGCGCACCGCAGCGATCACCGGCGCCTATGTCGCGCTAGTGGATGCTATTGAATGGGGTCGCACCCAGGGATTGATTGCCAAGGACAAGCAAGTACTCACCGATTCGGTGGCTGCGGTCTCGGTAGGCGTTGTTGATAATCAAGCCCGACTTGATCTGCACTATGACGATGATGTTCGGGCCGATACCGACATGAATGTGGTCATGACCGGTGGTGGAAAATTCATTGAGGTCCAAGGAACTGCCGAAGGTGAGGCCTTCGATCGCAGCATGCTCGATCAGCTCTTGGATTTGGCCAGTGCGGGCATTGTCGAACTGACCGCTTTGCAAAACCAGGCACTTAAGGCGTGAGCCATCGGATCGTATTGGCTACCCGAAATGCCAAGAAGCTTGCCGAACTTGATCGATTGTTGAGCTCTGCCGGCCTAGATGTCCAGATCCTCGGATCGGATGCGTTCAAGGACTTGCCAGAGATTGACGAAACGGGTCAAACGTTCGCGGAGAATGCCTTGATCAAGGCGCGCGAAGTGTGTCAGCACACATCGTTGCCAGCCATTGCAGATGATTCCGGTTTATGTGTTGATGCCCTTGATGGATCACCCGGAGTGTTTTCGGCTCGGTGGGCCGGCGAGAGCGCAAATGATGAGAACAATCTTGATTTAGTTCTGGAACAAATTGTCGATGTTCCTGATGGTCAACGTGGTGCGTATTTTGCGTGTGCTGCCGCCTTGGTGATGCCAGATGGACGGGAGTTTCTTGTATCCGGCCAGGTCAATGGCCAACTCTTGAGGCAACGAAGTGGAACCGGTGGTTTTGGGTATGACCCGATATTTGTGCCGGATGGATATTCGGTAACAACGGCGCAGATGTCAGCGCAAGAAAAGGATGCAATCAGCCATCGCGGGCAGGCTATGCGCGAGTTAGTGCCACTCTTAGTTCAAGCATTAGGAGACCCGAGCTTGTGAGTCAATTCCCAGCCGATTTGATGGCCACCATTCGCTGTTCAAGTACGGCTTTGACGATGCAGTGGCTGACGGCCATGTTTGGCTTGCGTGAGCACGTGGCTCGTCAAGCTCCCGATGGGCGCATTGTGCATGCTGAGATGATCCATGGAACTAACGGCATGCTGATATTGGGTGATATCGCCATTCCTTCAGAAGTTCAACGCTTTGCTGTGCAACCGGGCAAGGCCAGCACCTACCTAGTGATGAGCGAAACCGACGTCGAAGCAGCGTTCACCCGGGTTCAGGCCAGCGCAGCAAGCGGTGAATGCGAAGTAGTGCTCGAGTTGGATCGGCCGGCTTACGGTGGCGCCACATTCACATGTGCGGATCGTGATGGGCATTACTGGACGATTGGCTCGTATCGACCATTGATGTGATTGGTGCGGGAGGGGGGATTTGAACCCCCACGTCCTTTCGGACAACAGGACCTAAACCTGCCGCGTCTGCCATTCCGCCACTCCCGCATGTGCAGAGTTGATCGTAGTGCGCGGGAGTTTCTAGAAAGCGACAGGCATCTTCTTGCCAGATACAGCCGGACTGGTTTGTCCGGCCTGCGAAAGCGCAGCGGCCTTATTCCTGCGACGGTTAATGGCAGTGCGTACTGAGCGCACCACAAGGGCGAGTGCGAAGACCGCACTTCCAGTCAAGACAATCATGGTTCCCGACGGAACACCTGCGTAGTAGCTCAAGTACATACCGACGAAACCGCAGAGCGAACCAATGCCTGCAGACCAGATAAGCATCTTGCTAAAGGAGCTGGTGATCATCCGTGCCACCACGGCCGGGATAACCAACATGGCCGCCACCAGCGTTACACCGATGACGGTCAACGTAGCCAAGATGGTCAAGGAGAGCACGATCATCAACATGGCATCAGTACGAGAGACGTTTACCCCAGATGCATCAGCAACATCGGGATCGAAGGTAGTGAACATCAACGCTCGGTATCTAAAGACGATCATCAGCACAGTCAAGATGCCAACTGCGATCAGTCCCCAGATCTGGAAGGTGGAGATGCCCAGAATGGAGCCAAACAGGGCGCTGTCAAAACTCGGACCGCGCGCACCGAACTTGCTCAGCAGGGCTACACCTAACGCAAAGGAGCCGGTCGTGATCACGCCAATGGCCGCATCGGCACCAATTCGTTGGCGACGAGATACCGAGTTAATGGCAAGGGCTGAGGCAACGCCCCACAGGCCAGCGCCGATGACATAAAACTGGGCCGCAAAAAGTTGGGCGGCGGCAAACCCACCGAAGACTGCGTGTGAAAGTCCGTGGCCGATGTAACTCATGCCACGCAGGGTGATGTAAACCCCAATAAGTCCAAGTAGTGCGCCAGAGATGGTGGCAACGATTAGTCCACGATCAAAGAAGCTGTAGGTCAGCGGCGAGACCAACGAGTCAATGACGTTCATCGTGTCACCGCTCCAAGATCGCCTGAAACATATTCGTCAATCACAATCGGCATCCCTAGGTGCTGCAGTACTTCCAACCGGGCGCCAAAAGTGTTCTCCAGCACGTCAGGAGTGATGACCTCAGCCGGTGTGCCTTCAGCGACGATCGTTTGATTCACGCACATCAGGTGCGGCAGGTGAGCGGCCATCCCATTGAGGTCATGGGTGGTCAGCACGATGGAAATACCGTCGTCGTGAAGGTCGGAGAGCAGGTGGAGCATGTCGTGGCGGGTGTTGACGTCCACCCCAGAGGTGGGCTCATCCAAGAGCAAAAGATTGGGTTCGCGCAGCAGCGCGCGAGCGATAAACATCCGCTGTTGCTGTCCGCCGGACAGCGCCCGAATGTGCCGGCTGGCTAGGTCACCAATTCCCAGACGCTCAAGGACCTTGGCGACCTGTTTCTTTTCCTGCGCGCTAGCCCACGGCAGCCGCCTTTGATCGGTGCGCGCCATCAGGACGCACTCTTCAACCGTGACCGGGAAATCCCAATTCACCGTTTCCAATTGCGGCACATACGCCACCCGAAGATCAGCCTCTCGGGTCAGCGTGCCAGCGCGTGGCTGAACAACTCCAAGCAGAAGTCGAAGCAAGGTGGTCTTTCCTGCGCCCGATGGCCCGACGATCCCAGTGAACTGGTCTTCATGGACATGAAAGTTCACATCCTTAAGCACGAGTGCTTCGTCGTACCCAGCACTTGCATTACTTACCTCAAGGATGACTCGACCAACTCCGGTTCCGGTCACTGTGGGTACACCGCCTTGTCTGGGCTCACAAACGTGAGAGGAACAGCACTGACATTGGTTGCTTTGCCACCTAGGCCTGTGACCATGGTGGTGAAGTCGTACTTCATCAGGCCAAGCCAGGAGTGTTCGACATCGCCGGGATTGCCTGGCAGGTCGTCGTCGCGCAGGGAGTTCTCGTACTTGACTCCGGTGGCCTTGCCAATTTCTTCTAGCACCTTGGAGGGGTAAACCTCAGAGCCAAAGATCGTGGGCACCTTTTGGGCTTTGACCTGATCAATCAGGCGCGCGATCTCAACCGGTGTGGGGTCTTCAAAGTTCTTTGGTTGAACAGCTCCGATGATGGTCCAGCCGAAAGTTCGCCCGAAGTACGCGTAGGCATCGTGGTAAGTCAGAAGTACTTTGCGTGGAACGGTCTTCTGATCTGCACGCAAAGCGTTGGCCAGAGCAGTAGTTTGCTTCACAAAGGCAGCTGCATTTTTTGCGTAGTACGAAGCGTTCTTTGGGTCAGCTTGTGACATGGCTTTGGCAATGACCAGTGCGTACTTTCCGGCATAGACCGGATCGGTCCAAAGATGCGGATTTGGTTTGCCATCCTTTTTGGGAAAGGAGAAATCGTAGATGTATTGCGAAGGATCAATAACTGAGTTGCCTACTTCAAGGATCTTGGCACTGGCCTTCTTATTTTTTTCAGCCAAATCTTTAGTCGGATCTTCCAGACTGAGCCCATTGACAACAATCAAGTCTGCTTTGCTGAAGACTTGCGCCACATTTGGCGCCGGTTCATACGTGTGTGAATCTGTTCCCTCGGGAATGATTCCTTCGACGTGAGCGCGATCTCCGGCCACGGCAGAGGCGATACTCGTGATGGGTGCAACCGTGGTGGCCACGAAGAGCTGGTTGGCCCCATCTGCATTCGAAGACGTGGTTGAACTCGAGGCGCACGCACTCAGGCAGGCCGCGGCTAGGCACAGGGAGCCCAGGACGGCTACTACACGGCTGGGGGCCATTGCGGGGAGTTGGAATCTCATACATAAACCGTACGGCCAAAGCACCCTTTTCGCAAAAGATTCGCAACAAGCCCAGCGCGTCGGGGGCTAGGGCTACTGTTCTCACATGAGTAGTTCAGACCAGGCCGCATCAGAAGTGGTCAAGCCACAGTCAGCCAACGAGTCGGAATCGGTGACCGAGCCGACCCCCGATGAGCTTGAGGCCATGATCGTGCAGGCCCGCGAAAGGCTGGCCGAAAGCGTTGACTCGTTGGCAGATGCGGCCAATCCGATGGCTCTTGCCGAGACTGGCCTGAAAGCGGTGAAAGATTTCTTTATTGACCCCGAAACTGGTTTGCGTACCTCAAGGGTAGCCAAAGTAGCGGGCGGAGTTGTTGGGTTCTTACTTCTTCGCGGAATCATTCGACGCGGAAGTTAACGTTTTTTAACCGTGGGTACGCCATGATGAGGTCGTGAATGGTCCTGAGCCGCTTGACATGTTGCGCGCGCTACCGCGCATCCGTAAGGACCCCTTAACTTTTCTTTCTGAATCGGCGGCGACCTATGGGGACGTTGTCGAATTTCCTATTCCCGGTCAACGGGTTTTCTTTGCTAATCACCCCGATGCTGTAAAGCAAGTTTTGCAAACTGAACACCGCACCCATGATCGCGCAACGGTGCAGTATCAATCGCTCGCTCTTGTCACGGGCAACGGCTTATTGACCTCTGACGGTGAATTGTGGCGAAAAGAGCGCCGCCTGATGCAGCCAGCATTTCACCGCGCTGTCTTGGATCAGTTTGTTGAACACATAGATATTGCCGTGGACCGCCTCTTGGCTTCATGGGCGCGAAAGCGCGATGGCGAGATCGTCGATGTTGACCAAGCCATGATGCGCACGGCTTTAGAGGCGGTCGGACGCTCCTTGTTTAGCCATGACCTCAGCGGTGAAGCCGGAGAATTAGTCCAGGCCGTCCTGAAGGCCTTAGATGTTGTTGTCTCGCGTGCCCGGTCACCGCTGGCACCACCGTTGAATTGGCCAACGCTGGGAAATATTGCGCTTCGCAACAGTTTGCGGACCCTCGATCACACTGTCGATGTCATGGTCGGGGCGCGTCGTGAAGCTCAGCGCCGAGGGGCTGGACCAGAGACCCCCGACCTGCTCGGCATGTTGATGGCCAGTGAGGGTTTCGATGATCGCCAATTGCGCGATGAGATTGTCACGCTGATCGTTGCCGGTCATGAAACCGTGGCAACTTCCCTAACCTGGACCTGGTATTTACTCGGACAAAATCGCGAAGTACGTGACACTTTGTTAGCTGAAGTTGACTCGGTCCTTCAAGGACAGCGACCCACCTTTGAGCACCTGTCCCAATTGCCCTACACCCGACAAGTTGTCGATGAGGCCTTACGGCTTTATCCACCGGCATGGGTTATTTCGCGTCGAGCTCTTGTGGACGGTGATGTTATGGGAGTTCAGGTTCCAGCTGGGTCTTATGTGTTCGTCAGTCCTTATGTGCTACATCGAACCGAGAAGTACTGGCCCGATGCGACCCGATTTGATCCGGCCCGCTTTGCCTCAGATGCCGGCGAGCAAACATCGCGCTTTACCTACATCCCTTTCGGTGCTGGGCCGAACCTATGTATAGGTAGGGACCTTGCTCTAATGGAAGCCGTGCTCGTAGTGGCTGCGGTGGCGTCAAAATGTAATCTCGACCCGGTGATTGGCCAGCAGGTCAGCCTTGATCCACTAGTGACAATTCGACCCCATGGTGGCTTGCCGATGGTTCTCAAGAAGAGGTTCCCATGATTTTGCTTACTGGCGCTGGTGGCCGAACGGGCAAAGCCTTGCTCCGTGCCCTGGTCGCAAAAGATGCGCAGGTTCGCGCGTTCATTCGCAATCCAGAGCAAGCCGATGGCCTGCGCGCATTAGGTGCTGCTGATGTTGCTGTCGGGAATATGGAAGATGTCGATTCGATCAATCGGGCCGCTGGCGGTACCGATGTCATCATTCACGTCGGGCCACCGATGCATCCGCAGGAACGTGAGATCACGAAGTCATTTGTTGAGGCGACGAAGAACAGCGGAGCGAGCAGGTTTATTTACTACTCGGTGATGTATCCGATTTTGCGCGATGTGCGCCACCATTCACTCAAACTTGATGCCACCGAGATGATTGTTAACTCTGGGATCACCTACTCAATCATTGAACCCTGTCGTTACATGCAGCACCTAGATCCGATTTGGCCTGCAGTGCTGGAAACCGGGGTGCACTCCATGCCGTTTAACACCAAGGCTCAGTTTGCTGTCGTGGATCTGGAAGATTTGGCGCAGGCAACAGCCAAAGTTGCCACCGAAGCCGGTCACGAATTCGCTACCTATGAACTAGCCGGGCCACAGAACCTGAGCCAGGAAGATATGGCCGCCGCGATTAGTGAAGTGTTGGGTCGACCCGTTCGCGCTGAAGCCCTTCCCTTGGATGTCATGGCTGCTCGGGCCATCGAAAAGGGTGCTAGTGAAGATCGCGTCAACCAAATGCGCATCATGAATACCCATTACGACCACAGTGGCTTTAGGGGCAACCCCAATGTCTTGCAGTGGCTACTTGGCCGCCCTGCCACGGCTTACATCGACTTCGTGCGCCGATTGGCTGCAGGTTAAAGCTGCCTGACGATCACATCAAGTTTGAGACCAGAGTCATCGCTTTCAACATCCCAACCAGCCTTGGTCAGGGCACTTGTCAGCGCTGAAACACTTTTAGGACTGCTGCGCTGGTTGAGCAAGCTAGCAACGATGCGTCCCTTCGTGGCCTTAGTGAAGTGACTCACAATCGTGCGCTTACCTGGTTGGGTTTCATGCAGCACGCGAAGGCTCACTGTGCGCCGTGCAATGTCCCCAGTTGGCTTCCAGAGTGCGGCATAAGGCGTTGAGCGAAGGTCAAGGACGATCTCGTCACCGACCAGATTCTCCATCGCCTGCGCAAGTGGGGCCTTCCATACCGCATTCAAGGTGCCAAGTCGGGGGAGTTTGGTGGCTGGCGATAACCGGTAGGGCGCAATGTTGTCTCGCAGTTGCACAACGCCAAACAATGCGCTGAAGATGAGAATTTCTAGCTCAGCTCGATCGCGAGCGCTTTTGGATAACTGGCTTAGATCAAGCGCGTCGTAAAGCACTCCGGTGTAGAGCTGGCGAACGGGCAATGTTGGTGCGGTGAGCAATTGGGCATTTTTTTCGATCTCAACTGCAAGGCCCGGAGTTAGGCCCAGGGTGGTGATGGCCTTCTTCGATGGCCCCTTGGCCAACTTCACCAAAGCCTCTATTAATTTCTCACGCGTGGGGTTAAGTTCTGGCGCGCAAAGGCTAGAAAGTTTGAGCGCACTACCGCGCTTTGGCGAGGCGGCCTTGCCTTCAGAAGGTGGAAGCAAAATTTTCATGGTGCGCCGTCAGGGACTCGAACCCCGAACCCGCTGGTTAAGAGCCAGCTGCTCTGCCAATTGAGCTAACGGCGCCGCTTGAAGCAAACCGGACATTATCAGTGCGAAGGACCGACCCGAAGACCGGTCCTTCGCACTAAATCTGGGGTGAGTGACGGGAACCGATGGTCGCCACCGGCGCCCATCTCCCAAGTCCCGAACATCGGTGAACCCGACAACGACGAAGACCCAGGGGATCAACCCTGGGCCTTGGTCCTTGGGGTGAGTGACGGGACTTGAACCCGCGACATCCGCGACCACAACGCGGCGCTCTACCAGCTGAGCTACACCCACCGAGGGCGCTCACTTTAGCGGTCTTGGCGTAGCGCCTGTGCAGCCGCCTTGGCAGCGTTGCTATCTGGGCCAGGGTGCGGCACAAACAACGTGTTCCGGTAATAACGCAATTCGTCGATGCTGTCGATGATGTCAGCAAGTGCGCGGTGGTTTCCCCGCTTTTCTGGGGTGTTGAAGTACACCCTGGGGTACCAGCGACGTGCCAATTCCTTGATCGTGCTGACGTCAACATTGCGGTAGTGAACCCATTGCTCAAGTTCTGGCATATCTCTGGCAAGAAACGTGCGGTCAGTGTGAATGGAGGATCCGGCCAGCGGAGCTTTGCGAGCTTCGGGCACGTGCTCGCGGATGTAAGCCAGCGCAAGAGCTTGTGCAGCTTCCATGGTGATTCCATCAGCCAGGACCTCAAGAAGGCCTGATGAGGTGTGCATCGTGCGCACAATCTCGGGCATCGTCTCTAGTGCTTGCGCCGGGGGAGCAATAACTAAGTCCACACCTTCGCCGAGAACGTTCAGTTCCGCATCTGTGACCAGTACCGCGATTTCAATCAACGCATCGCGTTCAAGATCAAGACCGGTCATCTCGCAGTCAATCCACACCAAACGATCGCTCATGTTCTCACCCTATTGACCTGGTCCCTTGGTGCGCTCGGCAGGACTTGAACCTGCGACCGACTGCTTAGAAGGCAGTTGCTCTATCCGGCTGAGCTACGAGCGCTCGATGGCTCAACTTACCTGCGGAGCGCTTCCACAGTGTCAAGCGTCCACAGTTTTGCACTCAGGTGTCACTCCCGGGCTCATGTACAGATTGGCTGGGTGTGGGCACGCTGCTCATTTTCTGTGAACCATGGTCAGGAGTTGGAATGAATCAAACAAGCATCACGTTGGTGGGAAATGCGGTCACCGATGTCACCGTCGGTGCCACCCCTAATGGCATTGAATATTCGACCTTTCGCTTAGCCACGACAACGCGTCGCTTTGATCGAGGTGTGGGTCAATGGATTGATGGCGACACGTCTTATGTGCGCATCACCTGTTGGCGCAAACTTGCCCGACATGTGGCCGAATCCATCACCAAGGGCGACCCGGTCATCGTCGCGGGCGCATTGAAAGTTCGTGAGTGGGCCAATGAAGACCGCCGCGGCATCTCTGTAGAAGTCGATGCCACATCAGTGGGCCACGACCTTGCGCGCGGAGTCAGCGCGTTTACCCGGGCAGCCAAGCGTGAGTACTCCAGCGAGCTTGAGAGCCAAGAGGTCGATTTTGTTCACGCCGAGTCCAACGATGGCAGGGAGGTTGCGTAGGGTTAGTGACTATGGCTGAGTTCATTTACCAAATGCATAAGGCGCGTAAAGCGCACGGCGAAAAGGTCATCCTCGATGACGTCACACTGGCGTTTTTCCCAGGAGCCAAGATCGGTGTCGTAGGACCCAATGGCGCAGGTAAGTCCACCGTGCTCAAGATCATGGCTGGTTTGGATACTGCATCCAACGGTGAAGCATCCCTGAGCCCTGGTTACAGCGTCGGGATCTTGTTGCAGGAACCCGAACTTGACCCCACCAAGACGGCCTTGCAAAACGTTGAAGAGGGCGTTGCCGAGACCATGGCCATGTTGCACGAGTTCAATGACATCTCCGCCAAGCTGGGCGAACCAGATGCAGACTTTGACACGCTGCTTGCGCAGATGGGCAAACTTCAAGAACAATTGGACCATCGCAATGCATGGGATCTTGATTCGCAAATTGAACAAGCCATGGATGCTCTTCGGTGTCCACCCGGGGATGCTGATGTCACCGTTTTATCCGGTGGTGAGCGCCGCCGCGTGGCACTCTGCCGCCTCCTACTGCAAGCCCCTGACTTGCTTTTGCTCGACGAGCCAACCAACCACCTAGATGCTGAGTCAGTTCTGTGGCTTGAGCAGCACCTTGAGAAGTATCCGGGAACCGTGGTCGCCGTAACCCACGACCGGTACTTCCTAGACAACGTTGCGCAATGGATCCTTGAGTTAGACCGCGGCCGGGCTTACCCCTATGAAGGCAACTACTCCACGTACTTGCAAACCAAATCTGAGCGTATGAAGGTGGAAGGCCAAAAGGACGCCAAGCGAGCCAAGCGCATCAAGGAAGAACTTGAATGGGTTCGCTCAAGCGCCAAGGGTCGTCAGACCAAGAGCAAGGCGCGTTTGTCTCGTTATGAGGAGATGGCAGCCGAGGCTGACAAAGCCCGCAAGTTGGACATGGAAGAAATCCAAATTCCACCCGGCCCGCGCTTGGGTAATGTCGTGGTTGAAGTCGATCACCTCACTAAGGGATTCGGTGATCGTGTCCTAATCGATGACTTGTCCTTCACCCTTCCGCGCAACGGAATTGTTGGAGTGATCGGACCCAACGGTGCCGGTAAGACCACGTTGTTCCGAATGATCACCGGTGAAGAGCAGCCCGACGAAGGAAGCATCAAAGTTGGCGAAACGGTCAAGACCTCCTACGTAGATCAGAACCGCGGCGGCATTGAAGCGGAAAAGTCGCTATGGGAAGTGGTCTCCGATGGGTTGGACTGGATCAAAGTCGGAAACGTCGAAATGCCATCGCGCGCCTACGTTTCTGCCTTTGGATTTAAGGGCCCAGATCAGCAAAAGCCAGCAGGTGTTCTCTCCGGTGGTGAGCGCAACCGATTGAACTTGGCGTTGACGCTCAAGCAGGGTGGAAACCTACTTCTCTTGGACGAACCGACCAACGACCTCGATGTGGAAACGTTGTCTTCGCTGGAGAATGCGTTGTTGGAATTTCCTGGCTGCGCCGTCGTGGTAAGCCACGACCGTTGGTTCCTTGACCGAGTAGCCACTCACATTTTGGCCTATGAGGGTGACTCGAAGTGGTTCTGGTTTGAGGGCAACTTTGAGTCCTATGAGGTCAACAAGGTTGAGCGCCTTGGGGCCGATGCGGCTCGTCCACACCGCGCTACCTACCGCAAACTCACGCGTGGCTAAGTTTCATCGCGCGGGTTAGCTCAGCTAGCGAGAGACTTCTCTTATGGCCCCATTGAAGTGTTTGGTTACCGGCGCCACCGGATATGTCGGTGGGCGTTTAATCCCGCAACTGCTGGCCGCAGGTCACGATGTACGCGTCATGGTGCGCCACCCAGAGCGCCTTCGCGATTTCCCTTGGATCGATCAGGTTGAAGTCGCCGTTGCCGATGCTGGCGACCAGGAAGCTGTTGAGCGAGCACTTGAGGGCATAGATGTTGCCTATTACCTGATGCACTCTCTGGGTAGCGGCCCTGATTTTGAAGCGACAGAGACTCGGATCGCTCAAGCATTTGCTCTGGCGGCGCAGAAAGCTCAGCTGGCTCGAATCATCTATCTGGGTGGATTAACTCATGATGAGGATTTGTCGGCTCATATGAAGTCGCGTCTTGAAGTAGAAGAGATTCTGCTGACGTGCACGGTGCCCACGATTGTCCTACGAGCCGCAGTGATCATTGGATCTGGATCGTTGTCATTTGAGATGGTGCGGTATCTGACCGAGAGGTTGCCCGCAATGGTCACACCGAAGTGGGTCAACACTGCAACCCAGCCGATCGCCATTCGTGATGTGCTGCGCTACCTCGTGGGCTGTGCGGGCCTTCCGGGCCAGATCAATCGTGCCTTTGACATTGGTGGCCCTGACGTCATTACCTATGAAGAGATGATGCAGCAGTATGCCCGCACCGCTGGTCTGCGCAAGCGCTTGATTGTCAATGTGCCGGTGCTAACCCCTCGGTTGTCGAGTCGATGGGTGGGCGTGGTGACTCCATTGCCGATTGCGACAGCTCGCCCACTGGTGGATTCGCTGCGCAATGAATCTGTGTGTCAGGAGCACGACATTGCCGAGTTGATCCCCGATCCTGATGAAGGTTTACTGGGATTTGCTGATGCAGTCTCCTTGGCTTTGCAGCGCATCAAAGATGCACAGGTGGTCACGCGATGGTCGCAAGCTTCCGTTTCCGGGGTTCCTTCAGATCCGCTACCCACCGATCCTGACTGGGCTGGCGGGTCGCTGTACACCGATGAACGTGAAGGCGAAGTTGATGCTTCACCGGAACAGTTGTGGGCCGTCATCGAAGGTGTCGGTGGAAAGAACGGTTGGTATTCGTTCCCCTTCGCGTGGGAAATTCGTGGTTTGTTTGATCGGGTCAGTGGCGGGGTGGGGCTGCGTCGCGGGCGTCGCGATCCGCGCCACCTCATGGTGGGAGAACCCCTTGATTTTTGGCGGGTAGAGGAACTGATCCCAGGCCAGCTCCTGCGTTTGCGTGCCGAGATGAAGCTTCCTGGTTTGGCTTGGCTTGAACTCGAGGTTCGCACGAGTCCCACTGGCAAAACCCTCTATCACCAGCGCGCGATCTTCTACCCCCGTGGCCTAGCCGGTCACACTTATTGGTGGTCAATATCAATTTTCCACGCTTTTGTGTTCGGGGGCATGGTCCGCAATATTTCCAAAGCCGCTAAGTCAGCCAGTGTGGCGCATTCCTAGCCCTTGAGGAATCAAGCCATCTTTGTGGACAATGGTCAAGTGAGCGAAACTTTTTTTGACCGCTTCGGCGGAGAGCAGGCTTTCAGCACGATGGTGCGTGGGTTCTATGAAGCCATCGCGCAGGACGACCTGATCCGGCCGATGTACCCAGATCAAGACTTGGGTCCGGCGCAGGATCGCCTTCGCTGGTTCCTTGAGCAATATTGGGGCGGTCCCAAGACGTACTCAGAGCAACGCGGTCACCCACGCTTGCGAATGCGTCACGCTCAGTTCCCGATTACCCCACAAGCACGCGATCAATGGCTCGATCACATGCGCAAGGCGGTGGATTCGATTCGGCTGTCGCCAGAACTCGATGAGGAGTTGTGGGAGTACCTCGTTGATGCCGCCTACGCGATGGTCAACACGCCTGGTCCTGACTCGGGCCGTTGGGCTAGGTAACGTCCAAGCCGAGTTCGTGAGCAGTAAATGCCAACGTGTCAACCGTGAGACCAATGCTTCGGCTCAGTGAGCGTGCACCGTGTCCGACATCGCTTTCGCGCCGCAACAAGATCGGATGATCACTGGTGTTTGCATACTGCAAGGCTGCACACATCTTTCGCGCATGCATGGGATCCACGCGAGTGTCTTGATCGAAGACAGTAAAGAGCACCGCTGGGTATGAGGTTTCTTCGTGAACGTGGTGATACGGGGAGTAGGCCCGTAGCCACTGAAATTCTTCGGCAACGGCGGCGCTGCCATATTCGACGTTCCACGTTGCACCAAGTCCAGAGGTTTCAAATCGGATCATGTCTAGCAGCGGAGCCGAACACACCACGCTTCGGTAAAGGTCAGGGCGTTGAACCAAGGCGGCTCCGACCAGGAGCCCACCGTTAGAACCACCACTGATCCCCAAGTGAGCTTGGTTGGTCCACCCTTGCGCGATCAAATACTGCGCTGCAGCGTGGAAGTCATCAAAAACATTTTGTTTGTTGCCCAACATGCCATCGCGGTGCCATTGCTCGCCCTCTTCGCCACCGCCGCGAAGGTTGGCAATGGCATAGACGCCACCGGCTTCAACCCAAGCCAAGATGCTGGCCGAAAAGCCAGGGGTTAGCGGCAGGCCAAAGCCGCCATAGCCGTACAAGATGGTCGGGCGCGGCTGATCTGGTTCGGCACTGGGCGAGATCACAAACATGTGGACCTGCGTGCCGTCTTTAGATTCGTAGACAACTTGCTGTGTTGACACCGAAGGAACATCAACAGTTCCCGGTGCGCTGGCCCACAGTGATGTCGTCATGGTTCGTGCATCAAAGTGTTGGATGCTGCCTGGCGTTGTGTAGTCGGAGTAGCCAAACCATGCTTCGTGACCGCCTTCTGGGCGCTCAACAATGCCGCCGACCGTTCCAACGCCACCGGTGGCAACATCGCCGATCTTCTTGCCATCTAGGAGTCGGTGAAGGGTGATTTCTCCCACTGCATGACGAGTCCAGGTGGTGAGCATGACTGGCTCGCTCAGTTCAGCACCATCCAAAATGCCAAATCCATCCAGCACTGCAGTCTCATCTTGGGCAATCAAGTCCTGCCAGTGTTCTGGTTCAAGGTGTTGGGCATCTGTCACACAAAGACGACCGCGGGGCGCATCAAGATCGGTAAAAACATAAATTCGACCATCGCGACCAAATTCCAAACCAGTTTGCGCATCAATGCCAACTTGTACCGGTTGCAGCACGGGCGCATCGACTGCGCAGCTCGTCAGATCGGCTACCCACAGGTCATTGCGTGGGGCTGTTCCCTCCGATGCTGAAATCTCTAACCATCGACCATCGCGACTTACACCAACTCCGTAGTAGTTAGTGATCGTCAGACCGGCACCGAATATTTCAATGTCAGTGTCAGGATTGGAACCAACTGTGTGCAACCAGATTCTGCGGTGGTACTGCTCTTCTTCTGCCGGAATCGTAGCTGGGTCCACCCGGCGCACGTAGTAATACGTTTCTTCACCGGGCAACCATGCGACCGGGGAGTAGCGCGCACGATCAATGGGGCCGTCAACCAGAGAGCCATCACTGACACGCATGACCCGAAGAATCGACTCTTCGTTCCCACCTTCAGAAACTTGGAATGCCAGCAGGTTTCCCTCTTTTGAGGGCTGCCAGGTATCAAGAGTTGTTAAGCCTTGTTCGTCCAGACTCATCGGATCAATGAGAACTCGTTCAGTGCCATCTGGATCAATAGTCAACAGCACTGCGTGTTCTTGTTCGGCAGTTCGGCGCATAAAAAATGCTCGTTTGCCGCGCCAAATCGGTGGCGAGATTGCACCGGCTGCCATTAATTCGCGTAGACGATTCTCCCAATGCCCACTGGTGGCCCATTGGGCTGTGGCTTGTGCCACGAGCCCGTCTTGCTCCCGCAACCATGCTTGGGTCTGGGGATCATCTGCGTCTTCAAGCCAGCGATAGGGGTCAGCAACGTCAGTTCCGTGCAGGTTCTCTACAAGGTCAAGCCGTGGTGCGTTGGGGTACTTCACGAGGCATCACATGCGCGCGCTTTCAGGGCGCGAACTGTTGAGTCACGACCTTCGCTGACCAGTCGGCGCACTGTCGGTTCGAGGTCACTTCGCGCAAGAAATGCATCGGCGGCAGCCACCATCTCAAGGTGAACGCTGTACACGGGAAAAAGACCCATCAAGATGTCCGTAGCAGTCTCTTGGGTTCTCAGATTCCAAATGGTGGCAGCGATCTCAAAATATTTTTCGATGTAAGGATCAACAAGCTCGACCTGATCTGGCTGTAAGAAGCCACCAATCATTGATCCGAGCATTGCGTTGGGCAGCGAGGTGTCATTAATGACGGCATCCCAGGTTTCGGCTTTTGCCTCTGCCGTTGGACGGCTCGCCCGCGCCAAGGCAGCCTGCCGCAAACCCGTCGCCGTGTTATCCCGAGCCAACTCCGCAGTGACCCGATCCAAGTCAGCTCGTCCTGCACTGACGAGTCGTTGAACTAATGCCCAGCGAAGGTCAGCATCCAGGGCCAAGCCGGGTAGAACTTCGCTGCCTTCAAGAATGTCTTCTACCCGTTGCAGTTGTTCTTTTGTTGTTGCAGCAGAAACAAAAGCGCGAACGAATGTGAGCTGACGATCACTTCCTGGTTCCGCCTCAACCATCCAACCGCTCACCGTCTGGGCGAGGCGGACCAAACCGGTTGAGCGCCAGCTGGGATCGGCGTATTGATCAAGGGCGGCCTTAACTTGACGCAGTCCTTGTTGCACCACGCCGATTGAGTCTTCCTGTGGAATGGCGCTAAGCGTGAGGTCAAGGAATTGTCTAGTCGGCATCTCGGCATCGCGGGTCATATCCCAAGCCGCACCCCACAAGAGCGCGCGAGCCAATGAGTCCGTGACGTCACCCATGCGTGCGGCGCTGGTGGCCGCAGAGCGTTGGTCCAGTCGAATCTTGGCAAAGGTTAAGTCGCCATCGTTGAGAAGTAGTAGGTCAGGTTGTTGGACGCCTACAAGTTCTGGAACATTCGATGAGGCTCCAGTGATATCGACTTCGATGCGCTGGATGGGCTCGAGGTGTCCATCGACATCGCTATACAAACCAATGGCAATGCGATGCGAGCGCAGGATCGGGTCAAGACCGGCCGGACTAGTCGGGGGTAACTGTGTGACGGCAAAGCGTGAATAGGTCCCATCTTCGTTCACGTCAAAATCTGGAAGCAAGGTATTCACGCCGGCGGTTTCAAGCCATTGCTCGGTCCAGTCGGACAGGTCTCGGCCAGATGCGGCTGCAAGTTTTGAGAGTAAGTCCGGCAGCTCAGTATTTCCCCAGGCGTGCTGGGCGAAGTATTCGCGAACACCCTGCAGGAATTCATCTTCACCGACCCACGCCACGAGTTGGCGCAATGCGGAAGCGCCCTTCGCGTAGGTGATCCCGTCAAAGTTCACCCGCACTGCGTCAAGGTCAACCATGTCGGCTGCAATGGGGTGCGTGGAGGGAAGTTGATCTTGGCGATAGGCCCAGGCCTTCCGCTGATTACAAAAACTCGTCCACGCATCGGTGTATCGCGTGGCTCGCACGTTAGCAAAGTGTGAAGCCCACTCCGCAAAGGATTCGTTCAGCCACAAGTCATCCCACCAGGTCATCGTGACGAGATTTCCAAACCACATGTGCGCTAGTTCGTGCAGGATGGTGTTGGAACGTTGCTCGTAGGCTGCGTCGGTCACCTTGCTGCGGAACAACAAGTCCTCATGGAAGGTCACACACCCAGCGTTTTCCATCGCACCGGCATTAAATTCGGGAACGAAGAGTTGGTCGTACTTGCCGAAGGGGTATCCGACGCCGAATTCGCGTTCAAAAAGTTCAAAACCACGGGCGGCGGTGTCAATGATGTCGTCGGAATCAAGAAATTCCGCAAGGGATTGGCGACAGAACACACCCATCGGATAGGTGCCGTTAACGCCGGCGTATTCGCCGCGTTCTTCGTGGTAGGGACCAGCAACCAGCGCGGTGATGTAAGTGGAGATGCGCGCGGTGGGATCAAAGCTCCAGACACTGTTGCTGTCATCAAGACGTTGTGCATCGGGTGTGGCGGAGTTGGAGATGACTTTCCAGTGCGATGGGGCAGTTACCGTGAACGCGTAGGTGGCTTTGAGGTCAGGTTGATCAAAGCAAGCAAACATGCGCTTGGCATCGGCCGATTCGAATTGGGTGTAGAGGTACACCTCATTGTCAACCGGATCAACGAATCGATGCAGACCTTCGCCAGAGTTGGAGTAGAGCCCTTCTCCTTCCACAGTCAGCACGTTGTCTTTTACCAAACCGCTCAGCGCAATCCGGTTGCCATCGAAGGCCACAGCGGGATCAAGCCGCACCCCGTTGAGAACAATGGATTGCACCCCAGCTGCGGTGAACTCAATGAAAGTCTGCGTTGAAGTGGCGCAAAAGCGCACCGTGGTGGTTGATCCAAAGCGGCTCGGGCCGCGCGTGAGGTCAATGGCTACGTCATAGTGATCAATGCTCAGCTCTGTTGCTCGCTGCCGAGCCTCATCCCGAGATAAATTCGCACCAGGCACCTAGAATCTCCTTCAAAGTGGTCATTGCCATCCTATGGTGTGATTACTTTTCCAGCCCGCTCGCAGAGGACGCCATGACTGAACAGACAAATGCCCCCACCGTCATTGATGTGTGGTTTGACCCGATGTGTCCATGGGCATGGTTGACCTCGCGATGGGTCCTTGAGGCCGCCAAGGTGCGCACGATTGATGTGCGATTTCACTTGATGAGTCTGGCTGTGCTCAATGAGCACAAAGACCTGCCAGCTGACTTTGTTGACGTTATGTACAAGGCTTGGGGGCCAGTTCGAGTCATTGCCGCTGCTCAGGCCCAGGTCGGTGATGACATCACGGAACCGCTGTACACCGCAATCAGCCGCCGCATCTTTGTTGATGATCGTCGCGATGACCCCACCGTCATCGACGATGCATTAGCCGAACTGGGTTTGCCGGCTGAACTTGCAAAAGCTGCAACCTCACATGAGTTTGACGATGTGATTCGCGCATCGCACCAGAGCTCACAAGATGCCGCGCAGATGGAGATCGGAACGCCTGTTGTGGCCATCAACGGTATTGGATATTTCGGACCGGTTATTTCACCGGCGCCTAAGGGAGAGGCGGCTGGCCGCCTTTTTGATGGTCTGGTACTGCTGGCAGGTTCGGACGGTTTTTACGAAATTAAGCGAGCACGTAGCCAACCGCCTGTATTTGACTAAGTCCAGACCTGACGATGCCTGAAGGTCACACGATTCATCGAAGTGCCGATGAACTCAACGCGCGCTTTGCTGGGAAAGTCATTCAGGCCAGCAGCCCGCAGTCACGCTTTGACGCCGGCGCCGATGCGATCACGGGTGCACGTTTGAAGCAAGCGCAAGCTGTCGGAAAACATTTGCTCGTCACACTGACTCGTCAACGAAAACTCACCACGCTTCACGTTCACTTAGGGCTTTACGGGGCGTGGAGTTACCTAGACCTGAAGGTTCTTGGGGAAGTTCCTTCTCCTGTTGGTCAGGTGCGACTGCGTATCCAAACGCACGCAGCGGTGGCTGACCTTCGTGGGCCCACAGCGTGTGAACTTCTCGATCCTGAGCAAGTCCAAGCCCTGCTTCATCGTTTAGGACCGGATCCGATTGCAGCCGGCTCTGACGAAAGCAAAGCGTGGAACGTCATTTCGACCAGTAACTCGCCGATCAGTGTGTTGTTGATGCGACAAGACGTCATTGCAGGAGTTGGCAACGTTTATCGCGCGGAAGTGCTCTTTCGATTCGGTATCAATCCCATGACACCTGGCCGGTTGATCGGTCGCGATGTGTGGTTGGCCATGTGGGCAGACTTAGTAATGTTGATGAATCAGGGAGTGAGATCAGGACAGATTGACACGGTTGCCTCCGAGCATCTCCCGGAAGCGATGGGACGCTCCCCGCGCATTGATCGCCATGGTGGTGAAGTCTATGTCTATCGCCGAGAGAACATGCCGTGTTTGGTGTGCTCAACTCCTATTGCCAAGGCGGGCCTTGCAAGTCGCAATGTCTTTTGGTGTCCAACCTGTCAACGGTGAGATCAGTCAACAGGGTTACGAATTGCGGCAAGGACTTTGTTCGTGTCCGTTTGGCCAACAAGTTTGGCAAGGTGTTGCCACACCGGGTCGGTCTCGTCGTTAAACATGGCACCGCGGTGAGCGATATCTCTGGCCCGCTGGATCACGGGGTCGCTTACAAGGGGCGGTGAATTAACCAGTTCATGCCAGTGCTTGGCGTAGGCGGTGAAGGCTTGGCTAGTAGCCACGTTGTCGGTCGGCAACACAATGGCGCCGACCAACCACGGTGATGCAAGGCTGCGCAAGCGATGCGGAACGGCAATGGGCAACATGTCGGCGATGGCATAGGCATCGTTGTAGGCCTGCGTAATCGGTGGGTACACCGCATCAATGAACTCTGGAGCAGTGACCAAGTCAACCCGTGGCATCAGGTCAACATGAAAGTGCCAGGTGGTTCGCCTCTGGCCATCATCGGTTGGATCTTGCATCGTGGCCAGGTCACTGAGCAGATGAGGACTGGTTGATTGACTAGGAGCAAAGGCATGAATCATCGCAGCGTCTAACCCAAGGTCAGCAATGAATAACCGAGTGTCAACGATGCGGACCTTGGCTCCCGATGAGGTGAAGCCTTCAGTAACCGTCAGGCTGCCTGCTGGCTTTCCTGACTCTGGTGAAACGAAGTCGGTGCGATCCACCTGTGTCTGTGTCAGGAAGGCGCTCAAAGTGGCGGCCCATGAATCGCAGGTGGGCTGAACGATGCTCATAGCCTGCAACTCCTTGTCTTTGCTTGGAGCGGGTGACCGGGATCGAACCGGCATGGCCAGCTTGGAAGGCTGGGGCTCTACCATTGAGCTACACCCGCGTGCGAACTCTCATTCGGCGTTGGCATAGGTTACCGGTGCATCGTTTCAGTTGTTGCGGGGCGTGGCGTAGTTGGTAGCGCGCCTGCTTTGGGAGCAGGAGATCGGGAGTTCGAGTCTCCCCGCCCCGACCAACAATCTCGTTCAAGGAGTCAGGTTTCATCATGAACACAGCAGTCGAGACATTGTCGGCCACGCGCGTCAAGCTCAGCATTGAGGTTGCGGCCGATGAGATGAAGCCAAGTATTGACGCTGCTTACAAGCGCATTGCTGCTGCTATTAACGTGCCTGGTTTTCGCAAGGGCAAAGTTCCACAGGCCGTCATTGATCAGCGAGTGGGACGTGAAGCTGTCCTTGATGAGGCTCTCAACGATGTGATTTCAAACGCTTATGCCGATGCTGTTCGTGACAACGAACTGCGCGTGCTCGGGCAACCTGAAGTCGATATCGCCACGTTTGAAGATGGTCAGCCGTTGAGCTTCACCGCTGAGGTCGAAGTTCGTCCCGAGATTGAGTTGCCACAGTACAAAGGCATCGCAGTCACGGTGGCTGATGCACAAGCCGATGACGAAGATGTTGATGCTCAGATCGAGCGGTTGCGTGAGCGCTTTGGTTCGTTGAAGTCCGTTGAGCGCGCTGTTGAAGATGGTGACTTCATTGCCATTGATTTGTCGTCTGCTTATGAGGGCGAGCCAATTGAAGAGGCCACTGCTGCTGGCTTGTCCTATCAAGTTGGGTCAGGGGATCTCCTGGACGGACTCGATGATGCAGTCATTGGTCTGCAGGCCGGTGGATCGAACACCATGGTCACGAAGTTGCGCGCTGGCGAGTGGATGGACAAGGACGTTGACGTCACAGTCACGGTGCAAAGCGTTCGGGAGCGAATCCTCCCCGAGCTCAATGATGAATTTGCTCAAATGGCCAGTGAGTTTGACACCTTTGACCAGCTCAAGGTGCAAATTGCTGAGCAAACAGGTGAGTTGAAGAAAATTGAGCAAGCACTAGAGGCCAGAAACCTCATCGGGGATGCACTTCTTGAGATGGTAGAGATCCCCATTCCTGAGGGCATCGTTAAGGCAGAGGTTGACACCCACCTTGAAGGCGAAGGTCGGATGAACGATGACGTTCACCGCGCTGAAGTCGATGCTGATGTTCGTAAGTCCATCGCGCAGCAGTTCTTGTTGGACGAAATCGCCAAGGCAGAGGACGTCCAGGCATCCGAGACAGAGTTGACCGAGTACCTAGTTCGTCAGGCTTCTCGTTACGGAATGCAGCCGGACCAGTTTGTTCAAGAAGTAATCCGAGCCGGTCAGGTGGCTTCCTTCGTTGGCGAAGTGGTGCGCGGTAAGGCCATGGCTTTGGTCCTTGAAAATGCCAACATCACCGATGCCTCTGGTAGAGCTGTGGACTTGAAGGCCCTAGATGGGGACTCAGACGATGATTCCCATGAGGGTCACAACCACTAGGTCTGCGCCGTAAGCGAACACCCGCCTGAGCAATTGCCAGCCACGGGGTAAATACGACTAGGGTTCTTTGCGTAGGCAAAAAGGCAAAGGAGCTCACTAGTGACATCCCTCGAGATCCCAGGGCTTGTGCAGGCACGTAACCCGCAGCCAGGTGGTACAGGTTTTGATGACGGCGTGTATCAACGACTCCTTCGCGAGCGGATTATCTTCCTCGGATCGGTTGTCGAAGACGCCAACTCCAACGCGATTGCCGCGCAGATGCTTTTGTTGGCTGCCGAGGATCCTGAGAAGGACATCTACCTCTACATCAACTCACCAGGTGGATCGGTTTCTGCCGGTATGGCTATTTACGACACCATGCAATACATCCAAAATGATGTAGCAACAGTGGCGATGGGATTGGCAGCATCGATGGGTCAGTTCCTCCTGTGCGCTGGTGCACCCGGTAAGCGTTATGCCTTGCCGCACGCGCGCATCATGATGCACCAACCATCAGGTGGCATTGGCGGAACGGCATCGGACATCAAGATCCAGGCCGAGCAGATGCTGTACACCAAGAAGAAGATGGCTGAACTCATCGCTGGCCACACGGGTCAAACCGTTGACCAAATTGAAGAAGATTCTGATCGCGACCGGTGGTTTGCTGCTGAAGAGGCTATGGAATATGGCTTTGTTGATCACGTGGTTCGCAGCGCGAAAGATGTTTCAGGCCAAGGTGGCACTAATCCAGCCGGAGGGAAGACCAAGTGAGCGAGCTCTACACCCCTAACAGCCGGTACGTTCTTCCGCGTTTTATTGAGCGCACATCGCAGGGCTATCGCGAGATGGATCCCTACACCAAGCTTTTCGAAGAGCGCATCATCTTCCTCGGTGTCCAAATCGACGATGCATCAGCCAATGACGTTATGGCTCAGTTGTTGACCCTGGAATCCATGGACGCTGATCGCGACATCTCCATCTACATCAACTCACCTGGTGGATCCTTTACCGCGTTGACAGCCATCTACGACACCATGCGATTTGTTAAGCCAGACATCCAAACGATTTGCATGGGGCAAGCCGCCTCGGCCGCGGCAGTGTTGTTGGCTGCGGGTACTCCCGGCAAGCGCTTTGCACTCAAGCATGCGCGCATCCTGATCCACCAGCCCTACAGCGAAGGCAGTGGCCAAGGATCCGACATTGAGATCCAAGCCAATGAAATCTTGCGAATGCGCACCCTGTTGGAGCAGATGTTGGCCGAGAACAGCGGTCGCTCCGAAGAGCAAGTTCGCAAGGACATTGAGCGCGACAAGATCCTCACAGCCGAAGAAGCTAAGGAATATGGCCTCATCGACGAGGTAATTTTCAAGCGGTAGGGCCTAGTTGGGGCTGGCCAGAGCCGGCTAGATCAGCGCGGCACGCCCAGATCAAAGGGCTGATCTGACGTGGTTTCGGGGTAGTTTGACGTTTCAGCGCATTTCTTCCCCAGGAAAGGTCAACTCACGTGGCTCGTATTGGAGAGACCGCCGATCTTCTTAAATGCTCCTTTTGTGGCAAGAGCCAAAAGCAGGTTAAGAAGCTCATTGCCGGCCCAGGTGTTTACATCTGTGACGAGTGCATCGATCTATGTAACGAGATCATTGACGAGGAACTCAGCGAAATCGTCGAAGGTGGCCTAACCGACCTACCCAAGCCTCGCGAGATTTACGAATTCCTTGACCAGTACGTGGTTGGTCAAGACACCGCAAAGAAGGCTCTTTCGGTTGCCGTCTATAACCACTACAAGCGCATCGGCTCACCTGAGGCTGATCGTCGTGACGGCATCGAGCTTATGAAGTCCAACATTTTGCTCTTGGGACCAACAGGTTCAGGTAAGACCTTGATGGCGCAGACCTTGGCGCGCATGCTCCAGGTTCCCTTTGCTATTGCCGATGCCACCGCTTTGACTGAAGCCGGTTACGTTGGTGAAGACGTTGAAAATATTTTGCTCAAGTTGATCCAGGCCGCCGACTATGACGTCAAGAAGGCTGAAACGGGCATCATCTATATCGACGAAGTCGACAAGATCGCGCGCAAGAGCGAGAACCCCTCCATCACCCGCGATGTTTCCGGCGAAGGTGTCCAGCAGGCCTTGCTGAAAATCATTGAGGGCACCACGGCATCGGTTCCTCCTCAAGGTGGTCGCAAGCATCCTCATCAAGAATTTATCCAGATTGACACCACAAACGTTTTGTTCATTGTTGCTGGTGCCTTCGCCGGCCTGGACACGCTCATTGAGCAGCGGGTGGGCAAGAAGAGCATTGGTTTCACCGCCGATGTTCAAACCTCTGCTGAAGCCGCGGCCGAAGCCGACATCTTGTCCCGCGTTATGCCAGAGGACTTGCTCAAGTTCGGGCTTATTCCTGAATTTGTCGGTCGCTTGCCGATTTTGACCAGCACGGTTGCCGTTGACCGTGAAGGGTTGATTCAAATCCTGACCGAGCCAAAGAACGCCTTGGTCAAGCAGTATCAAAAGCTGTTTGACCTTGATGGAGTTGAACTTGAATTTGATGAAGGCTCGCTCAACGCCATCGCAGAACAGGCTCTTGAGCGCGGTACCGGTGCCCGTGGGCTTCGAGCAATTATGGAAGAAGTCTTGCTTTCGGTGATGTATGAAGTGCCATCACGCGAAGACGTGGGACGTGTTGTGGTGACTGAAAAGGTCGTCCTCGAACACCTGCCGCCAACCATGGTTCCTCGGGACAAGCCAAAGCGGGCTAACTCCAAGGAAGAAAAGTCGGCTTAAGCTTCTTGCTCAGCAAGAACAACCTCGGCTGAAATGCCGCCATCGGTTGATTCGTTGTACGTCACCGCTGCAATTCGGCCAACTGCTTTCAAGTCAGCTTCAATCACCGTCAATGCCGCAATCTGTTCTGCTGTTGCATGCACGATTACCGATTCAACATCGGCTCGCATGGAAACTTGCGCATCTGATTTCGCCCGGCGGATGATGGAAAGCAAAGCTGCCATGGTCTCCATCAAACTCGGATCGCCATCGTTGGCTAGTTCCTTGACCTGATCTGCATCAGGCCAGCTGCTGCGGTGGATCGATCCTTCTTGCCACCAGGACCATGCCTCTTCGGTGACAAAGGGCAAGGTGGGAGCAAACAATCTCAAGATGACTGACAAAACAGCGGCCAATGTTGCATGTGCTGACGCCGCGGCCTCAGGCCCTTGGCCACCGTAGGCGCGGTCCTTGACTAATTCGACGTAGTCATCGCAGAAGGCCCAAAAGAAGGTCTCAGCAACTTCGAGCGCTCGGCTGTAGTCGTACTGCTCAAACGCAGCACTTGCCCGAGATGTCACGGTGGTGAGTTGGGCAAGGAGTGCGCGATCAAGTGGGTGCGTGATAGCCGATGGGTTTTCAGTGGCTCCCAAGCTGATAGCAAATTTGGAGGCGTTCAAGATTTTGATGGCAAGCCGGCGGCCAACCTTCATCTGCTGAACGTCAAATGCTGTATCGGTACCAGGCCGGCCACTTGCTGCCCAGTAGCGCACAGCATCAGAGCCATGTTCTTCAAGCAGTCCCATCGGGGTCACGACATTGCCCTTGGACTTACTCATCTTTTTGCGGTCAGGGTCAAGAATCCAACCCGAGATCGCAGTATCGCTCCACGGGACGCCGTCTGATTCGGCATTGGCTCGCACCACGCTTGAGAACAACCAAGTGCGGATGATGTCGTGGCCCTGCGGCCGCAGGTTCATCGGATAGACACGTTCAAACAAATCGTTGTCACGCTCCCAGCCGCCCGCAATCTGCGGTGTCAGGGATGAGGTAGCCCAGGTATCCATCACATCGGGATCGCCTATGAAGCCATTAGCCACTCCGCGCTGCTGCGGGGTAAAGCCTGCGGGGCACTCCGATTGCGGGTCGATAGGAAGGTCAGCTTCATCAGGAACCATGGGCTGGTCATAGATCGGTTCAGCGTTTGCATCAAGGCGGTACCACAGCGGGAATGGCACACCGAAGAAGCGTTGGCGAGAAATCAGCCAGTCTCCGTTGAGCCCTTCAACCCAGTTGTCATAGCGAGCCTTCATATAAGCCGGATGCCAGGTGATTTCGTTGGCGCGCTCAAGCAGTGCATCGCGCAAGATGGCATCGCGCCCACCATTGCGTAGGTACCACTGTCGCGTGGTGACAATCTCTAGTGGCTTGTCACCCTTTTCAAAGAACTTCACTGGGTGGTTGATGGCACGGGGCTCGCCAATAAGTTCGCCGCTGGTGCGCAGCATCTCGACGATCGTTTCCTTCGCCGTGAAGACTGTTGAGCCGGCTAAGCGCGCATATGCGGCTCGCGCCTGCGCACCTTGGATCGCCTCTGGAACATCGGCGATGATTCGGCCGTCCCAGCCGATGATGGGTCGAGTATCGAGTTGAAGCTCGCGCCACCACGTGACGTCGGTCAGGTCACCGAAGGTACACACCATCGCAATACCGGTGCCCTTCTCAGGGTCGGCCAGGCGATGAGCCTTTACTTCGACTTCCACATCAAAAATGGGCGTGCGCACAGTGGTACCGAATAGGCCTTGGTAGCGCGCGTCATCAGGGTGGGCCACCAAAGCCACACAGGCGGCTAGGAGCTCGGGGCGCGTGGTGTCAATAACGACATCGCCTTGACCATCGCTGCGGTGGAAGGCCAACTGGTGGTAGGCCCCTGGCCGTTCGCGGTCTTCGAGTTCGGCCTGCGCTACGGCAGTGCGAAAAGTGACGTCCCACAAGGTGGGTGCTTCGATTTGGTAGGCCTCACCGCGAGCAAGGTTGCGCATAAATGCTCGCTGTGATGTGGCCCGCGAATTTGCGTCGATCGTTTGGTAACTGTGCGACCAGTCAACAGAGAGTCCAAGTCGTCGCCACACGGACTCAAAGACCTTTTCATCTTCGACAGTCAGGTGTTCGCACAGTTCAATGAAGTTTCTGCGAGAAATCGGGATTTGAACTTTGCCCGGCTCAGCTGGGGGAGTGAAATCCGGATCGTAGGGAAGGGATGGATCGCAGCGAACTGAGAAATAGTTTTGAACTCGACGCTCGGTGGGAAGTCCGTTGTCATCCCAGCCCATCGGATAAAACACTTCACGACCGCTCATCCGCTGGAATCTGGCGATGGTGTCGGTATGGGTGTACGAGAACACGTGGCCTACGTGCAGGGACCCGCTGGCAGTGGGAGGAGGAGTGTCAATTGAGTACACCTGGTCGCGAGTGGCGGTTCGATCAAACCGGTAAACCCCCTGGCTTTCCCAAGATTGTGACCAGCGCTCTTCAAGCCCGTCGATCGTGGGCTTGTCGGGAATCTTTGATCCTGGCTCAGTCATGATTGGCAATCTTATTGACCGCGTACAGTTGCCCAACGTGAGCACTCTCGAAGGCGACGATGTCGGCGCAAACGCGCAGAAGACTCGCGATCAGCTCGTGGGCAGGTTCGCGCAGATCCAGGAGAGTCTGAACAACCGTTGGCCTGAAGACAAAATTGAGCCGAGTTTGGAGCGAGTAGCCCGCGCCGTCGAACTTCTGGCCGACCCACAGTCGAGCTTTCCCACAATCCATGTGGCTGGGACTAATGCCAAAACCTCTACGGTTCGCCTGATTGATCAGCTTGCTCTCACGCTTGGCTTGCGAACAGGTCGCTTCACGAGCCCACACCTAGAGAGTGTTCGTGAGCGCATTTCTATCGCCGGTGAACCCATCGCGATCGAGCGCTTAGTTGAAAACTTTGATGACATCGCGCCGTACGTTGAAATCGTTGACGCGGAAAGTATTGGCCAGGGTGGCCCTGCCATGTCCACCTTCGAAGTCTTAACAGTTCTTGCCTTGGCGAGCTTTGCCGAAGCACCCGTTGATGCTGCGGTGGTTGAAGTCGGGATGGGCGGACGTTGGGATGCCACAAATGTCATTGACGCCAGCGTTTCGGTCATCACTCCCATTGGCCTTGATCATTCCGAGTACCTAGGTAACACGTTGGAACAGATCGCTGGTGAAAAGGCCGGCATCATCAAGCCCGGCGGCATCGTGGTGGTTGCGCAGCAAGACCCCGCCGTTATGGAAGTCATCGTCCAACGTGCGCGTGAGGTTGGAGCTCAACTGATTCAAGAGGGCGTGGATTTCCAGGTGGCTGATCGCCAACTTGCAGTCGGTGGACAACTGATCGCCGTTGCTGGTCTTGGCGGGCTCTACGACGAAATATTTCTACCGCTGCACGGGGAACATCAAGCGCACAATGCTGCTGTTGCGTTGGTGGCTTTTGAAAGTTTCCTTGGTGGGGGGCACCAACGGCTCGATGTGAGCCTGGTGCGTGAAGCATTTGCTCAGGCAACCTCACCGGGTCGCTTGGAAATCATTCGTCGATCGCCGACCATCTTGGTCGATGCCGCGCATAACCCACATGGTGCGCGAGCCACCGCTGAGGCACTTCGCGAGTCATTTGATTTCGGCTCCATCGTTGCCGTCCTTGGCGTGATGCAGGACAAGGATGTCGAAGGAATCGTTACTGCTTTTGCTGATGGGGTGGACGTCGTCGTGGCCACCGCGGCCCAAGACCCACGGGCCATGCCAGCACAGCAAGTAGGGCAAGTGTGCGCACAGGTGTTGGGCGCCGATCGAGTGGTCGTGGTTCCAGACCTTATTGATGCGCTGGAAGCTGCGGTTGCACTGGCTGATGATGCAACAAATGCCGGTTCTGAATCGGCGGCCGTTGTTGTGGTTGGTTCGGTGGCATTAGCCGGTCAAGCGCGCGCATTGCTACGGCGCGCACGTGGGATCAGTGGTGATGATCTGTGAGAGCGCTAGCTTCTGCTGTCCTTGCCTTTGAGTCCATCGTTTTGGCACTGGCAATTCCGGTTGCGATTACGATTTACAACGTCGATGCGGCAAAGGCCGGTTGGGTTGGTGGATTGCTCGCAATCTCATGTCTGCTCGTCGTTGGATGTTTGAGATTTTCGTGGGCAATCCCTGCAGGCTGGTTTATTCAAGGTGCGGCACTGGCAGCTGGCTTTGTGGTACCGCCGATGTTTTTCCTTGGCGCAATGTTTGCCCTCTTGTGGTGGTGGGCTTTAAAACTCGGTCGAATGCAGGCCGACGCCCAGGTACCTGATCAGGACTGAACGCAGCGGTCCACAGCGGCCGGGTAGACTGTGCTTGTTGTTGAACCGCTTTTCATCCGATGCAGATCGCACCCAGCCTGGAGATTTAGATGTCTGAACGCACCCTTGCTTTGGTTAAGCCGGACGGGGTAGCCCGCGGACTTTCCGGTCAAATTCTCGATCGCATTCAGCGCAAGGGGTACTCAATTGTGGCCCTTGACCTGCGCACGCTCGATGAAGCAACCGCCAAAGCTCACTATGGCGAACACGACGGCAAGCCCTTTTTTGACGAGCTGGTCTCCTTTATTACCTCCGGTCCCTTAGTTGCGGCCGTTCTTGAGGGACCTGAGGTGATCACCGCATGGCGCACCTTGATGGGTGTTACTGACCCCATTAAGGCCGCCCCAGGCACGATTCGTGGCGACCTTGCCACGCAAATGAGTGAAAATCTGGTCCACGGCTCGGATTCTGTTGAGTCCGCGGCGCGTGAGATTGCACTATTTTTCCCAGGCCTGAGTTAAGCGTCGGGTCCGCTGGGTATTGTGAAGGCCTTACTTGCGCTTGTGATCGCGCTTAATTTGGAGGGCCGTTTCTAATGGCAAACAGGATGTCATTTATTGGTCGAGACATGGCTGTCGACCTGGGTACGGCTAACACCTTGGTTTATGTCCGCGGTCGCGGCGTTGTTCTCAACGAGCCATCTGTGGTGGCTATCAACCAGACCACCCGAAGTGTGTTGGCCGTTGGCCTCGAAGCTAAGAACATGATCGGTCGCACGCCTGGCAACATCGTGGCCCAGCGCCCGCTCAAAGACGGCGTGATCGCCGACTTCGATTCCACTGAGCGCATGCTGCGTTACTTCATCCAAAAGGTCCACACCCGCCGCCACTTGGCTAAGCCGCGCATCGTGATCTGCGTTCCTTCGGGAATCACCGGTGTTGAGCAGCGAGCCGTTAAGGATGCTGCCTATGCAGCCGGTGCTCGCAAGGTGTACATCATTGAAGAGCCGATGGCTGCAGCCATTGGAGCCGGACTTCCCGTTCACGAGCCGGTAGGAAACATGGTCGTTGACATCGGTGGTGGAACCACTGAAGTTGCGGTCATCTCGTTGGGTGGCATTGTCACTGCGAAGTCAGTTCGCATCGCTGGCGATGCATTGGACACGGCAATCATTGATTACATCAAGAAGGAGTACAACCTCCTACTCGGTGAACGAACTGCAGAGCAAATCAAAATGTTGATCGGTTCGGCATTCCCGCTTGAAGATGACCCGATGGCTGAGATTCGCGGTCGCGACCTCATGTCAGGCCTGCCAAAGACCTCACTGGTGGCCAGCGAAGAGATTCGACGCGCTATCGAAGGTCCGGTTACCGCCATTGTCGATGCCGTCAAGACCACGTTGGACCAAACCCCGCCGGAACTTTCAGGTGACCTGATGGAACACGGCATCGTGCTCACCGGTGGTGGAGCCTTGCTCAAGGGTCTTGATGAGCGCATTCGTCATGAAACGGGTATGCCCGTTCATGTGGCTGATAAGCCGTTGGATTGCGTGGCTATTGGTTCCGGTAAGTGTGTTGAAGAGTTTGAGTCCCTTCAGCAAGTGCTCATCTCCGAGCCGCGCCACTAACGAAGGGTGCTGGGCAGGTTTTCTACCTCGCCCGTTAGGTCACGATGATGCGATCACGCCGCGCACGACTTGCGTTAGCTATAGCGGTCTTGGTCAGCATCACCTTCATTATTTTGAGTGCGCGCGGAAGTTCGACCACAGCCCGCGATACCGGCTCAAGCGTTTTCGGTCCCTTTGAAAGATTGACTTCATCGGTTACTAAGCCGATTGGAAATTTCTTCAGTTCCCTAACGCGTATACGCAGCAATGAGAAAACCATCAGCGACCTACAACAAAAAAACGCCGCCCTGCAATTTGATAACCGCGTTCTCGATGGGCAGTCAGCGCGCGGACGGCAACTGCAGTCGTTGCTGAAGACTGCTGGCATTGGTCAATTAACGATCGTTCCTGCACAGGTGATTGCTGTTGGGCCATCACAGGGATTTGCTTGGTCGATCACCTTGGATGCCGGTTCCCGCGATGGGGTGAAAACTGGTCAGTGTGTGATCAATGGCGATGGCCTGGTCGGACGAGTCACCAGTGTGGGCCGCAGTACGTCCACGGTCTTGCTGGCCATTGACCCCTCCTCCTCGATTGGTGCCCGGGCGGCTAAGTCTTCACAAATTGGCATTGCCACCGGAGATGGGCTAGCTGGTTTGACGTTCCAATTACTTGACCCGATGGCCCCCTTGAAAAAGGGCGATTCGCTGCTCTCCTTTGGCTCAAAAAATAAGCAACCATTTCTTCCCGGTATTCCGTTGGGGACAATTACTGACATCAAGGGTGCAACCGGATCACTGACGCGGATCGCCATCGTGCAACCCTTTGTTGATTTTTCCGGACTTGACGTCGTGGGCATTGTTGTTGCTATCCCGGATCGCGATCCGCGCGATTCGCTCCTACCAAGTTCGCCCAAGCCTGCGCCAACGGTCACGATCACTATCTCGCCAACATCGGGCGCATCAAGCACGCCGCCTTCATCGGCTAGGCCAACTCCGAGCACCCCGACTCCTAAACCATCCAAGAGTTAACGATGTCACTTTTTTGGCGTCATTTCCTTGTGGCTGGGATTTGGATCGTAGCCGCAATTGTCATTCAAAATGTCATCCTCAGCCAATTGCCACTGCCCGGCGCAACACCTGATCTATTGCTGGTGCTCGTCGTGGGTTGGGGCATGACCAAGGGATCGCTTGAAGGGGTCATCGTTGGTTTTGTTGCGGGATTAATGCTGGACATCATTCCGCCGGCCGTGGGAACAGTTGGGGTTTGGCCGCTCATTCTTGCCGTCGTTGGCTACTTCGTCGGACTGGCCGCCGATGACGGCCAGCGTTCGGCCATCACGCCATTGGTCATTGTCGCTTTGGCCTCGGTTGCCTCAATGGGTGCCTATTTGTCCATGTCGATCCTGCTGGGAACCAGCCCGATGACTTCGGCGTCAGAGATCATCGGGCAACTGTTTACGCAGGGTCTTTATGCTGTTGCCTTAGCGCTTGCTGTTCTGCCGGCCTTATCACTTTCGATAAGGCGCATTGAACCGACTTCCCCGCGCTGGTAGCCAGGAGGGTTTCAGTGAGCGACAGATCGCGGTTGCGCCTGCTGGTACTCCAAGTGCTCGCGCTGTCCTTGATGCTCACTCTCTTTACGCGGCTCTTTTTTCTCCAAGTGGTCAATGGCGATCAATATCAAAAAGCAGCGGCTAATAACCGGACTCGGGAAGTGGTCACTCCAGCTGTTCGAGGGTTAATCCTTGATTCCCAAGGCCGGGTGTTGGCCGGAAATCGCACAACGATCGTGGTTTCGGTTGATCGATCGGTTATCAAGAAACAGAAAGATCGCGGGCAAGGGGTCATTACACGTTTGGCCAAAACCTTAAATGTGAAAGTTACCGGCCTTCGTGGTGCTTTGACCTTGTGCGGCACCAAGGGTGCAGCTAAACCTCCGGTGTGTTGGAACGGATCCCCCTACCAACCCATCCCAGTAGCCAAGGATGTTTCCACGGACGTGGCCTTGAGCATTATGGAACGGCGCGAACTTTTCCCTGGTGTTACCGCTGAGCTGTCAACGATTCGAAATTACCCGAGCGTGAGCGGAGTAAATGCCGCGCACGTGTTGGGCTACCTAGGTCCCATCACGGAAAAAGAATTACAAGCCGACACATCGGGCTTGTTGCGCACCGACCTTGTGGGGCGTGCCGGCCTTGAGGACACCTACGACTCCTACCTACGCGGAGTTCCTGGATTTACAACGTTGGCGGTAGATAATTCCGGCTCGGTGACCGGAACTGCTTCAACAACCGATTCGGTGCCAGGTGATTACCTGGTCACCAACATTGATGCCAAAGTCCAAGCAGTAGCTGAGAAGGCCCTAGCCACCCAGATTCAGGCTGCCCGCGCTGGTAAGACCTATAAATGTGGTGGCGGTTGTCGTGCTGATTCTGGCTCGGTGATTGTGCTCAATGCTCGCACCGGGGGCGTGGTGGCTATGGCGAGTTACCCGACCTATGACCCGTCGGTGTGGGTTGGTGGTATTTCCCAGAAGCAGTACAGCTCTTTGACCAGTGCAAAATCAAACACGCCGCTGTTAACGCGGGCATGGTCCGGTGAGTACATCCCCGCCTCAACCTTCAAGGTGATCTCCACATCTGCGGCTGTGCGGGCTGGCGAAAACCTCAATGGCCTGTATGACTGTTCGAAGCAATACAAAGTCGGAAACTTGACCAAGCAAAACTTTGAGTCCGAAGCCTTCGGTCCGATTTCGATTGAACGAGCCATCGAAGTTTCATGTAACACCGTGTTCTACGGACTTGGTTATGACGCGTGGGTTCGCGATGGTGGAATCACACCGAAGGGCGGCGGCGCCGATGAGTGGTTTGTGCGAACGGCTCGAGACTTTGGCTTGGGTTCGCTGACCAATGTTGACCTTCCCAGCGAAAGCGCCGGTCGAATTGTTGGTCGAGCAGATGTGCTTAAGCGTTGGAAAGATAACAAGGACATCTACTGCAAGCGGGCAAAAAATGGATACCCCGAGGTGCGTGATCGCACGCGCGCGAAATTCCTCACCGAACTTGCCAAGGAAAATTGTGTTGACGGCGGTACCTATAAGGGTGGATATGCCGCTGACTTCGCCATTGGACAGGGGGAGACTGCTGTCACTCCGCTGCAAATGGCCACGATCTACGCGGCCATTGCCAACGGAGGCACGC